>Ga0115002_10001325_pt1 | contig 34063 bp, 27 predicted proteins | sample ArcticOcean_MG_C_8_FD_89576 | JGI IMG/M metagenome (GOLD analysis project Ga0115002, IMG submission 89576) | Marine microbial communities from western Arctic Ocean - ArcticOcean_MG_CB11_86 | ecosystem: Environmental > Aquatic > Marine > Oceanic | place: Arctic Ocean: Canada Basin | collected... | reverse complement strand
TCTCCCAATCTCCCAATCTCCCTGCTAGCACCAAATTCCCTGTAGGTGAAAATCGGCGGATGGATTAGATTCACCAATGCGGCGTTTGTAAAAGTTACAAATGGATGTTCGTCATGGATCCCGCAATCGACGAACTTTTTGATTTTGTCCCTTGCCTTTGAATGGCTTAGGGCCGAACAATGGAATTGTCTTCCACTTTTGGCTCGCCGTTTGCATTCATTGGTGAAGTAGTTGATTCGCATGAAGCGGATCGAAAGGTGCTTTGGATTTCTCATCGATTTAGTGAGGAGTTCATTGATCACCAAGTGGACAACAAAAACTGTCAAAGGAGTGACGGAGCATGGAAGCTCGAATTCTGCGCAATCTTGCGCTTATTGCCATTTTGGTTTCTTTCGGTCCCAGCTTTTCATATGGTGCCAGCCATCGGACTCAGAATTTCATCGTAACGGCGGACACCAAAGAGCTCGCCGTCGAAGTTGGCGATGCTGCGGAACGATATCGACGGGACTTGGCGATCGAATGGCTCGGCCGCGAACTGCCGCCTTGGGGTGGGCGTAACATCTGCCCGATTTCCGTGAAGACCGCTGAAAATATGGGAGCGGGTGGAGTGACGAGTTTCGCTTTCGACCGAGGCCGTCCCTTTGAATGGACGATGGAAGTCCGAGGTTCGCGAGAACGCGTACTCGATTCTGTGCTGCCTCACGAAGTAACTCACACGATCTTTGCCACTCACTTCGGCGGTCCTCTTCCCCGCTGGGCCGACGAAGGAGCGTGCACGACGGTGGAGCACGTTTCAGAGCGTCAAAAACAATATGACATGCTGATCCACTTTCTCACCAACAATCGCGGAATTGCATTTAATCGTATGTTCGCGATGCGCGAATATCCCCGAGATATCTTGCCCCTTTATGCACAGGGTTACACGTTGGCTCGATACCTTATCGCGCAGGGTGGAAAGCAGAAGTTTATCAAGTACGTCGGCGACGGCATGAGATCTAATGATTGGCCTGCCGCCACAAAGAAGCACTATCAGTTCCGCGACCTTTCCGAATTGCAAGTCACTTGGCTCAACTGGATCAAAAAAGGTAGCCCGATGGACCTGCAACAGCACCCTCACTTGTTGGCTCGCGACGGGCAGACACCAAGTACACCCAACGCGTCGTTAGTGGCCAGCAACAACGGTAGCCACGACTTCAATAATTCAACCGCTATTAACACTCACAATGGAATGGCGCCGTTTGGCCGTCGCACTCGAGATGTCGCCCCCGACCCTGCGGCTCGACCCAGCACATTCAATTCGACAGCTGGCTACGATGCGCCCGTTGGACAAGGAGCGAGTTCTGGACAAGCGACAAATCCTGGACAGAGATCGGCAATTGCAACTCGCAGCCAGCCGCCGCAACCAATCACTGCAACCAACTCGGGTGGCGGCTGGTACGCTCGGCAACGCGATAGCACTCAACATGGCGTCGCGTCCAATTCAAACTCCAATCAGCCACCGCTGACGTTGGCACCTCGGCAAGTCGATCCGCCACGTCAATTCAATCACACCAACACCGCGATTAACCAAGCTCAACCACTCAGCCAGTTCCAGCGAGCTCAACAGCGGTTGCACGAAGCGATGCCGAAACAACAATACGCTCCTCAACTGCAACATTTAAACGGTGCGATAGTAGCTCAACCTAAACGCACTCAAGACGCAACAATCGTCGACGCGTTGCAGTGGCAAAGATCGCCTAACGCCGCATCGACTCATACAGCCGTCCGACCCATGGCACCGCAACGACCACAGCAGATGATCGTGGAACCACAACGCGGCGGCAGCGTGTATTCGTCTCGAGGCTACGACGATATGCCAATTCGTCGGTAATTGAATCGCAGATCTTCTTTAAGAAAAAGAACGTGTATTCATCGAGGCCCCGTATTCATCGGGACTGGGCGGAAGAATCGGCGCGACCGATGAGTCGAAAAAAACTAGGAGAAGTCGGAAAAGAAGAATCGGGTCAGGTGAAAAAAAACTGGCGCGGCGAAGCAAATTGAATCGATGCGATCCAGTACTCCGACGTGACCTTGCACAAGTGTCCCATAATCTTTCACACCGCGATCGCGTTTAATGGCCGACATGGTCATGCCGCCAGCAAATCCCATGACCGCGATAACCATCGACATGCACATCGCTTCCCAAAACAGGAACGGTGTCACTTTCCATAACAATCCACCGACCAAAGTCGTGGTAGCAACGCCGCCAAAGAACCCTTCCCAGGTGCGACTAGCGTTTATCGTCGGCGCGATAACTCGACGACCCAAGAATTTGCCCCAGATATATTGAAACACGTCGCCCAACTGCACCACGATGACAAAGAAGAACAGCAGCCCGACGCTGCTGCCAACCCACGGGTCGTTGTTGGAATCCGTCAACTCTAAACTCAACAGCGCCGGAGCATAACTCAACGAGTAGACGCAGATCAACAAACCAGCTTGAATCTTCGCCGAGCGTTCGAGAAACCGTTTGTGGTCACCGGACAGTGCAATCCGAGCTGGGATGAACAGCGACGCATAAACGGGAATCATAATACTGTAGAGTCCGTAGAAATCGCCGTTCGAATTTGGGAAAAGATCGAGATAGGTATCCCGGTCGAGTCCGATCAATACGTATTGCAGTGGCGTGAAAACGAAGAAGACCCAAAACAGCGCGCGGTGATCGCCGCGTCGAGTTGGTGTCATGGTGACGAATTCGCGCAGTGCCCAGAACGAGACCAAGCCGAACAACATTACGGTTGTCGGGAAACCAAAAAGCACTGCCGCAACGAGTATCGCGCACATCATCCACCAAGCGCGTACTTTCAGATTAAACGTCCGCAGTACCGCCGGGTTAATGGCGCTGTCCGGTTTGTTCTGCAAAATCCATCCAGCGGCGTAGGCAACGGCCAAGAGAACTAAGACGACACCCAACAACCAGCGCGTAGGATAATCCAACTCCATGTGAGTCGTGGTGGAAGGATCGTCCAACAGAAGTGGAGCGAGCGTGTAGGTTAGTTGCTCAAACATCCCGCTAAATGTCCTTCAGCCGCGCAACGGCGTCGCGAGCCCGTGTTAGGAATTCTGTTTTCGGTTCGCCGCGTTCCAACCAAATCGGTGGGCCAATGGTGATGCAGCTCAGCAATGGCACGGGCAAAAATTCTCCCCGCGGTAAAACGCGGTTCATGTTGTCGATATACACTGGGACCAATTCTAAATCTGGTTTCTTCTTGCCGAGGTAATACAAACCACTTTTGAAATCGCCCATCTCTTCTTCGGCGTTGCGGCTACCCTCGGGAAACACGATCAACGAGTGTGTGTCGCCGATCTCTTTGAGCATCATGTCGACCGGACTTTGGTGGACCTTAATGTTTTTGCGGTCGATCAACAGGGCGTTCAAACTGGCTGCCATGTGCCGACGGATAACTCCCTTTTCCCAATAGTCTTTCGCCGCAACGGGACGCGTCAGAACGCGGATATTGTGAGGCAACGACGCCCACAAAACTAAGCCATCCAAGTGACTCGTGTGATTGGCAAAGTAAACTCGCTGGCAAGTCTCCGGTTTGATGCCGACCCAGCGCACACTAAAGCCCGTAATGACCTTAGCGAGCATGGCGAGTATGGGGGCTGTTAATCCCATCGATGTCGACCGAATTCCATCAAAGAACCACTCGGGAGAACACGCGCTCTGTTCATAACGCACCCGACCTATTGCTTCATTATAGTATCGCACCACTTATCTCCATCATAGTCCCCGGGGGGGAGTTGTGTACGAGCGCAAGAATTGCCCCGCTTTTTCAACTCGATTTAATAGTGTGTTGCCACATCAGAAGCAGTGGTCACAAACAATTCGGTAATTTGAGTTTTATTTGAGACGAAACCGGGAAGAAGAACGAAAACGGGGAAAAGAAGGAAACCGCGAATCATCGCTGATGTTCGCTAATGGAAAAAGGGAAAGAGCGGATAGGTCGGAGTAAGAGCTCCGGGAGGGGTATTAGAAGTGCGAGCCAACTTTGGACATCGAGCGTGTGACGCGCTGATCGCGTAGCTACGCACGACACTAGTGACGGATGCGAATTGCTTGCGCTCGCACGATATCTTAACTCTGATCTCGAATGGTCTTGGCGATTGAGATGAAGATGAAGACGATTAAGAACCAAGAATATTGGGGGACGTCTAGTGCAGACCTGCGATGTTCATTCCTGTCTTACACCAGTTCTTTGCGGTGCCTTCGTTTGAGAAAACGAGCCCCATCAGTGGCGTGTGAGGAACGGTAGATGCCGCCAACTGTAGATGTATGAAGTTACTTCGTTCGCCTTGCCAAGCGAGAGCGTCGAGTGGATCGCAGCCGACTAAATCGATCTGCGTTAGTTTGCGATCGATGGCCATGTGGACGAGCGTCATCATGCTGAGCTGGTCGATCACTTCACGATCGTTTTCCACATGAATCGCGTAGAAAACTCGATGCCACGTTTGCTCGGATTTCAAAACGAGTTGAGTGGCGACTAGTTGGCCGTCCAACTTCAGGACTAACGCCATCAAATCGACATTTTCGCTTTGGCTAGTCGCTTCGCAAAGGTACTCACACAATCGCGAATCGACGACGCTACCACACTGTTGCAGCACTACTCGCGGATCGGTCAGCACTTCAAAAGTCGCTCGACCCTCGTTCACATATCCCTGTACGATTCGATCGAGTTCGAGTTGAGTCGCCGGGGCGAAGCCAGAAACATATTGTGGCCAAGACGCTGGCAAGGGAATGCGAAATCGCCGATTGTCCACAGTGCGATAGAGCGGAGTGCCTTCTTCGGCTAACGACGAAATCAAAGTCGGCAAGCGGCAATCGTCCGTCGTCACTCCGTCGAATTCAATCGCATCCCACTGTGAACTGTGACTCTCTAGCCAGTCGCCGATCGCCGACAACGCCTCGCCGCCAGTGTCGGTCCCAGTGCCAGTGTCGGTGCCAGTGTCGGTGCCAGTGTCGGTGCCAGTGTCGCTTCGAGCGATAACAGTGGAGTGGATTGGTCGAGTTGGATGAGTTGCGAGGAACCGGACTACACGACCTCGAGTTCCGCATTGCTGCCGATACCAAGGTGCAATCGCTGCAACTCGGCCCGCATCATCGGTCGCTACGACAACGAAGAGTTCTCTTTCGCTGTTGGCGGAGTCGCCAAAAAACTGCCACCAGCACTGATGCCATTCGAAACGATTGAATGGGACGTCGCCAGCAAGCTGGTTCCATTGGTCGCGGATTGGTTCGAGATCGGCAAAAGACGAAAAGCTATGAATTTGCATGTCGGGCCGCGAATTTGGGTCACCGATTGGCGACAGAAGAAAATGAAGAACGCAACCGACCGGTGCAGAATCGTGGGTGGTCAAATCGTCTGGTCGGTTGCGTTCCGCGAGGTGTATCGTCAAAGCTGTTGGCTCTGAACAACTATTGGTCATCCAAAACGATATGCAAGCAAGAATTTCTGACTCCACCGAAAAGGTGAGCTACGGCAACCCAAAACGAAATCCGCGTCGAGCCGCGGCAACAGGTTGCAAAAAAACAACGTTCTAGCAGGGAACAAATCCGCTAGAAAACTAGTCAAACGCATAATCCCGTCTCTACGCACAATCAGAAGTCGCGCGAAACATTTGAAGCTATCCAACATTGCCAAACAGCGATAAACTTGAACTTCATCGCTTATCGAGTCGACACATTTTGATACTCGGCGCGTTGGCCACTTTCTTCCAGAGAAGATGGCAGGAAAATGGGGCAGGAAAATATCTAATTCCGATTTTCCTGCCCCATTTTCCCGCCCAAGTTATCGACACGGAGAATTTCGTTTCAGATCATGGAACACTCCAACCCTTACAAATCGCCTTCCGTCCCAGAACTGAGTTCTGCTGAGGAAGTTGTTTCCGCACCGTTCGAAGTGACAGTCGACGGCTATGACTCATTTGTTGTTGATGTACTCAGCGAACTGTTAAAATCGTCGGCAGAGAAAGCGGTAGCGGCCCGCTCGGATCCCAATCGACTCATTTGTTGTCGCGTCCTATCGGTCGACCCTGGAAGCACGTTCCGTCGCTGGATCACTTTCAACATCTTTGGACGCCCGCTGGTCGAGGTCGAGGTGCAGGTCTTTGAAGCCGAGGAAATCATCGCGGCGTTTACGTTGATGACATCCACGTTCTTTTTGGAAAAGAAAGACCTGCACTACACCAGTTTCTTGGGAGCTGGAACGTCCCGAGTTTTTCTGGCGACGGCTTGCCGCAGAACTGCCAGGGCCATCGTCGAACGAGCGAGCCATCATCTTGCCATTTCGAAAATGGAATCTGGACAGATGATGAGCAACCTACGAGATGAGCCAATGTTGATTTTTCTTTTTGGAGGAATCGTCTTCGTTGGCGTGTTTATGTATGTAACGGTCTGGCATTCGAGATTTGCCGTCGACACCGTTGCAGCTAGCCTGATGGTAGGATTTCTGTTCGGCACGATCCTCGGTTACATCTTCGGTCGTGTTTTTAACCGAGTCCGGCGCATGGTCGCGCGCGAATATAAGTGTCGAAACAGGCTAACGATGCTTCCGCACGGCCAAGTTGATAGAAACTCACAGATTCAACTTCCCAACGAAACCCCATAGGAATACGATTGATGAAGTGTCAGCATTTTCTATCGTCATAGCTTTTGGAGCAGCAATCGGTAACTCGATCGTTTTAGATCATGGGACATTCGAAACCCGCCAAATCCTCTAACGAGCAAGTTCTCCGTGAAGGAAATCAAGTCGTTTCGCCATTTGGAGTTCCCGTATTTGAAGTGTCTGTCGAAGGCGACTATTCGATCGTTGTCGATTATCTCAGCGAACTCCTAAAATCGGCGGCGGAGAAAGCGACCGCCACCAAAGTCGAATTGAACAGGCGCGTTTGTTGTCGTGTCTTATCGGTCTACAACGGAAATTCTGTCAATCGCTGGATTACTTTCAATATCTTCGGGCGGCCTCTAATAGAAGTCGGGGTCCAGTTTTTTCAAGACGACGAGATCATTGCGAACTTTACTTTGACCAGATCCGCGTTCTTCGTAGCGAGGAATGACCTGCTTCACAAAGTTTCACGAGGCGTAAAAGCTCGAGCCCTTCTGGCAACGACCTGCCGTAAATCCGCCAGGGTAATCGTGCAACGTGCGAGTCATCACTTCGCTATTTCCAAAAAAGAAACACGGCGACTAATGAACAGCTTGCGCGATGAACCAATGATAATCTTCCTCTTTGGCGGAGCTGTTTTTATGTGGTTGATCACCGGCGTTGCGAGCTTGGGCAAGCAAGTTGACATTGGCATGATCGTAGCTGGCATGATCGGAAGCGGCATGTTCGGCGTGCTGCTTGGCTTCCTCGTCGGTCGTATTTTCAATGGAATCCGGGGCCTATTCAATCGCAAATAAACGTGCTCGAAAAACTCTCCAACGCTCTCACGCTTCAAAAACTAGCCAAGTTAGCCCGCAAGCCTCGTTGAGCCAATGAGATGCGGACTCTATATTTGAAACATCTGGCTATAATTGAATAACCTGCTACGTTAACGACGCGCTGCTCCGGTTCACGAAGAAAGATCGATATGTCCGATTATCCTCAACTGTTTCGCGTTCGCCAAAAATTCGATACTCCGCGAGTCGACGATGTTCCGGCGGAAGTGGAACGCGAGCTTGCGAAGCTGCAGCTGAGCAACAAAGTTTCGCCTGGTCAGACGGTAGCGATTACGGCTGGCAGTCGCGGTATCGCCAACATTCATCTGATCATCAAAGCGGCGGTGGATCACTTCAAGAGTATCGGCGCAGAACCGTTCATCGTTCCGGCGATGGGCAGTCACGGTGGCGGCACGGCGGAAGGCCAACAAGGAATCATTGAAGGGTACGGCATTACGGAAGAGTTTTGCGGCTGCCCAATTCGAGCCACTATGGAAACGGTTACCGTCTGCGAAGCGGAAGAGGGATTCCCAGTCCATTTTGACAAACATGCTTTTGAAGCGGATCACGTCTTAGTTTGTGGTCGGGTTAAACCACACACGAACTTTGTTGGTCCGATCGAAAGCGGATTGATGAAAATGATGTTGATTGGACTGGGCAAACACGAAGGGGCCAAGATTTACCATCGCGCAATAATGAATTACAGCTTTGGTAAAATCCTCCGTAGCGTTGGCCGCGAAGTTCTCTCTCGATGCGGCGTGGTAGCTGGACTAGCGATTGTAGAAAATAGTTATGACGACACGGCAAAGATCGCCGCGGTTGCTCCCGAAGAGTTTGAAGAGCGCGAAAGCGAATTGCTTGTTTTGGCAAAAGAGTGGATGCCAAGATTGCCTTTCGATGCAGCAGACATCTTAATCGTCGAAGAAATTGGCAAGAACATCAGCGGTTCGGGAATGGACACCAACGTCGTGGGTCGCAAAGCATCGGACCACAAAGCTGGCGACGACGAAGTACCCAAGATCATGCGGATTGTAGTCCGCGGGCTCACGCCTGAAACTCACGGCAATGCCACCGGCATCGGTATGGCGGAATTTTGTCGCAGCGACGTGGTCGATCAAATGGATGTCGAAATCACTCGCATCAATTGCCTGACGGGTGGTCATCCGACGGCCGCAATGATTCCAGTTCACTATCCAACGGATCGGGAAATTCTGGACGCAGCGTTGCCGACGATTGGTCTGACGGATGCTCCCGATGCAAAACTGATGTGGATACAGGACACGTTGGCCGTTAGCGAGCTGGAGTGTTCAGCAGCATATTTCGAGGAAGCTCAACAACGATCCGACCTCGAAATCCTAACTCCTTTGCGACCTATGCCACTCGACACCAAAGGCAATCTGCCTGCTTTTAAGCAGTGGCAGAGTTAGCGTTTACGTTAACAAAGCCCCCAACATCTTTTTCCCCTCAAGGGTACGGTTGGCGTAGCGTGAAATGTCTCTGAGGGTTAAAACCGATGCATTCGAAAGTTCTAGATTGCTGGGTTGAAAGTCGTTGATGAATTCTACGTGGTCGCAAAAAGTTGTTGAGCGGTTTGATCTACAGCTCCCGCGCGACCTGAAGAATTGGCTCGATTCCGAGGAATGGCAGAAAGCGGGCGGAGCTGAATTTCGCCACCCTCTCCGCCCCGATCAACTCGTCGCCCCCCCAAAAGACACCATTTGGGCGGGATTTATGTTACCGGACACCCTCCCGCTAATCGGCAACGAATACGGCGATTGGCTGTGCCTTCGAGTCGACCAATTCGGCACCATTCCCGAAGTTCTCTACTGGTGTCATGGCGGTGGCGATTGGATCCCCTACGGCAATACGCTGGCGGAAGCTCTCATCTATGACGTCGCCTTTCACTTCGTTCATCCGCGAAGACCTGAATTCACCGACCCAGACCCACCGCCAGAAGTTCTGTACCAACGAGCTAACTGGGCGTACCCGCAGCTTTCCGCAACTCAACGCGAGAACCTGCCCAAGTTCTGGGAAGAAGAAGTCGACCCCCGCAAGCTGCTCCAACAACTCGTCACTTCCGATGTTGCTCAAGTAGCTTCGCGTCGCGACGTCATCCTGCACCACCTCGACCATATTCTCAAATCCCAGTGCGATGCGAAAATGGCCGTCGAACTCGGCGCCACCTGGGAACCCGATTTTGTTAGCTGGTTATTCGACACCGCACTGTTGCCAGAAATCCGAGAGAACCAACTCAGCAAACACTTCGAGCAGCCGATCGGCGAGTTGACAAAACAAGAGTGGCAAGATGCCGAAACGAACGCATTACAAGTTGCCGATTTGCGGGAAGACTTGGGGTGGGTCTTCGACATTGCTGGCTGGGCGGCCGAACGCGATGGTCGCATCGATCAAGCCATCGAACTCTACATGCGAGGGATCAAGGCGTCGCTATTCGCCGACGATACCGTACGCTTCCGCACACATTGGTATCCCGACGGCTACGGCAAGTTTTCAGCAGCTCGCCTCGCTCTACTCAAAGACAAGGTGCCCTCGGAAATCGCCAACGACCCCTACCTAAACCTGTTCTGGGAAAACGACCCTCAGACATTGCGAGGGCGAGTGTGCGATTACTGGTTGCGAGCCGCTCGAGAAGCGGAATCTGACCACGCCTACGCCGAAGCCTATCGCTGCTACTACAACGCAGGTTGGGACGTCGGACTTCAATCGGTCGCCAAATACGGCCCCATCTTAGAAGGGCTCATCCGCAGCGCAAAACGAGGCGGCTGGACTGCCAGAGCAAAAGTCGCGCAGCTACACCATCAATGCTTCACTGCTTGGTAATCTGAATCTGTACGAGCTGAATCTTCGAAGCGGGAAGAAACCGATCACGCCAAATCGAATCGAAACGTCTTACAAATGAATTGGTAGAGTCGCGATCCGAGCGTGCGATACCCCGCGTGAATTTTTGCTTGACCGTTGGCGTTAATTAGCACGGTTGCATCTTCGAGGTCGATGGGGACGTTTGCTTGGTACATCGTCGACATCGTACGTTCTTGCCCGGATTGATCGACATAGGTCATCAAGTCACCACCCCCTTTTGCGGTCATATGGGCGGGCGTCTCTTCCATATCTCGTTCGGAAATATGCTCGATGGTTCCGGCGAACGTCCGCCAAGGCGATTGCGCTAAGACAAACTCGACATCTTGGCCGATCTGAATGCCTTCAATATCCGCTTGATCGATAACCAACACCGCATCGAGTTTCTTTGGATCCCCGACTTTGCAAACCATAACGCCTCCCGCCAAGTACGCGCCGACATTGCGATGTTGCAGCGGAGTGCCAGACCAAACTCGCAGTTGACCCTCGTGTTCGCTGTTGTAGATCGGCTCAGCGGAAATCACTGTGCCCGCAATCGGCGACTTAATGGTCAGTCGCTTCACGTCTTCTTCGAGATCACCGAGCTCGCGCTCCAGCGATGTAATCTTCTTTGCCAAGTTCGCGTATTCCATGCTCGCCGACTCATCGCCACGCAACTTGCGATTTCGAAGCGAATCTAAGCGTGAGCTCATCTCTTGATATTGCCCTCGCAACGAAGCCAACAGCAACTCGGAATCGGAGTCTTCGAGCTGCACTAGCGTTTGCGACGCGGAAACAACTTGACCGGGGTGCGCTTCGACTTTGCCGAGGGACCCGGGCACATCGACATAAACGGAGGCGGCTTCTCGCGGTTGAATTTGCAAATTACAGCTAACCTGATAGGGCAGGGGAATGAACAACAACATCCCAATCCCCGCGACGGCGCCACCTACGCTGAGCATCAATCGTGTTTTCTTCACTTGCTCGAACCTCCCAGGGACATAAAAGAATTTCGCGAGCTGCCACAACGGCATTACGACCAAGCTAAACAACGACATTGCCGCAATGGCTTGGCCGATAACTTTCAATCCATAGGGTTCAAAGACTTGATACAAGAACCACATGATGGAGAGCGAAATGAACCAGCGGTAGACCGATGCGGCCATACAATAGAGACCGAACAACGCTTGGTTTTGTTTTGGCAAGAAGGGATCGTCGGTCTCCGGTAACCCTAAAAACCACTTGCTCATCTTTCGACTCAGAATTGTCGACGCCTTCTGTCGCAAGTTCGGAATCTCGGCGATGTCAGACAAGATGTAGTAACCGTCGTACCGCATGAGCGGATTTGCGTTGAACAGAACGGTGCTGACAGAACACACGAACATTACATTGAGGCACAGATAGTTCAACATTCCCGGCTGGGAAAACCACCAAAGGTAAGTGCAGATCGAGGCGAGCAGTATCTCAACGTACATCCCGGCAGCACCAATTGCCACGCGATGCCACTTGTTTGGCAACATCCAACTATCGGACACATTGCAGTAGAGACAGGGTGTTAGCACGAGGAACATCACGCCCATTTCGTGACACTCGCCGCCAAATCTTTTACAGGCGATGCCGTGGCCAAATTCATGCAACACTTTTGTGATGCCTAGAACAAGGGCCAGCCATATCCAATTTTTGAAAGCGAAGAACTGCTGAAACTCTGGGAGTCGACGCTGAAATTCTTCCAAGTGTACGCCTATCAAGGTAAGCGCGCCGATAGCCAAGGCGCAGACCAGCCAGGCAGCTGGAATGGTAAACAGCCATCGCAAATACGGCGTCACTTTCGACAGGATCGCGTCTGGATCAATTCCCTTGAAACGGATGCAGAGAATATTCGAGAACGCCGACTTGCGTTCCTTACGCGTCTTCTCGTACCGTCGCTTTAATAGCTCTTCGCCCTGACCCGGCGCAGTCGAAACCACCAAGGAGCTTTGATAGAGCATACCTATCAGCCGGTGCAACTCTTGCCGCGCAATGCGTTGCGGAGCGAACCGTTTTTCAAAGCGACGTTTGAGTTGATTGAGACTTGTATTGCCATCCAACATTTCGAGGATCGAGAATTCCTCTTCTTCGAAACGATAGTACTTCAACGTCATCGGGTCTTTGATGACGCGATACTTGCGGCCGAGATACGATTGCTCTCGGACGACCAAGTCGGCCCGCATGTGAATTAACAGCGGCCGATTAGCCCCTGGTATTAGCGTACTCATACACAACCCGAACCGCGAACGGCTCGCCCGTCCACCACTCTAAAGCCAGAAAAGGACGCGTGAGTAAACCGTTTCGATTAACTCGTGGAACCACACATAACCGACCGAACGACGTCCGCATTGCACCTTGGCTTGCACTGTCGTTTCACTGCGTAAATCAGGAATCTTGTCGGGATCGACCGCCACTCGCAACAAGACGGAATTCCCGTGGCCCTGATGAACGTGGGCCGTTCGATGTATCTCGACAATCCGACCCGAAAACGACTCTTGTGGATGTGAAAACAACATGAAAGTCACTGGCAATCCAACAAACGCATCTTTTCCATTTCCTTCCGCCGCACTTACTTCAAAGTTGCCACTGGCTGCAGCGGCTTCCGCCCGGGCAGCTTTTTCGGCAGCCAGAATGTAGCCCATATGGCGTTCCGAAGCGTACAACTCCAATTCCCATTCGTCCTTCGCATCGACAACTGTCATCAATACTTGCCCGCGAGTGACTGGACGATGCAGGAGCTTGTCCACAACTTTCCAGGTCACGACGTGTCCATTTCGTGGACTGGCTACCAAGAGCTTTTGCTTCTTAATGTCCAGCAGTTTTAGTTGAGCGTCGAGGTTGTCGGCGGCTTCACGTAATTCGGCCAGGTCGCCGGACAAACGATCTTGTTGTTCGGACGAAAGATTGTTCTCCAACCGCATTCGCTGCATGTTGGAAATTCGTTTAATTGCCGATTCGTATTCGCCCAGCAGCTTGGTGTATTGCAAATCGAGATCTGCATTCCGCATTTCGAGCAGCAACTGACCATTCACCACGTCTTGCCCGTGCTTGGCGTGAACTTGAGTTACCGTTCCCTCCATCGGTGCAAAAACATCGCCCCGATTGACCGGCTGAATCTTCCCAGCTGCGGGCAAAGTAAAATCGTGTTGCACGAAAACCAAAGAGGCTATGAGCCCGAAGAAACAGGCGGCAATGAATAGGGTCTTGGGAACGGATTGCGTGCGAATCGCCCAATGCCACTTTCCAAGCGCCCGCCAAATTGGCAGCATGAACAGCCGGCTGTGATCTGCCGAATTGGACATCGCACTCGCGGCATGCTCCGCAACCACATCCGTTCGCCGAGTCAATCCTTCGCTCGGCCTCGATTGCTTTAACTGCTCGACGATGAGGGCCCCCAACATCGTGCCCTCTGTTTTCTGTCCCGCCTCATCCACTCCTCCAGCTGCCCGAAGTGGAATGACTGCCAACAATTTCGAGTGCGCTTGATCGACATACTCGTGAAGCGTCTTTTCAATCTGCGGAGGCAAACGGGTTGCGACGCCGTTAAACCAAAGCGGTTCGTCCGCCGCCACAACAACTGTCGCCAATCGACCCAATAACTTGATCGCGTCCGCTCGACGATCGACCGAATCCAATCCGCTCACCGCTTCCACGTCGCAACGATGACCTCGCAACAACGCCACACTCACACGATCGACTTCGATCAACTCTCTCGCTTCATTAGCAATCGTGTAAATCGTTTCGCAAAGATCTAGACTCTTGTGTATGGATTGCAGAAACTGCTCGAGACGCTCCCACAGGTGTTGCCGTTCCTGAAAAAGCCGGAGGCGACGATTCTTGAAAAAGTCGCTCGCCAATTCGCACATTTGGACTAGGAATCGAAGGTAGCCTCGCTGAGTTGTCGGACCTCCGTTGGGCCGCTGGAAAATCTCGACGATGCCGTACGACTCCTGGTCGACTTTGATCGGCGCCAAAATCAAAAGATGATCCGACGGGTTACCCGACTCCTCGTCGTCGCTCGATCCCGACTGTGGCGGAACCAAAGTCGCGACGTCATTATCAATCACTTTCTTCAATAACAGCGCATGCCGATGCTGTAAGTCCGGGTCTTCAACCAAGCCACTCGATTGCAAATTAATCTGATACTGCAACTGCAGATTGCCCGTCTCTTCTAACGTCCAAACAGCACCGCCAACCGATGCCAACGCTGAAACAACCCGCGGCAAAAACTCGTCGTAGAAATCCTCGACCGAAACGTCCGACTGCGCCAGCTGCGCAATCTCATTCACCAACATCCGAATCTGTTGTTTCGTCTGCTGAATCAATCGCTGATCCGCGTCGGCACTGGACGACGATGGATGCACCGCCGGTTGGGCCGCAGGCGACTGTGTCGCTGCCGCTGGCGGAACTCCAGAGCCAACCACCAACGGTGGATCCGGCTGGGGACCGAGCGGCTGTGAATCTGTTGGTGAACCTGTACTCATCTTTTGTCCGTTTGCATCGCCTACCAAGGATTTGCCGAGCTGCACGTCTGGACCTTGCGCCCAGACGCACTCGCACACCTTCCTTTTCTTTCGGCCACAACTCCGCCTCGACTCCCGCAAAACCGTTAAAACCGTTAAAACCGATACGGTTTAACAATTGACTAGCTGTTGCTGAGTTTGCGATAGCGGAGAAAACGAGTTTGTCGGCAACGAGTTCCGTCGATTTGCCAGTCAATCGTTAGCTATCAAGCGATCACTAAGCAAGCGATCAATCGGCTCGTTTCGCTAGCACAATCGAGGCTAGCACACCGCAGAAAATGGTGGCGATACACCACCAGATTTCAAATGGAAGGGCGTTCGGATCGACTTCTTTCAACAGATGGGTCACGCCGGAGTAGATAAGGTAGACGCAAAACGACCCAAAGAGGACGGGCATGAGCGGGTGGAATGGTGCCCGATAGCCCTCCAGCTTGACATCTTTGTCGCGCAGGATCAGTAGAGAGATTGCGGAGAGCAGGAAGAAGAAGAAAAAGAATGGGGTAGTGAAATACACCATCACTTCAAATTCGTCGCCCTCGCTGCCAAGCCACGGGTTGGTAGTCCCCACGATGAGCATGACGATGATGAGGCCTTGAAGGACCAGTGTTCTGAGTGGCGCGTCAAATCGCAAGTTCCATTTTCCGAGCCAGGAAAGTCGAGGGTAGTCGCACCCGATTGCATAGTAGATTCTGGCGCCGGCGAAGATCATACCGTTCATTGCACCGAGGCAGGAGATGCAGATCATCAAACTAATAATTCTACTCCCCCAATCGCCGAGCAGTAGCTTGAGGAGATTGGCGGCAACTCCACGTTGAGAAGCTCCTTCTAATCCCATCGCGTAAACGAATGCGACGGTAAGCAAGACGTAGAGAATCGTCACGATTGCCACGCCGAGCAGCAGTCCTCGAAAAATGTTCTTTTGAGGATTCTTCATTTCAGCGGTCACAAACGCGATATCATTCCAACCGCCGTACGCGAACAAGACCATAATGACAGCCAAATGGAAATCTGGCGTGGCCACTGGTTGAATGCGATTAGCAACATCGTCGGGTGGTGAAGCCAAAACCAGAGTGACGATTACGATAGCCAACAGCCCGACCACTTTGACCGAGGTGAGCAGATTCTGAACCCACTTGCCACTTCGAACGCCAAACGAGTTCATGGCGGTGAGGACGACGACGCTGCCAATGGAATAAATGAGACTGCTACGATCGCCGAGATCGAACAATTGATTTGCGTATTGTGCAAAAACAAACGCCATCGCTCCGATGTTGCCTGGACGAACGACCCAAAATTGGCACCAGGAGAAGAACATTCCCATCCGGGGCCCGTAGGCTTTGGACAAATAGAGGTAGTCGCCACCTTCCCCTGGGTATTTGGTGGCCAGTTCGGCGTAACAAAGAGCGCCAATTAGCCCAATGACGCCGCCGAGAATCCAAACTAGAATGAGGGCGCCGAGCGAAGAGAATTGCTCCGTGACCAAATGGCAGGCGCCGTAGAACCCCGATCCAATAATAATCCCGACAACGATGCATACTGCATCAAACAGGGACAGCTGTCGCTTCAATTCAACTTTCTTGGACGGATCGTTCATGCGGGCAGCATAACAGCAAACGCAGCGCGTTTCGATGACGGGAAACGGAAGAAGAAGGAAGAAGCAGCAGTGGTCAAGTAGAATACTCAGGCGATAAGAACAACGATCCTCGAAAGTAGTCAGTATGCGAAAGAAAATCGAAGACATATGTGCCCGACCTGAATCACCAGTCGACACCTCAGTCACTCCGCTGGCAACGCCACTTTACACAACCTCCGTTTGGCAGTGCGAATCGACTGGACAAGCGGATGCGTTACTGGCGGGCGAACTCGATGGCTATGTTTATCAGCGCGAACGGCATCCCAACGCAGATGTGTTATCGGAAAAATTGGCTGCGATGCACGAAGCAGAATCCGTCGTGGTAACTGCTTCCGGCATGGCGGCATTGTCGACGGCCGTGCTTTCCCAATTACAACATGGCGATCATGTCGTAGTGAGCAACCAATTGTATGGATGTTCGAGTCGTCTGTTGGAGCAAGAGTGTAGTCGCCTGGGGATCGCGGCGACAAGTGTCGATGCAAGCGACCTGGAAAGCGTTGCCGGCGCGATGGTGCCCGAAACCAAGTTGGTTGTCGTCGAAACTATTTCGAATCCAATGCTTCGCGTCGTCGATATTGCCGGCCTTTCTCGCATCGCGAAACAACACAACGCTTTGCTGCTGGTCGACAACACTTTCGCTTCACCAGCCATTTGTCAGCCGTTGAAGCTGGGCGCCGACCTCGTTTTGGAGAGCCTCAGTAAGATTGTTAATGGCCACAGCGATGTGATGTTGGGGATGCTGGCCGGTCGCGCAGAGTTGTGGGAACGCGTATCCACGGTTGTGTCGACATGGGGTCTGACGAGTAGTGCGTTCGATAGCTGGATGTGTGCCCGCGGACTCGCAACTTTGCACTTGCGATTACAAAGAGCTGGCGAAAACGCGTTGCAGGTTGCACATTTCCTCGCGAACCATCCGCGCGTGAACGGGGTCGTATATCCAGGTCTCGAAGATCATCCCGATCACGAAATCGCGAAACGGCAATTCGATGATGGCTTTGGCTGGATCGTCACTTTTCATATCGATGGCGGACGAACCGAGGTAGATCGCTTTATCGCGCAAGCTGTAGGAATGCCGTTCTGCCCCTCTCTCGGCGAAGTTCCCACGACGCTGAGTCACCCAGAATCCACAAGCCACCGCGGTTTGACCGAAGAGCAAAGAAACAAAAGCGGAATTTACGCCGGCACGATTCGGCTCTCCATCGGACTGGAGTCTGCCGAAAAGATTATCGAAATGATTGATGCGGGACTGGCTGGGGATTGATTGGAACGGAATTGAAAAAGGGCAAGTTGAAAGCCCGTTTTTCTCGGGCTTCCAGGAATTCCGTTACTTCGATTTCACCGAATTGGGCATTTGGCTCTGCGGTCCCTCAAATCGCTGGACGCGATATGAGTGGGACCGCCTGCCAAATACCCGTGACGACTATTTTGAGTTAAGCGAATTCCCGGAAGCCCATTTGTTTGCTTTTTGGGCCGTTTGGAGTGTTTTGCTGGACTAACTTGAGTCGATGTACTGCGAATGGCTCTCCAGTCTCAGCCCGTTTGAAATCTGGCCAAATTGAAATCGTGAATCCGCGGGCTGCTCATTTGGCTCTAAAATGAGCCCCCAGCCGAAGTTTGGAACTGGGTGGACTTAGTTTGCCCAGCCGTTGTATAATAATCTGTTTCACCCACCCCTTCTGGGGGAATGTGTATGGGTGTTTTTTGTGTTCATGTTAAAGGAGACTTATATGGCAAAAGAAGAAGCGTTTACTGTTGAAGGTACTGTCGTGAAAGCGGAAGCAAACACGCGGTTCCGAGTCCAGCTTGAGACTGGCAGTGAGGTCCTGGCGCACGTCGCCGGACGTATGCGAAAGAACTTCATCCGCATCGTGCCGGGTGACAAAGTCAAAGTAGAGCTTTCGCCTTACGACCTAAAAAAAGGTCGTATCGTTTATCGTGAAAGATAATCGTCGTTAAGACGCGTCTGCACAGGGTAGGTAGGGCTGGAACGAGTTAGACTCACACCTCAAAACCCCTACCTGACACTGGTCGAGAAGACTTTGCTGTTCTCCCAATCTCTCTTCGCGCTAGCTTTGCGCGCTCTGAGCCCCCCTCTTTTGAGTCTGTTGTGATCTGGCTAGTAATGCTGCGCGGAAAACAAAAGCCGTTTGCTCACCGTGACTTGAATCGCCTAACCCGTTTGTTTGAAGCTGTTTTTTGACAACTCAAATTTCTCAATTTTCCCCGCAAAAACGAAAACCGTACTGCAACGATTGGGGTATTATTCAGTACCAATTGCGGTATCAGTCCTTACCTTGTGCGCCAATCCAAACGGATCACGTGGGCCAGAGCGGGAATTATGGTTATCCACGACGCTCGTATAACAATCTACGCGTGTCAGTTCATTACGACGTTTGCTGGGAGATTTCAATTGAACGTTAAACACACATTTCAAAAGCTGGCGTATTTCGCCTTAGGTGTAATGGTGGCAGCTGCCCCATTCGTCGAGTTGCAGGCTCAAGAAAAGCCCGTCGCTGTCATTTCGATCACCAACACTGAAAAGTTGATGGACGATGCAGAGTTTCTCATGGACGCAGCAGGCGTCGGCGATGCCGCGCAAGGTATCCTTTTCATGGTTGGCGGAGCAACTGCAGCTCTCGACGGTACTCGTCCCGCTGGCGCAATCGTCATGCTCGATGGCCTCGAACCACGACCCATCGCATTCCTTCCCGTCGACAATCTCGACAAACTGTTCAAAGCTCTGAAATTCCAAATTGGCGATCCGGAAGATGTCGGTGACGGGATCTTTGAAATCGCTGGCGACCAAGACCAACCCGCTTACGTCAAGCAATCGGGTAAATGGACTTATGTTGCGATGGAAAAAGAACAGCTTCAAGCCGATTTGCCTGCTGATCCTTCCACGTTCCTTGGCAAACTTCCTGAACAATATGCCATCGCCATTCAGCTCAATGTCCAAAACGTTCCCCAAGATATTCGGGACATGGGCTTCGACCAAATGAAGATGCTTCAAGAGCAAGCTCAACAAGCAGCTGCAACGGAAGAAGATCGCGAAATGCAAAAGCAAATCGCTGACAGCTCGCTGAAGCAAATGAAGATGATGTTCGACGATTGCGACAAAGTCACTATCGGCTGGGCAATCGACAAGACTAAGAAATCAACTGCACTCGATATGCAAATCACGGCTACTGCCGGATCCGATTTGTCGAAGCGATTTGAGGTGGCAGCCGACCAACCTTCCGACTTTGGCGGTTTCCTTGTTCCCAACGCTGCCGTCACTGCTCACATTAGCTCGAAGTATCACGCTGACGACATCCAAAATGTCGTGATGATGATCCAAACAGCACAGCAACAAGTTCTTTCGGAAATCGACAACGATCAAAACGTCGACAACGAAGAAATGCGAAAGTCGATCAAGGAAGTTTTGAATGCTGGTTTTGATATCATTCAGCAAACTGTCGAAGCTGGAAAGAGCAACGGCGGAGCTGCTTTGATTCTAAAGCTGAACGATGTAACATTCGTCAGCGGTGCTTTCGTCGCAGACGGTGTAGCTCTCGAAGGCGTCTTCAAGAAGTTAGCTGAATTGGCGAAAGACGAACCCGGTTTCCCCGGAATCAAGTTTAACGCTGACAATCACGCTGGCGTCAACTTCCACACTTTGGAAGTTCCAGTTCCCGATGAAGAAGCTCGCCAAGTACTTGGCGACAACCTCAACATCGTTCTCGGAACAGGTGCTAAGAGCGCTTACTTGGCATTCGGAGCCAGTGCTGAAAGCACGCTGAAGACAGTCATTGACACTTCGGCAGCACAAGCTGGCCAAAAGGGTTCCCCCATGGAAATCAAGATCGCTCTTCAGCCGATCATTGAGTTCATGGCTGCAACCGATGAAAACCCAATCAACGATGCTTTGGTCCAAGCCATCAAAGAAGCTAATGGCAAAGACAAGGTCTTAATCGAAGCCAAAGCGATCGAAAACGGTATTCACTACAGCTTCAAAGTTGAAGAAGGTGTCTTGAAGCTAATCGGTGCTGGTGTTACTTCCGGTCTCGGTGGTGGTCCAGAGCCCGAATTCGACGAATTCTAAATCGACGAATTCCAAACAATAAGAGCGCACAAAACGCCCGGCGATTCATCGTCGGGCGTTTTTTCGTTTTGAGACATTGAACGCACACAATCAGTTGCGCAATTCGATAATGGTTACTTGCCAGTCGATTCGTTTAACCCTTAGCCGCAGCGGCGAATGGTTATTGCTAGTTCGAAAATGCCTACGCCTTTGGCATTGGCTAAACGAAGACCAGTCAGATCGCCGCCGTGCTACAGCTCGCACTTACCCACGTAATCGCAAGGCTCGCACAGTCCATTCCAGCGGCTTCAATAAGACGTAAACACAATCGGCTTGCCAAGCCCAGCGAATCTGTCTCGCCACGATTGGGCCGACAACGTTGTAAAACCGCCGCAGATAAAAATGGACTCTCGGAGCGCTTCGTCGCAACCATTCCTCAAACGCTCGCAACGTCTTCAATTGATCGTTAACTGGCAACTGAGTCTCGTCATCGATTCGACGACCCACGAATCGCTGGTGACCTCCACACGCTGCCGTCACGACGAAGCAGTCATGAGAACTTACGGGCAATCGAGCGAATATTATCTGCGCGTAATAGACCTTCAGGTAGAGGGTAAGCAGCAATGGAGTTAACCAACCGAGCGAAATCTCGATGAGTCGAGTTTGAATTTTATGCGCTGACCACTGAAAATTACGAGCGACTATGATCGCCACAGATAAGTGAAACAAGGCAGCAGAGAAGGGCAAGATCGCAATCGATTCAGAGCCTCGCGCGAAATTCATGAAGACGACGGCAAAGACGTACCAGAAGGCGACTATTGAGCTTGTCGCGATCAGCAGTAGCGAAACAAGTGACTTCCTCGCAAAATCGGTATTGGCCAGTGCCAATGAAGTCGCGATCGCACCAGCTGCGTAGAGAGGCAAAGAAAGAAATCCAGCCTCCATATCGTGAAGATAGTAATACCACTCCGGCCCTTTCTCAGTTTTGTAAGATGCCTCAAATGCTATCGAACTAAGAAAAACCATGGCAATCGAATACACGCTCACCACGGCCATCCAAATCGTGGCCCCAGGACCAAAGTCGCGTTTGTCGAGCTTCGGCTCTGTCGCTCGATTGACCAAGCTTGGAATGAGTACCAACAGTGGGCCAGTCAAAAACAAGACGACGATTTTCCCGGTCGAATCGCTGCCGCGCACCATGAATCCCAAATAGGCTGCGATAATCGTCATTCCAATGAATAACGTTCGCAATCGAAATTGAGGTCCCTGAGATTCCAAGTTTCAATTCCAAGATAAGGTGCACGAAATAGGAGTGAAGAGGTGCATAATAGATGTCTCACTGGGACTGGGGAATAGCAACGTCGAAATGCCTGAAGATCTGATATGCTTTTCGTTAAGCGACCCCAAATCTTGCAATCTTCAACAGCTCTGCAATCTACAACAACTCGAGGCGACTCGACGAACGGAAGAAAATGAAACGTTCAAAGGAACTGACTGTAGCTGAGCTCGCCAGAGATCAGGCTGTTCGTACTCCCCGCGGTCTTGCAGTGCATCCGGAAGTCTGGCGGCTTACGCAACGCAGCTGTCCTTTGCTAAATACGGTCGTAACGATCCTGGCCAGTTCCCTCTTGCTGTTCTGCTTTTTTAATAGCGCGGCACAGTGTGCAGAAAAGCCGGAAATGTGGTCTCCGCCTCCTTTGGATTCCCTACCGGTGATCGACGGTCTACCAGATCTGTTTCAATTCGCGGACGGTAGCCCAGTTGAATCGGAGGAGGACTGGAATCGGCGTCGGCAGGAGATCAAGGCGATGATGCTGTACTACCAATACGGCTCTATTCCGCCGCGCCCCGATCGCGTCACCGCGACCGAACAAACTCGCAAACCACACAAATCTGGCTTCGGCTGGGAGGAACGGGCCACGCTAGTTATCGGATCGAAGAAAAAGCTCCGCATGCGCATCGCGATCTATACGCCAAGCAAGCAGGGACCCTTTCCCGTCATTATTCGCGAAGAGGGAACGCTCGGCAGAACAAAGCAAGTCCCGATGTTCCTCAAGAACGGGTACATGTTTATCGAATACGCCAGACACGAACTCGATCCCGATATGAAGGACGTCGTGGGTCCGGCCCAAAGAGCATACCCCGACTACGACTGGGCGACGCTGGCCGTTTGGGCCTGGGCCGGAATGCGTGTCGTCGACTATCTGGAATCGCGGCCCGATGTCGACTTGAAACGCATTGGAATTACCGGCCATTCACGCGGTGGGAAAATGGCGCTATTGGCTGGCGCGTTAGACGAGCGATTCGCGTTAGTCGTGCCCAATGGATCGGGTGCGGGCGGCGCGGGCGCTTATCGGATTCTTGGACCCGGTGCCGAATCTCTCGGCATGAACGATAAACCGCACTGGTACCACCAGCGGATTCGCTGGTTTGACCAACAGGAAAACCTCCTTCCGTTCGATCAACACTTTCTCAAAGCCCTTGTCGCGCCAAGAGCCCTACTTTGCACGGAGTCTTCTACAGCAACCCAGAATTGGAACTGGACCAAATCGGATTCCGAGTTGTGAAACTCAAAAAACGGAACGGCTAATATCGCTAATATCACGAACCAAACAAAATAGAAAAAACGGAAAAGGCCGTTGCTACCTTTCCCAACAGGATTCGTGCTGCCAGAAGACTCCGGTTTCAAAAAAGCTCATTCGTGTCATTCGCGTGATTCGTGGTGCTCCTTTCGAAAGTTTGCTACCTTTCCCAACAGAATTCATGCTGCCAGAAGACTCTGGTTTTGAAAACGCTCAATTCGCGATATTCGCCGTTCCGCTTTTCTTTTGGTTCGCCAATTTAGGGAACTGAACATCAATGTTCGAGATTCGCATCCCCTTAAAGCCACTCGACCAATCACAACATCTCACTACTGCCAAATGAGTTACGCTACCCAGTCGAGGGGTCATTTGTCGAGCAATCTGGTGAAAGAGCGAAGAACCCGTTGGCCGGATGCCGATGACGATCTATAATCTAGTGCGTTCGAATGCGGAATAATTCTCGCTCGACGCAGACCTTTTCTACATAACAAGTTACGTCCACATTGAGGTTTAGTTTTCATGGCCAAGAAGGGTCCTCGCAAAAAGCTGCCGAAAGAGTTGGCAGTCATTAACGCCGACAACTGCACCGGGTGTGAATCCTGCCTTGAAGTTTGCCCAGTAGATTGCATCAATCTAAACACCACGAAAATGGGTTTGAAGGGCAATCAATCCTGGTGCGAAATCGACCTCGAACGATGTGTTGGCTGTGAAGTCTGCGTCCACATTCCACAAAAGAAATCCAATCCCTACGAGCTTCTCGTTTGCCCGTGGGATGCGATCGAGATGGTGCCGACCGAATTGGTCGCTCAAACCGTTGCTCAAATTGGTGGACCACCAGAATACATCCACGAACACTGGGACCGCTTGGTCGGCACGGCACAGCACCTCGCAGAACTAAAAGCAAACGGCTAATTAGCGACCAACGTGTGTGTCCAAGTAACGCTACTCCAACAAGCGTTACCCCAACAAACGCTGCATGTAGTCGATGCTGTCTTTGGCCAGCTTTTCAACTCCAGGCTCGTAGTCAAACACCTCGACCGAAACCCAGCCGTCGTATTTGACATCTCGCAAAGCATCAAAGATCGGATTGAAGTCGATCTCGCCCATTCCAGGTCCGCGTCGATTCGCATCGTTCGCGTGAAAATGGACCATGTACTCGGCATGCTTGCGAATAATATCGGCAATGGGAGTCGGTTCGCTCGACATCGCTTTCACATCGAGATGTAACCGGCAATTTGGCGAGTCGACCATTTTGATGAGTTCGACACCAGCATCTGCGGTGAGTAGAAAATCGCCCTCTTCGGGACCGAGCGGTTCAACAGCAAGTGTAACTCCGCAATCGATGAGTGTTGGCATCGCTGCCTTCAAGACTTCGGCTGCGTATTCCATCGCTTGCTGGTGACTGATATTCGGCAGCAAGTTGCGTTGATGGGGAGAACCGAGAACGAGAATACTGCCACCGACATCTCGGCAGAGCCGGGCTAGTTCAGACAAGTAGTCTGCAGTTCGAGTACGCACGTCCTGATCGGGCGAGGTAAGGTAATAGCCCTCGGTGAAAGCGAGCAACCAGTGCAAACCGATCACTTCCAGCTCAGCGTCAGCTGCTTGCTGTTTCACTTCCGCTCGCTTTTCCGCGGTGATTTCGTAAACGTTCTTATTGATGGTAAACGGAGCGAACTCGATTCCCGTGTAGCCACACTCGCGAGCGAACTCGAATGCTTTTGGGAACGGCCAATCCTGAAACGTCTCGTTACAAATTCCAAGCTTCATGATTCTTCTGCACTGATTCCAGGGAGTTTTTTCTGTTTGTCCGAATTCTTTCGCGATCGCGATTTCGGAGCCGATTTCTTTTCGACGTCATCGAGCCGGCGGCCTTGTTTGGTACTTGGAGCACTCAACAGTGGATTTTCAGGACCGTCGAGTGGATCGCCGGGCTTGATTTCACCGAGTCGATCTTCGATCCGTTGTGCATATTCGGTGGAGAGTTCAAATCCAAGGAACTGACGGTTCAGTTTCTTAGCTACTGATAAAGTCGTGCCACTGCCACCGAACGGATCGAGAACAACTTCGCCTTCATTGCTGCACGCCCGCACGATGCGTCCAAGAAGTTGTTCTGGCATTTGACAACCGTGCCAACCTGCTCGTTGCTTAAACGTACCAGCTACGCGCGGAAAATACCAAGTATCCTCTTCGGCTCCGAATCCTTCGGGATGGTCTTGAGGGCGGAGGATCCACGTATCGTCGGGGAGTCTTCCCTTGGGATTGGCGCGGCGATCTCCGTAGACCAGCTGCCGGGCCGAGGGCACTCGGATGTCATCCGTATTAAACGTGAAATCTTTGGGGTCTTTCACCATGTGAAATAGGTGGGCATGTGAACGGCTGAATTTGCTTTTGCAGTTCACTCCGAAAGTGTAATACCAGATGACCCAACTGCGACAAACGAGACGGTGTTCCCGTTGCATCATTACTTTGAGTTCAGCGGCGTATTCGTCCCCAATCGCCAGCCAGAAAGAGCCATTCGACTTGAGCACTCGACAGACTTCGCCAATCCAACCGGAACTCCACTTCAGGTACTCATCGGATTGCATGTCGTCTTTGTAAACGTCGTAGTCGTAACCGATGTTGAAGGGCGGATCGGCGAATGCCAGATCGACGCAGCCCTCTTCGAGGTTACGCATCCCTTGAATGCAGTCTTCATTCAGGATTTGATCAAATTTAAGCGACAATTTAACGTCTCCGCAGCAAAAACTCGTAGCGACCTCATCGTACCAAGATGGTATGCTCTTACAAGTAAGCCGCTATTCAAAAACCGAGTGGCGCTAAAAGTTTAGGAGAAAATCGCATGGATGTGGCGTTGTCCCTTTTCCGCAAATCATTGGCCTATTTTGGCGTCGTGTCGCTTCTCGTTGCGCACACTCACGTAATGGCCCAAGATACGGCTCCACCAACCGCTATTTCGTCTCGAGCTACTTCGCCTCAAGAGGCAGTCGGGACTTTCCAAGTTCAAGAGGGCCTGGAAATCCAACTCGTCACTGCGGATCCAGCAATTGCCGATCCCGTCGCAATTGCCTTCGACGAAAATAGTGACATCTTTGTGGTCGAAATGCGCGGGTACCCCAACTTTGGAAATCACAATCTGGGAACTATCCGCCAATTGAGTGACTCCGACGGCGACGGCTACATCGACAAGAGCAAAATCTTTGCCGACAAATTGAATTGGCCAACCGCGATCGCTTGCTACAAAGGTGGCGTGTTCGTAGCAGCAGCACCGGACATCATCTACTTAAAAGATACAACGGGCGACGGCAAAGCCGACCTGCAGAAAGTCGTCTATTCTGGATTCGCAAAGCGTGGCGTTCACGAGCTGGTAAATTCGCTGCGTTGGGGTCTCGACAATCGAATTCACGGCGTAACAAACGGCCTGGGTTCCCAGCTGTACAGCGCTATAGATCGCACCGCACCAGCACTAAATCTGAGTGGCTTCGATTTCGCAATTAACCCTCGAAATCTAGCCTATTCTCAAACGAGCGGTGGTGGTCAACACGGACTCGCGTTCGGTAAATTTGGTCGCAAATTCATCTCCACCGACACTCGACCATTTCAGCAAGTAATGATCGACCGGCAATACCTCAGTCGCAATAAACATGTCTTAGTGAAGCGATCAACTGCGAACACAGTCACCGAACAACTGCTCGTCCAACCGCACAAAGGCAAGCCAGTGTCCCTGACTGCCGCGGCGGGGCTGACGTTTTTTCTCGGAACGCAGTGGCAACAAGATCGGGGAATTTTTGTCGCCGACCCTGTCAACAATCTCGTCCATCGACGCAAGGTCGATCTTAGTCAATTCCCTGCCAAGACAACTGCCACGGCCAAAACTGAATTCCTTACGTCCAGTGACAAATGGTTTCGTCCCGTGGATTTGGTCAACGGTCCCGATGGTGCTCTGTATGTAGTGGATATGTATCGCGAGTCGATCGCGCCGCCCCAAAATGGTGCGCAAGCAAACTCGGACCCCAACGCAGCTTTGCCGCGCGGGCATACCCGCGGTCGCATCTACCGAATCGTCAAAGCGGGAACCAAACTCGAGAAACTCCCGAGTTTGTCCAACGCATCCAACCAAGTGCTCATCGACACTCTGGGACACGAAAATGGATGGCATCGCGAAACAGCCGCAAGACTACTCGTCGAACGGAACGACTATCGCACTCTTCCACTACTCGAAGATTCTCTCGACTCTCCAGCGTCTAACGTTGCTCGGATTCGAGCAATGTACGTGATGAGGAATATCGGCGGTCGCGAATGGCCGACCGTCAGTTCATTGATGCGAGTGCTCACGGATCCCGATGCAGAAGTGCGTCGACACGCCGTCCGAATTGCAGAACCGCTAACTCAACGCAGCAAACGATTGCGCGAAGCAGTTCATAAACTTGCAGTGACCGAACGCGATTCCGAAGTTCTCATTCAAGTTGCGCTTACTCTCGGTCAATGGCAAGGGTCCAGTCGCAATCGTGCCATTGCCGTTATCTTGCGACAGCAAGCTCATCAACCTTGGTTACGTTTGGCTGCCATGAGCTCGCTCCGATACGGCGCGGGTGACGTGTTCGCATTACTAGCGGCCGACAACGAATTCAGGTTGTCAGAAGATGGGCGTAAAATCCTCCTGCTCATCGCAACACAGATTTCTCGACAACAACAGTCGGAAGACCTTGTGACTGTCTCGCTCGTGTTAAGAAAATTCGCCAAAGAGGATCGGCCATTCGCAGTGGAGGTGATTAACGTCATGTCTCCAAAACCGAATTCACTGGCCCATCAAGTGATCGATGTTTCTACCAATCCAAAGTCTTCCAAAAAACTTAGGACATTGATGGCCGAAGCAAAAGAAACCACTCACACTCGCACACGAACCATCAATGATCGCGTGCAAGCCGTCCACATGTTACGGCTAGGATCCTACGGTGAAGTTCAAACATCACTGGTCAAATGCCTCGACGAGTCGTATCCAATTCAGTTGCAACTCGCGGCGTTAAACGTCCTCGCCAAGTTCCGAGCCCCCGATTTTGTTGCGACCATTGTCAGCCACTGGCCTTCGTTTGGACCGCTGATGCGTCACGAAGCAAGCGACCTGATTGTCTCGCGGCACCAATGGCTCCCCTTCCTGTTGAATGCGGTTACAACTGGCCGAGTTCGGTTACAAGACTTCAGCAAGAATAGGATCGCAAAATTCCTTTCGCACGATGACCAAAGTGTTCGGGAAGTAGCAAAGGACTTGCTGGAATCTGAAGGAACGACCGGGCGAGAAGAAATCGTTCAGCGATACCAGGCTGCATTGAATCTGCCTGGCAACGCCACCAAAGGCTCCGCTGTGTTCCAAAAGAATTGCGTCTCGTGCCATCGAGTTGGCGACCCTCGGCAGGCGATTGGGCCCGACCTCTACACTGTCCGCTCGCGCAACCTGGCTGCGATCCTCAAACACACCCTCGACCCAAACTCTGAGATCTCGCCACGGTTCACGACTTACTCAATTACCACCAACAATCGCCGGACATTTATTGGGCTAATCGACAAGGAGACAGGCCGGAACATCACGGTCATTCGCAAAGACAAAGATCCCTTGGTACTTTTGCGATCCGAAGTCGAGTCGATCAAGGCAGTGAGACGATCGATGATGCCAGCCAATGTTGAGCAGGCGATTGGCGTGAATGAGATGGCCGACCTGTTGGCATTCCTCAAAGAGGAATTTTCGTCTGTAGCCAATCAACGTTCGCGAGAAAACGTCAGCACTCGGCTATTCGAAATAGAAGAGGCGCGTTAGTCGATCGACAATTAACGCGCCTCGTTTAGTCAGTTAAGTCTTTGGGCTAGACGTTAGGTCTTCCGACCCGTGTGCCAATACGGATTGTATTTCTGGTTGCTCCACGGACCTTTGAACTTGCCGTTGATCTCGCCTTCGACTTTGATCAGCCGATACTTGCCGTGCTTCTTGTTCACTTGGATCAAGTCATCCTTCTCAAACACGCAAATGAACGTGCTCGTTTCTTTTGGAGCGGGCTTTGTGCGATGAAAGTGAACTCGAGCGCGATCGCCATTGGCTTCGGTAATCCAATAGATTCCGTTAATCCAACGCGGTCCGCTCGCCGTCCAAAAGCAGTGCTGCACGAGGCCGTCTTCGCGGAAATGGTATTCCGACACCGGACCAACCCAATGGCCGACGAGCCGATTCTTGTACATGTTACTGTTGCAGCCTGACATCGAGCAGACCAACAGCGCAATAGGCACCACCACTAATAGGCGAAGCGCCAACGATCTCAAATTGGGCTTCATATCAATTCTCCACCAATAATCCGGGTAATGGTCTCTCTCGCGATTGCCGTGACATATCGCATCGCTCTCACTCCCCATACTTCCAGTCTAATTACCACAATTGATATGTCTTCTAAGAAAATCTCGAATTCAGCACGAACTCTTTAGTCCTTGATTTCCATAGACTTAAAGCATCTCAATACACCGAATATGCGACGTTTCTCACTTCAGAAACGCGTGCAAATGCGTCGACGTAAATAGCGCACGAGTCACTATTTGCGTGGTTCCTTCGAAGTTGAAATAGATTTGGGTTAACAAATGCGAGTACTCACGGTCGTCGGCGCACGCCCACAATTCATCAAAGCCGCAGTCGTTAGCCGCGCCATGCAAGACAGCTGTGGGATTGAAGAGTTGCTGCTACACACAGGTCAACATTACGACCAAAACATGTCGGGAATCTTCTTCACAGAACTTGGAATACCCGCGCCTCGCTTTCAACTCGAATCCGGATCCGGGTCTCACGGTGCTCAAACCGGTCGAATGTTAGCTGGCATCGAAGCGGCGATCGAAGAGTCAAAACCCGATTGGGTCTTGGTCTATGGAGACACGAACTCCACGCTCGCCGGCGCACTCGCCGCCGTTAAGCTCCATGTCCCTGTCGCACATGTCGAAGCCGGAGTCCGCTCCTTCAACCGGTACATGCCAGAAGAAATCAATCGGATCGCCACCGATCATATTTGCCAACTGCTGCTGCCACCAACGCAAATAGCCATTGATCTGCTCAAACAGGAAGGCGTCCCACACGACAGAATTCACTTGATCGGAGATGTGACTTGTGATGCGGCAGTTCACTTCGCCGACATTGCTACTTCACAAAGCGATATTCTCGAACGCTTAGAGCTGCAGTCCAAATCGTACGCATTGGTGACAGCCCATCGAGCCGAAAACGTTCGCCAGCCAGAACTATTTGCAGCTCTAATTTCTGGAATCAAGGATCTGGCGAAGGCAATGCAAGTGGTTTGGCCAGTTCATCCAGGCACAAGGAAATTGGCTACCGAACAGGGACTGTTTGACGATCTACCAACAGGTCTAAAACTGATCGATCCTATCGGGTTCCTCGACAGCCTCTGCCTGCAAAAACACTCTAACATTCTCGCTACCGATTCTGGTGGCATGCAAAAAGAAGCGTTTGTGCTTGGCGTGCCATGCCTCACGCTACGAGAAGAAACGGAATGGACCGAGACTATCGATCTCGGTTGGAATCGACTTGTTCGACAACAAGAATTCCCCGACCTACGCTCCCTGTGTGAACAGTCGATCCAGCAAGATCGCCAACCCGCGAAACTCGAATTCTTCGGCGACGGGAAATCTCCGCAGCGGATCGTCGAGGTCCTGCAACAATACGCTGACGTCCCTAGAGACGAACTCTTTGTTCTCAAGCAAGACTAATCGCACGCCTTCGGATTCCTCGAAACTCTCGCGTCGCGGTCGATTGGCCTTATTTTTTCCTCGAGCGAACCAGATCTTTCCGGTTAACTTTGGGCAGCCATTTTGCTAGTTCCACTTTGACTTTGCTCAGCGATTCTTCGTTAGCCAAGTTCTTCCACTCGTTCGGATCTTGATGGTGGTCGTATAACTCTTCGCTGCCATCGGCATAGCGGATATATCGATACTGTTCAGTGCGCACGGCGTGATTGTTTTGCTGGTAGGTGGTCAGAGCGGGATAATTCCATTCCGCTTTTGGATCGTTGAGCAGCGGCGTGATGCTGCGACCTTCCAGTTCTTCGCGGGGTGGAAGTCCGCACAACTCGACGAGCGTAGGATAAAGACTTAACAGCTCGACCGAACGACTGCATTTCTTATCGGAAGTTCCTTTTGGCGTGGCGATTACCATGGGAACTCGAGTCGAGCGTTCCCAGAGCGACTGCTTTGCCCAGCGATCTTTTTCGCCCAAATGAAAACCGTGATCCGACCACAGTACGATGATGGTGTTGTCCTTATAAGGGCTTTCGTCCAATGCCTTGAGCACTCGCCCGACCTGTGCGTCGGTGAATGAGACCGCTGCGTAATAGGCTTGAACGGCCTCTCGCCACTTTCCGCTTTCGACAAACCACTTTTGAGTTGGCGGCAGTGGATTGAAGGTGAGACGGGTCGCGGCTGCGGGTAGGTCGTCCCGGTCGCCCTCTCTGGTCAAAGGTACTTTGACTTCATCGATGGGGAATTTGTCCATCATTCTTTGCGGGGCATAGAAGGGCACGTGTGGTCGATAGAAACCGATTGCCATAAAGAACGGCTTCGCACGTTTCTCAGCCAATTCGCCAACTGCCCAGGATGCAACTTGCGCGTCACCGAAATCCTTTTCGGGATATTCTTGAACCCCAAAATCCCACAAGCGACTCTTGGAAGGCAACTGCTGAATCTGTTTGTCGATTTTCAAGCGTTGACCAGGCACAGCGCCGGTCGTTTGAAAGGACGCTTTGTCTTGCCGGGAGCCGTGGTATATTTTTCCAGCGGTCAATGTTTGATAACCGTTTTGAGAAAAATACTGGGGGAGCGTAACGCGATCTTTGTTCGGCAAAGTAGTGCGAAACCACGGTGCGTTTACATAGATTCCCGTAGATGAGGGCCGCATTCCTAACATCACACTTGTGCGAGAAGGATTGCAAATGGGAGCCTGGCAATGTGCGTTTGTAAAAAGCACTCCGCGAGTGGCAAGGGCGTCAATGTTCGGTGTCTTTGCCTGTTGATGGCCGAGACAACCGACCCAATCATTGAGGTCATCGATCGCGATCATCAATACGTTTGGTTTCTCTGCGTTTGATTTCTCTGTGTTTGGTTTCTCTGCAGCGGGAGCAGTTGCAGAGAGTGTTAACGTCGTCGCAAATAGCATGAACGAAGTGAGAACAAAAGCATATCGCATAGAACTTGATCCACGTTGATAACCAGAAATGAGTATAGCTGATCGAATGAGTCCAAAGGCTGCTCATCCGACCAACGAGTTCACTCCATAATAATCTACGAGATTCAGTTCGCCCAGCGAGTTTACTAACGCTACATTTCACATTAGCCGGCCAACAACCGCAGATCGTCAGCGGGCTCGTCTGCCTCTTCGAACTTTAGTTCCTCGGCAATGAATGTCTGGAGCTCGCCCCGGCGAATTGGTACGTCTCCAGGCGCTTCGATTCCAATGCTGATACTGTTCCCTCGAACCTTCAACACTTTCACCGTGATTTGGCCATCGATAACAATCGTTTCACTTGCTTTGCGGGTAAGTACTAACATCGTTTTCCTCCATGTCGATTTAAAAGTTACAATCCGTTTGGGTCAATGCTGCAGTGGTCACCACTGCAGGGGCAATTTGTAAAGTAAATGCCCAAGGGAAGTTGTGAAGTGACGGTGCCATGTTTGGCAAGTCATTCGTTTGTTTCCCTTCACTTGTCTAAGACTATTATCGAAGGGAGGCGTGACACATCAGGTCACGGCTTGGCACAAACAAACAGCGATTTGGGCATAAACTTCTAAGAGACCAAGGTTTAAGGCGAAATGATATTTTAGATGAGCTTGTTTATATTGGTCTGAGTAAGTGAGTAGTCAGCACTTTCAAGAATCACTCGCTCGCGCGTCGTGCTCGTAGTCAGGGAACCTTCAAGCCAAGAACGAAAAAACGCAGCAGGCACAGCCGACTGCGTTTTATGAGTTACTACGTTCGGTCCTTGGGATTCTACGAGGTTAAGCTTTTCATGATATTCCCGACGGCATCGCCACCCTTATCGGTGAGGTATTTGGTCGCGATTGCGACGAATTTCTGTACCATGTCGCCGCTGAGATCGAGTTTCCCAAATCCACCTGCCAGCGAAGCGAGGCTACCGAGTCCACCCGCATCGACACCCATACTCGACGCGACTCCACCGAGAGCTCCCATCAAACCACCGCCACCTTCATCGGCACTATAGGAGCGTCGCCCATCAGCGAATCAGCTCCAGGGATGAGGTTACTGACCTGTCCAAAATCTGCGCCACTCAATTTATCTTTGGCGAGGTTTAGCAACAGTCCAGTACCACCTTTTGCTTGGTCTTCGTTGACGCCAAGCTGCGAGACAAGTTGTTCGATCAGTTCCATTGTTTCTTCTCCAAGCGATCCAGAATTGGTAAATAGTTGCCGTTTAGAATACGGATCAAAGCCAGCTCAGCTGGGATTGATCAAGCCGTATATCTTGCCAGAAAAATCGGTGTCGGGCAACGATTTGGGCTAGTCTTTCAAGTGCATCGGAATATCCATTTTCTTACCCTCTCTGATCATTTGAATGACGACTTTATCACCCGTGAGGTAATTCCCTTGGACGAAAAGACGAAATTGAATGGCTGTCATGTTCGTCATTTTTCGATCGTCGAGCCCAACGATAATATCGCCAGGTCGAATTCCAGCGTCGAGGACTCTTTGTGCAGCCGGATCCCGTTGCCGGAAAGCCAATTGGTCGGCAGCCAACCCCAGCTTTTTCTTTTCATCCACGGTGAGATCTTTCCCCAGCAGTGGTAGGTAATGCGTATGGCTTCGCATGGACGGTCGCCAACCAAAACTCGCCTTTCGCCAGCCTTCATGTAGTTGTATTTTCGCGGCGATCGATTT
>Ga0115002_10001323_pt1 | contig 34071 bp, 25 predicted proteins | sample ArcticOcean_MG_C_8_FD_89576 | JGI IMG/M metagenome (GOLD analysis project Ga0115002, IMG submission 89576) | Marine microbial communities from western Arctic Ocean - ArcticOcean_MG_CB11_86 | ecosystem: Environmental > Aquatic > Marine > Oceanic | place: Arctic Ocean: Canada Basin | collected... | reverse complement strand
ACAAGCAGAACGGAAGGCTCAAACCTTGGACACTCAATTGCAACTTGCGGAAGCAGAAAGTCGCTTGGTTCGCGAAAACCTGGAACAGGTTCGTGTCGAAGTGGCCACGGTTCGCGATGACAATGTTCGCTTGCAGGAACATGCTTCTCAACTGGCTACCCAACTGACTGCGGGGGTAAACGCCCAGACTGACCGTCTCACTGAAATCGCCGAACAAGTCCGTAAATCTCAACCCAGAAACCCGAATCAGATATTTACTGATTTTGTTGAAAGTGGCGCAACGGTCGATCTTAGGTATCAGAAGTCTACTCGAGGGGGTGACGAAAAAAGAGTTACCGTACGGCCTGTAATTGTGTCAGATGGCCAGGAGTTCAAAGCCCTCATTACCTGGGAAGACACAGGCTTGTCAGAAAGCGATTTACGAAACACCGGTCTGAATTTGCGCGGAGACATACGGCTTGGACGTTATACCTACCCTTTAAAAACTCTTAGCTTTCTTTCCATCGACACGCGGGTTTTGGTTATCCCATTGGAATCTGCCTGGACGAGTCTCTTGGAAAGCGAGCCGTTTTATATCGCCACCGATCCTTTGAAATTTGAATACGCCGTTTTAATCGATTCTGAAAATGGGACCTCCGGAGAAGCCAAATTCAAAGTAGAAATCAACACACCCGACCACTTTCGCATCGATAGTCGCTTCTTAAATAGGCTCATGGGCGAATTCTCACCAAAAGAATCTGACATAATGTTCAGTAAAACCGGCGATTTTATCGGCGTATTGGTCAACAAAGAATACGCTGTCCATATTGATAATTTTGTCCCAGCCGAAACAGTTACTCTTGGTCAAACAGATACCATTCAACAGCTCCAAACTGGCTACGCGCGGATGGTTAACCAGATTAGACGACTTCCTTCCGATATTAGGTGAAACTAACTAATAGTCCTTCAATAACTCGTTAATTTAATTCTTGTCTTGAAAAAAGCTGCTTTTTTAATCATCTTCCACTAATACAAGAGAGAAAATTTAAACCAGAATACGATTATGAAAATTAACGCTTACTTAAAACCACAATGTGGATGGAGCATGGGCGTGCGCGCGATTATGCAAAAGCACAGCCTCGAATACGAAGATATTGATATTATCAATTCTGCTGAAAACTACGCCGAAATGGTACGTAAATCTGGCCAACCGCTTTCCCCCTGTGTTGAGGTCGACGGCATCATGCTAGCTGATGTGAGCGGCGAAGAAGTCGAAGCTTACCTACTTTCGAACAACATTGTTGGCCAAAATAGCGCCGAGGTTGGAGTTCCAACGGATCGCGGCTGTTCAGACGAAGAACATGAAAAAATGAGGGAAGATCAGGCTGCGAAACCAATCCGGTTCTTCTAAAAAAAGCTGCCAAATTTTTTACCTCTGGCTGTCGAGCTTGCGTTAACGCAGGCGACGACGAACTTGGATGCTTGCTTGTTCTACAACGAGCACAACCAACATGGTGATCAGCACCATTGTAGCCACGCTGGCATAGTCGAAAGAGCGGCGATAGTTTTCTATCCACAGTCCGAGACCCGCCACACCAACAAAACCTAGGACGGCCGAATCCCGGATGTTCATGTCTAACCTGAAGAGCATCAAGGAGAAGTACTGTGGTGCTACCTGAGGCCAGATGGCATAGCGTACCTTCTGTAACCAGTTCGCCCCGGCACTATCCATGGCCTCCCAAACGCCGCCGTACACATCCTCGCATTCCTCAGCAAACAACTTCCCCAGCATTCCGATCGAATGAATGGCAATGGCCAATACTCCTGGGAAGGCCCCTAAACCAACAGCTGACACAAACAACAATGCGAGAATGATTACCGGGACGGATCGGAGCAGTGCAAATCCCATTTTGACGGTGTGATGGACCCAGTGCGGCGTTAGATTCTCCGCAGCAAAAAAGCCCAGCAAAAAAGCCACGCAGGTACCGATTACTGTCCCAAGAATAGAAATCTGCAACGTTAACGCGACCGCTTTTCCCGCAAGCTGTAGCGGCGGTGGAAAAGGGCGCAATTCAGTTTCTGATGTAGCCAAATTGGGGGGAAACATTCGGTCCAGGAAATCAGCCACGCGAGGGCCAGACTGTGATAGAGTTCCCAGGTCCATTTCTGTACCTTGCCAGGACCAGATTAATAATGCCAGGACACCAACTGCCCCAGCTGTTTTAAGCAGACCCCGCTTCAGCCGACCGGGAGTCTGTGGCGGTTTTGATGTATGAGATTGGATCGTTTCCACGATATATTTCCTCCATTTTGGATTCACTAAGTTCTTCAGAAGGTCCGTCAAAAATCACTTGTCCGTTCCGTAGCCCGATTATGCGGCGCGCAAATTGTTTTGCCAAATGCGGCTGGTGGAGGCTCATAACCAGAGCCGCGTCATGGTGTGCCTGCACGTCTGTAATCAGTTCCAGGATATCTGCCGCTTGGACCGGATCCAGACTAGATACGGGTTCATCCGCAAGAATAATGGATGGCTGTTGCGCCAATGCGCGTGCCACGGCTACTCGCTGCTGCTCGCCACCACTGAGCCTGTCAGCACGCTGGTGCACTCGATCCTGCAGCCCAACTTCTCGGATTGCAGACCAGGCGATGTTCAAATCTTTAGCTGAAAAGATTCCCACCAAGGAACGTAAAGGATTGGCGTAGCCCAGCCGTCCGCAGAGTACGTTGCGCAACACTGTGAGCTTCGGAGCCAAATGAAATTGTTGATAGATGAGGCCAATCCGCCGATTGACACGACGCCATTCCTGTCGCTTTGCGGATCGGAGGTTTACGCCGAGTACTTCTACCTTACCTTCATCTGGCCTGACGTAACCTTTTATGCTTCGCAACAAGGTGCTCTTGCCTGCGCCACTTGGCCCGATAATTGCAACGCGTTCACTCCGTTCAATTCGAAGATTATCAATGTCCAGGATCGGTGGGTTCCGGCCGTAACGAACTTTGAGGTATTCAAGGTTGATCATCGCACTTATTCAGAGAACTGACCACTCGCAAAAAGGTCAGGATTTTTAACCAATCCAAAGCCAGCTGCGACCTTGGCGACTCCTTCGAAGTCCGAAAGCCTGGCTTCCGCAAAGCCCTGGACGCCATAGAGTTTATCTAGAATTGATTTGTCCTCAGGATTCGATGGGTCCAAGGCAAGGAGCACCTTTTTCAATCGGTCCTTGGTTTCGAATGGAACACCCTTGCGGGCCATAATCAAGTGAGATGGACTGGGCCTAGTATAGGCCAGGACTTTTACTGCGTCGCGCTCTTCCGGCCGTAGCAACAATGAAGCGTATTCGCTTACGCCTGCAGCGTCGACAAATCCGTTCAGCATGCCATGAATTGCCTGCTCGTCTCCTCCAGCAAAATAGACTTCATCGAAAAATTCCTTCTCCACCCAGTTTCCGCTTAGGAAACCCTCCTGCCTGAACAGGTCGCGGGGCAAGAGGTGGCCGGACATATCCACCTGGTCGGCGAAGGCGATAATCTTGCCCTTCAAATCTGACAGCTCCTTGAAACCGCTATCCTTGCGTACCCAGATGCACGATCGATAGGTAGGTGTGCCGCTGCTATACACTTCTAGAAGCAAAGGCATCGCACCGATCTGTTCATGCGCCCTCATAAACGCAAGCGGACCAACAAACGCGATATCGGCCTGATCCCCGCGCATAGCCTCTATTGAAGAGCCATAATCCAAGGTGACGAACCCCTTTACTGGCATACCAAGTTTTGTTTCCAAAAATTGAGCTAGGGCGTCGCTATCTTTGGCCACCTGTTGCGGATTGGCGTAGGAGACGAAGGCAACTTTCAATGGTTCCGCCTGGCCCTTCACGCACGTCAAAACGCTCACAACTACGAGTAGCAGACCTCGAGTCCACAGATGTATAGTATTATTTTTAAGCATCGTATTATCCTCCTATTTCAACACATCCAAATTTTGATTGTACATCGCCCGGTATTCAGCTACCTTTTGGCGAATTTCCGCTTGGTCTCCAGCTTGGCTTGCCGTATAGGCCGCATCCATGATTTCGGCCATTTTATCCATGACAGGCATCACCGATAGGTCTTGGAGTTCCCATTTATGATTACGGATCTCCAGGGCTATCGTCTCGAATGTCGTTCCCATTAATTTCGGTTTGTTTTTTCCCGCCAAGAACTCATAGGCGGAGAGGAAGAAACTGAATTCCTCCATTTCCGCATCAAGGTAATAGACCGTATCCTCATAGGACTCGATCCCGTCACCGACCGTTTCTACATAGGCCGTCAAATCCTCAAGCTGGCGCTCCTCGAGGCCCAGTTGATAGTAATTGTCGAACCACCTCACGACAGCCCCAAGCGTGGGCTGACTTCCATCATGAAAGTAAGGCGGTGTGAACTTACTGCTAAGTAGCGTTGGCGTATCCATTGTGCGATCCATCGAGTACTCCTCGTATCCGTTCACCGTTCCGATGTCGTGGCGTTTGTGATCGATGAAGTTGGCAGATGGGATATGGCAGGTTGCGCAGCTCATGTTCCCCATTTGGGTGAACTGGGTGTTGAAAATTTGTTCTCCGCGTCTTGCCGATTTCGATGCGTTTTCATTCAGCGTGCCGTCTTTCCTGAGGTACGGATTGCTGAGAAATTCGAACTCGTTCATGTAGGCGATGATTCCGTCGAGGAGCATTGGGTCAGGCTCGTCGCCATTGAACTCGTTGACGATGACGTTGCGCACAAACTCTCGCAGCGAACCGAACCGTCCGTTCCTGCCATATGGGGCAGTGAAACGGATACCTCTTAAGTCCGGGATATCGAGCGGATCGAAGATCCCATTGTTGGAATGAGGTGCAAAGAAATTGCTTGAGACATCCATGCCTCCTGGTCGCGATGAAAGTCCGGGAATAGTAAAGTTCGGATTCGTGATGCTCTTGTTGTGGCAGGTGTTACATGACATCTCCAAAGACCTCATCGGCTCGCCGTAAATGTAAGCGCTATCAAATGCCATGTCGCCCAGGGCAATAAGCGGTGTCTCGCTTTCATCTACCCCTCGCGCCGCCATGCCGAGAATCTGGCGAGGTCGCGGTATTTGCTTGTTGATATTATGACCAGGCGGGAGCTTGTGTGGCAGTTTTGCGTGGGTGTTGAATGTGGGGCTCTTTGACGGCCATGGGGCCAGGCTCCCATGCCTCATCGGTGAAAAGTCTTCGCGGAAATTAGTCTCTATGTAATCGATGATTATTCCTGCTTCCTGTTGGAACGCGTCCCGGTCTGGTGGAAGAGCTCCGACGCCAAGTAACCCGGTAGACCCAAGCGCATTGGCCATCTTGAGCCAACCTCGCCCCAACCGATTATGAGCCTCTGGATCGGTTGATTTTATAGTAAGGCTAAAAGCGTTCCAGATTCCCTCAGCTTCACGCAATTCCTTTAGGGCCGCTTCGCGGTCGTCAATCATCCGGGAGGCACTTTCGATATGGTATAGACATAGGTCGCTTACCGCCCGAGTCAGGTGTTGAAAAACCTGCTCTGCTGCTGCTGATCGCGGCAAGGGTTCGACGCCCTTTTTTTCGTTAGGCTCTGCTGTTGCCGCGCAAATGATCTCGTTGACCTGTTTGTGAAACGCCGCGGCCGACTCTGCGGCTATAGCGTTCCAATAATCCGTCAAAGCGTCCACGTCCGACTGCACTTGATCCCATCCGACAGGATTGAGGTTCAGAACGAAGTTTGTACGTTGATAGACTTCAGCAACCGGATGAATATTCTCTGGAGGAATAATGTGGCCGTGGATTGTACTAATCACCGCGACCAAACCAACCATGACGGTTGTCAGAAATACTCGTTTTCTTTTAATCTTGTTTCTCATTTTGTCTTCAATTCTTCTAGGACTCGAGGTATGGATCAGCTCGAATACGTTAATACGAGGCCTGCAAATGCGGTTAAACCTCGGATTGTATCTTACCAGAAAAATAGATTCCGATTACTCAAACAAATTATTTTGACTTATCAAAATAGATAGCGTGGTGGTTGCGTCAAGTGCAAGTATTTTTTTGAATGGGAAGGGGATCGAACTAATGGCAAGCAGTACTGTTGAAAATTAGGTCAAGCGACTATACTTTCTAGAGCAGGTGAATTCGGGAGTTTTTACGCCAATCGGTGGTCTGACTTCAGCTATGAAAGTCTCGCCTGGGATGGCAACTTCGATGGTCAAGACCCTCGCTGATTCAGGTCTAGTCCTGTATAAACCACGAAGTGGAACCCGCCTCACCGATAGTGGTGAGAAACCTTAGAATGAAAGAATCGTTCGGAAACCTGCAATCAATCCATTATCCAATCCTGGCTCCTGTCCTGGATTGAGGATGTATTGAATGTTCGGCTGAACAGATAAGTGCTTGGTAATTCCGGCAGACCAAGAAAACTCAATTGCCGTTTCGCTACGATTTAGGCCGGGATTGGCGTTGAGGAAGTCGTCACTGTTGAATGCGACACCGACAGCGAGGCCGATAACATCACCGGATCGTCCCGGAACGAGTTCGGACCAAGTGACGCCCGTGCCTACATACCAAGCGATGGGATTTCGGCGGCCGTCAGTTTTGCCCAGTTGACCGAAAACCGCAGTGCGTTCTGACAGATTTCGTTCTCCTATCAGGTATATGCCGCCGTTTGAGCCGATCGGTTCGCCGAAGACATCTTCTGCATCAGCGGAGTGCAGCCACCCGCCGATTGCAACTTTGGTGTATGCCGCATCGCCGGGTTCCCCTCCCGAGACTCGACCGATTTCAGCTGCGGCGAATATTCCGTCACCGCTATCAAATCGAATGTGCGTACCCTGTGGGTTGTTTGGATTTCCAGGAACACCATCGTAGACAGCTGCCATTCCGTAACCATTTTCTCCTACCGAAACCTTTGCCCTAAGCCCCATCGCCGTGGTGGGAAAAATCGAGGGACCTACCTGGGATATGTCGGGACTCATTCCGAACGAGCTGTTGATAAAGAGGCCGACGTGTTCCAGCGCATCGAATTCGGAATTGTAGTCATGAAGTCCCAAGAGCAAGTCAAGTGATCCATTCATAAAGAGATGCGCATACCAAGCTTCGTAAACTTTGATCGTTTCATCTGCCTCAATGTTGCTCGTGCCCTGTACGTCGCCGACGAGTTCTGTCGGAAGCCGGCCGGCGTTCCCGTTTCCTAGAATATAAAGAAAAAATGAGCCGTCATTCCACCAGCCTGCAGTCTCAGTGTCGACGAAAGCCGTGAAATCCAGGTTGCCTAGAATCGCCTCATCCTGTCGGAGACCGCCTGACAGATTCCAAAGAGCATCCACGGTCAACGTACCCTCTATTTCCCAGCCGGGTAGCTCCGTCTCAACTTCCTTAGCCCTCGTTGGCACCCCCACAATAATGAGTGAGCAGAAGCAAAATGACCAAGCACGTACCGTTTTCATTTCAATACATACCATAGTAGGTTCCCATTGTAATCTTCCATTTTGAGTGCGTGTTTGACAAGCCTATTTTGACATTTCAAAATAATAGCTTTGTGTTATCAAAGGAATGAGGATTTGCACTGGCCTCGTTTCTACTTTGGGATTATCCAAGCTCTTGGACTGAAATGCTTCTTTTTTCCAATCTATAGCAAAGTGGCCTATATCACACGCGAGTTTTGAACAATCGAGGATTTAGAAGCTCAACTCCGATGTAAGAATGGTTACGGCGAAGGTGTAATTAATATTCAATTACATAGACTCATCGCAGGATAAGTGCTTAACGGGAACGGAGTTTCTAAGAACTTGAGTGGAAATACTCGGAGACACGAATTCTTGCAATGTAGCGAAATATCCAGTTCTCGCTACTCCCCCGTTGGGGTATCACTGGATACCTCTTTTTCTAAAAGACCGAGAAGAGTAAATGGTTACCAAAGAATGACTAACCTCTCTCGATTGGTCGGAATGAAAAGCGCTCCAGATCGATGCAATAGAGCCGTCTTTGCCCAGTATCGGATCCATTGAAGTAGATCCGTTTCCCATCCCGTGACCAGACAGGGTGGGGGTGCATGGTATTTTTTTGGTCGTCCTTTTCTGCCCGCATGCGGACGAGCTCACGGTAGTCGCCTGAAGCTACGTCATAGAGAAGAACCGCGTGCGCTCCTTTTTCCGGCCAATCAAAAATGTCTGTGACAAATAAATCTCCATCGGGGTTGAGCGATCCATGGATCCCGAGTGCATTTTTGATGAGTGGGTATTCGGGTTCACCGTTGATGGGATGAATCATGACATCCTGCCCGGTCGGATTCTTGACGAGATGAAACCCATCGCGGCGAATGTAGGACAACAAGGCGTCGTTGGTCGACCACATGGCATGTTGTCCGATTTCCGAAATATAACGAATGTCATTCCCGTCCCTATCGGCCAGGAGAGCAGACTTCACCAGCTTCTTATTGGTCCCTTTAACCTCAAGCATGTAGACCCAAAAAAACTTTGAACCATCGGGAGACCATTTCGGATGTTTGAACACTCCCATCCCTTTCCATTTAGGATGTTCTATGATCTGCCTACGCGGATGCATTGCCACCATTTCCTCCTTGTTTAATAGAACCTGAACGTTTCCTTTGGCCAAATCCATCAACATGACTTCGGACGGTTTACGGGCCGCTCCCTTATACTTGCTAGGAGGGTAGTTATTATGGGTAAGGCCTTTGCCATTCGTTTCGGAAACCATCCCGATAGAGCCTTCTACTTTTCTCGTAGAATGGTCCTTTAGGTTTACGATGATCGACCACTCCTCGTCCTCTATTCCGTAGAGTAGGTGGTCATTGTCCAGCCATTGCTGACGGGTACCATCGTGGTCTCCTCCTCGAACCCGTTCGGAAACATAGCGAGGTTCGCTGCCATCTCGCTTGGCCACCACTACTCGGCCCCAACCCGAGACTTTGTCTTCAAACTCAAAGTAAGCAATACGGGTTGCATCAGGGCTCTCGGGACAAATATCCATGTATGCGTGCATGGACGGAGCGGTTCCTGTGGAAATTTGTTTAACGGCGTAGCCTTCTTCGTAAGCGCCTAACCGCATTAAAGGTGGATGCTGGTCGACGCCTTCTCTAGGAATGAGCCGGGTCACTTTGAAGTTATCTACAGTCATGTGATTACTAACTGTCCTGAACGCAAACCAGCCTTCCTGGTAGGGCTGTTCGTCGCTAAAATCGAAAATGACTTCTCCATCCCGAAGGTACTGAGTGCGATTCCCCAGCGTAATGATCTGAATCTTCATCGTTTGATTCGGAGGAATCATGTATTCTGGGCGGCTGAGATCGTGCTGAGGAAGGAGAGGTTTCTCGCCGAGCCCGTTGTATTTTCGGAAACGTGTCTGAGTGTTTCTGTGACCACCATAGCCCACATAATAAAGGCGCAGGTAGTTGTAGGTTCGGAATTGTCCTGTTCGCTCGGTGCTTTTGAAGATGTCCGTTGGGTAGCTCGGATCCAAAGCCATCCAGAAGCAGTTAAGATCCCGTGCGTTGTCGTTGGGCCCACCCGCTTTGATCATCTTCACCTCATACTCGATGAGGACTGGCGATTCCATCTTGTGTTTAAACCAGATGGTGCAGCCTTTGGCGTCGTCGATCTCCAACTTGCCATTGATGATCTTGGTCGTTCCACCGGGTTGTTGCTCGGCGACCCAATTGGACATGTCTTCGAACCCATCTTGAAACAGTACTTCACCGAGTTGGTAGGGTAGAGGAGATGAGCTGTTAGCTGGGAGTGAGCTTACACACCAGATAAGTCCAAACCAAATAAGTTTTAGTTCCCGGGTATGATTCATTTTGGGGTCGAATGGTCTGACATTAACTCCAAATCTGTGGCCATCAGCAAGTAGCTTTTTCACGGACAGATTTGGGAGGTGTGAATATTTGTGTTGGGTAATTCTATGTAAGCGTGAGCCACCATGAACTCATGGGGATGGTTCTTCCAACTCATCGGCAGCAAGCTACCTTCCTACAAAAAAGATACTCGTTGTAGGTCTGTAGGAGAGCAGCTTGCTGCCGATCTTCAATTTGTGTAACCACACAGATAGAATCACGGTCGATTCGGACTGATAAATGAAGTAGCTGTATTCTGAATACGAATAAATCAAAAAATTACCCTTCGTTCGGGCCTACAGAAGCAAATCGCATGGAGTAATAATGAGTTTCCACGATTGTTTTGTCACCGCTCTCCTTAGCGCGCTTCCAAATCTCCGCCATCATGTATTCAACTCTTTCTTGTTGGTCTGGATGGGCGGCCAGATTGTGCATTTCCGCCGGGTCGCTTTTTAAATCGTAGAGCTCGTCGAAATCGAATCCGTTGAAAACAAACTTCCAATCTCCATCCCAGAGGATTCGTTGGCAAAGGGGGAACCGAGTCCCATGATACTCTCCGTAGGTGGAACCATAATCATCTTCTTTGCCATCCGGGTTTTGCAAAACGTCAGCGAAGGATCGACCATCCAATTCCGAAATCTCTTTGGCGTCCGTTAACTCCAATATCGTAGGACACAGGCTCGGAAGGCTCACCTTCGCCTGTGTTTCGACGCCGGATTTAATGTTTGGTCCTGCGATGGTCAGCGGGACACGATAGATTTCTTCGAAGGCTCCAAAGTTGTGCGCGTCAAAACCGTGACTGCCCACATAGCGACCATGATCTGCGGTAGCTATCACTACTGTATTTTCCATCTGGGCTGAATCATCCAGCCAATCCAACAGTCTGCCCAACTGAGCGTCTACTTCAGTCACTCGCCCATAGTAACAAGCCAATGCCATCCGCCATTCTTCGTCGCTCTTTCCTTTACTGATCGCTCCTTCCCTGCGGTATAAATTGGGTTTCCCGGAATAGTCATCGCGCAGGTTTTTCGGCAATTCGATTGATTCGACTTCGTATTGGTTGAAGGTTTCGCGACTGACTACCAAAGCTTCGTTGGGCTCTGAAAAACTAACGCATGCACACCAGGTTTTTTTTGCTGCTTCCGATTGTGTTTTCTCCAAAAATTGAAGTGCTTCATCCACGGTTTTATGCGCGTACCGCTCCTGTGGAGGAACATCGGTGACCCCGTAGTGCAGAATACGATTGTATCCCTTCACCGGGCCTTCGAACCAGCGGGACAACTCAGGATCGACGGGGAGACCACCATCGTCTCCCACTCCCATATATTTAACATGTTCATCACTTTTTACGCGATTCAGTTGCCAACCAAAATCCTCCAAACAGTTACTCCGTTCAACATGCCACTTTCCAAAGTAGGCCGTTGAATAACCATTCTCTAACAAACGTTGAGCAAAGTGGGCATTGTCATCTCGCAGCCTACACTGGTCTTCATCCCGTCCATGAGAAACTTCCAACACACCATGATTGTGCGGCAATAAGCCGGTCATGATGCTCGCCCTCGAGGGGGAGCAAGTGGGTGTAGCGCAGTAGGCTTTACCAAATTGGATTCCACGCTTCGCCAATCGATCAAAATGGGGCGTCAAACAATCACTACCACCCTCAATAGTACTTGCTTGCATGCCATCAGCTATAACAAGCAACACGTTGGGTTTATCACTCATTTCAAGGGGGCTCCTGCCTTCGGGGTTTAAAATCTAACATTGGTTCCGTTTGTTGCTTCTTCAGGGAAATAGGATCAATCCGCTATCCACCACCACACCGTGAGTATGATCGCTGCTACCATGAGCCACGCCCCAATAAATCCGCTCATGGCTAGCCAGGTCGGTCGAGGAATTTCAAATTGTGAGTTTGGGAAAAATACGTTTCTGGCTCCCGGCTCTACGCCTTCCGGGAGGTGACAAGGTTCGGTTATTACCTCATTGGGTTGAATCGGCGTGCGCAGTAAATTATAGAAACGTTCCAGTTTTTCAACGGCGACAGCTTTTGAAAACAGACTTACCAAGATCCCTATCGCGAATCCTGCTAGGATGTAAGCTAGCATCTGCCACGGCAGCCAAACGTGAAGTATTGCCTCACCCTCCATACCGGTTTCACGGACCATCCCAAGGCTAGAGGCCCAACCAACACTGTTGAGCCATTCCACAAACCAGGCCTGTCCCGTAATTGCCCAGACGAGTAAAGCGCCCAGAGTTGAAGCCCAAACTCCAGCCACGGTCGTTCTTCGCCAGAAGATTCCGAGCCAGAACGCCATGGCCATCATGGCATCCACTTTCCACATCTGCTCCAGCATCTTCACTATTCCCTCTGCCTTGTAGGCCAAGAAAACACCTCCACCAACCACGATAAGCGCCGAGGCTCGTGCCACCCACAAGTAGTGCGATTGCGATTTGTTTGGTCTCCACAGCTGATAAATGTTCCGAGTAAACAAACCTGAAGAAGCGATCATGAATGAGTCACAGGAGCCCATCACCGTAGCAAGCAACGCGGCAATGAAAACGCCCAATAAGCCAACCGGAAGGAACTCCCTCGCCATCATCCCATAGACCTGATCCGGGTGTTCGATCTCTCCTTTGAAATATACGATCGCCGCAAGTCCGGTCAGGCACCAGGCCACCGTACAAATGCGTTTGATCATGTTGCCCCCAAGGAAACCAATAGCTCCTTCGATTTCGGTTTTACCTGCGGAAGTGGTTCCCATGTTGTGTGGTTGTATGACGACCCCCAGCAAGCTGTTGAGGGCGATAATCAATATAAAAAATACTCCGATTTCGCCTGGCGCCACCAAGGATAGCATATCGCTTCTTCCTGTGATTTCCGGCAAGGATGCTCGCATCCCCGCGATGCCGCCGACCGCATTGAGCACCAACGGCAATAGAATGAAGGAAAACAGAATCGTTAATATACCTTGAATAAAATCCGTGACGATTGCCGCGCTCAGGCCGCCCGCCAGACCGTAAATGATAAACATCAAGGTCATGACCAGAATCATCAGATTTTCTGGCAACTCACCTCCTGTAGTTGCTTCGATGATAACCCCGGTTCCTTTCAGCATCATCCCTATGCCGATCATGTATTTAACCAGCCCTACCAGTACGTATAATACGGATACAGATCGATCGAAGCGTGCTTCAAACACATCTGCCGTAGTCAGAGCACGAAACCGCCGCATCATTGGCGCCATCAGCCAGTAAAAGGGTGTCGCAAACAACCACATCCATTGATACCAGATTCCTGATAGCCCGCTTGTAAAAGATTTCGATGCTACACTGACTGCCTGGTCTGAATGAGTGCCGGTTCCAAACCCGTGCATCATCATCATGAGCTTGCCAAACTTTCGCGGCATCACGAATTGTGACAAAGTCTTAACGCCCCTGGCGGACCATAGTCCAACCACAGTAATTCCGATGAAGTACAAACCGAGTGCTGCAATATCTATCCAGTGAAGTCCAAACATAAAGAATCAAGCAAGTTACGCGCTTAGACCTTCATTTAGTATTGGACTCTAGTTCGAATGAAAAGGGCAAATCGCACTTTGGCTATAACAGTCGCCCTTGCTTAACGATATTCGGGTAGTTCTTTTTTATTCCAAGCTATCCAGATAGGCAATCAGATCGATGAGCTCCTTTTTTGACATGGTTTGATCAAGGCCCTGGGGCATCAATGAAATCACGCCCGGTTGAATCGTTTTAATCGAAGATCGTGGAATGGGTTTAGCCACTGCGGAGGCATCCAACAGGAAAACGGTATCCGCGGTCTCACGTTGAACAACTCCCAACAGCGATTGGCCGTCCGTTGTTTCGACCACATAGGGTTCAAAATCTCGGGCCAAACTAACACTGGGAAAAAGAATCGACTCCAGAAGATCCTGTTTGGTCCGAATCTGTCCGAGCTTGCTTAAATTCGGGCCGACCTCGTTGCCGTCGGTACCAATTTGGTGACAGGTTATGCAGGCTCCTTTACCGGACATAAATACTTCTCTGCCTCTTATTGGATCTCCCGTTTCCAATTCAAGCCCCACCTCCACCAATCGTGCCTCGCGCTCGTCGGCTTGTTTGAAGAGTTGCTTAACCAGGGGTTTTCCTCGGTTCAGTACTTCAGGGGGGTAGCGCGCCAACATTCTTTGAAGTTCGGAGGGAGACAGTGCATGGGTCGACACGGAAGATTCGAGTGCTTCGACCAAAGCGATCCCAGTTGCGGAATCGCGGGTCTGCTTAAATAGGTCTACCAATAATGGAAGTTCTAACGGACTGGCGTTCTTTATCAACTCCAAGACTTCCAGTCTTTGCTTCGCAGTTAACTTTGAATTCGAGAGTAGGTTGGCCGCTTCCAACTTTGTGTCCGTGAGTTTGTTTGCCAATGCCAGGCGTTGATCTGAATTGCTTGCCGGGCTGAGCAATTCTTTGAGCATGGTAAATGCCGATGCGTTCAATGGCCCCGTCGCGTCCGAAATGGCATTCAATGCTTTTATTCGAATCAAACTTGGTCGACCGGTATGGTCCGCAATCTTTCGTAACTGGTGGTCAAACGTGTCGGTATCTATTTTTGCCAGGGCATCTAGTGCGACCGACATGGTTTGAATGTGTCCGCTCCACAAGGCTGATTCAAAGTCTGATTTCCAACTTGGGTGTAGATCGATTTTCGTAGGACTTTCAGAAATTATTTTGAAAACCTCTACTGATTCCGCCCAGTCGTTTGTTTCTAATAATCTGCCCACGAATGCTTGCATGAGATTGTTATTGAGAAAGTAGACGGCCAATTGTCTGGCTGCTGTCATATACTGTTCGGTGAACCTGTTCTCAGTTAGGCGTTGATGAAATACTTCAGCCATTTCTTCTGCCCAATCCGGATGCATTTTGCAGATACTGATTACGATTTTGACAAGGTCATCCGACGCCGAGCCCAGCAATCCCAAGACTTGGGTTACGTTCAATGAGGAATCGTCCATGCCATTCAATGCCCAGAGTGAACGTCCTTGGACTTTCGAAGACCGACTGTTCAGGCCAACCAAGGTGCCTGCGTAGTCGTTGAGTTCTATCAAGGCGTAGATTGCGGAGTGTTCTGTGACTCTATCCTGAGGTTTTGAGATAAACGCCAATAACGCTTCGATTGCAGAATTATCTCCGATCCTTCCCAAAGCCCGGGCTGCTGCTAATTGAACCGGCGGATTTTCATCATTGAGCAAAAGATGGACTAAAGCTTTACCTGCCTTGTTATCTCGTGTCTTCCAAATGCTGTTACAAACCGTGTGCCGGATGGATGCTGATTTGTCTTTTAAGGCAGTTCTCACCAGTGTCATTGCATTGGCTGATCCAATGCGTGTGAGGGTCCAGATTGCGTTGCGCCGTGCGTCCAGAGAACCAACTGTGAGCACTTGTGTTAGGATGGCTAGGCTTTGGTTGCCTCGTCTTGCCAACTCCGCAATCGCGCGATCACGTACAGCAAATCGTTGGTCATCGAGAAAACCAGCTAACGCTTCTGGCGTGGCATTAACCCAGTCAATATTCAGACCACGGAAATCGGTTTTTCGGTCGACTGCCCCCGCCTTTCGGATTCGGTAGATTGCTCCGGCGATTTCCGGTTTTGCAATTTGAGAAACTGGACAGCCATCTCGAAACCAACCACCGGTATCGATCACCAGCAGGGTTCCGTTGGCATCTTCTATTACGTCCGTCAGGTGCACATCGGGATTCTCGATTGCCAGAAAATCTTCCGCACGAACATGGCGGAAAGTAGCTCCATCAGATTCAATAAGCGAACGGGTAATTTTTTGAGTATTAAAATGTGTTGCAAACAGATTGCCGGCATAATCACCCAGGCCCTCTGGCGAGCGGTAAAGATTTATACCCGATACAGCCACGTGCCCAAAGTTATGAAACTCTTTAAGTAAATCTCCCGTTCGAGTAAACTCAGCCAGCACCGTTTCCTGATCGTAGCGTGGGTATGCGCCTCCATATTGCCAATGAACTAGCGTGTCACCTCGAGGCCGACCATACATCAGGTTGATATCACCGATGATTTCGCCCTCGGGCGTAAAGACGATTTCAACGGGATTATCCATTCCACCACCTGCGTAGATTTGCAAATCGCTGCCGTCCGGTTCGCATGACCATATGCGAGCGCCTTTCCCCTTGTGGAAGGACTTGCCTTCATGATCGCGTACATCGAGGTCTTTTCTCCCGTGGCACCAGAAAATGCGGCCATTCGGGTGCAGGAACGGACCATGCAGATCTGCTGCATTTCCCGTGTAACCAAACCCTGTAACGATCTCTTCCCGTTTATCCGCCACGCCATCGTCGTCTGTATCCTCCAGTCGCCAGATGGACGGCGCCGCAGTTACCCAGAGAGCACCGTCATGCCATAACGCTCCAGAAGGAAAGGTCAGGTCTTTCGCGAAGACGGTCGACTTATCAAAACGGCCGTCCTGATTGCTATCCACTAGTAAACGAATGAAATTTGGTTTCTCGACATCCAACTCAGCCGCTTTCCGGTTCACCCCGGCAGCTTCGGCTACAAACAATCTCCCTCGATCATCGAAGTTTCCCATCATTGGGTGGCGGGTTAGGGGTGGGGCAGCTGCAACCTCTGCCACCAGGCCGTTTGGCAAAGTCATCGGCGGGACAGTAACCGCCAGATCGATTGCGGAGTGCAGCTGCCCGGATTGACGTGCGCGTTCTGCGTGCCGTTCCGCAGCTTCTTTACCCCATACGTGATTGCGCGTTTGGGAGGTTCCTCCGTTCCAAAGATCATATTCTGGAGAAGCGGTCTCAGCAAAAAATTGCTTCAGCTTTAATTGCAGGTCGCCTTTTACTTTTGCAGATGAAGGCAGATCAATTAGATTGTGTTGCTCGTCCGGATCGTCCGCCAAGTGATAGAGTTCGTCGAATCCGTCCTCAAAGCGCTCGATGTATTTCCAGTCTTCCGTTCGAATACAGCGCAGGCTTTCATACTCGTAGAAAACGGTGTTGTCCCAAACGTTTATCTTTTCCCCACGCAGGACTCTGGAATAGTCTCGTCCTGGGGATCGAGGGCGTGTGGGTATTTTGTCATTTAGGTTCAAATAGCTTAACACCGATGGCATAAAATCATAATTGCTCACCATGTGTTCACTCTTGGCTCCTTCCGGAATTCCCTGCCCGGATATCTTCGTTTCAGACGCATGCCGGAAGATCAGCGGTATGCGCATGGAATGTTCAAAGGCATTGACCGGACGGGTGTGGTCACCCATGCCCCAGAGTCCGTGTTGTCCGCCGGCCCAGCCCTGGTCGGCAGCAAAAATCACCAGTGTATTCTCGTCGAGTCCCAGCTCCTTAAGTTTATCCATAACCGCGCCAACTCCATCATCAATGGCGCTAAGCTCTTCTGCGTATCTCCGGATGCTTAGGTCGTTTCCAAAGTATGAACGGTTTGAATACTGCCAAGGGTGGATGGCTCCCCGGGGGAACGAGTCCAGAGATTTGTCCGCATAATAGTCTGCATGTTGGTTCTCGGACGATTCTAATTGATAACCGCTAAGACCATAAGGGCCATTATATGCCAGGTAGAGAAAGAATGGCTCTTCATGATTCGATTCGATAAATTCACAGGCGCGATCCGTCCACAGTTGAGTGAGGTAAGTCGGCTCTTTGCGCGTCTCTCCATTCTCTATGACTTCTGCGTTGTGAAACGTCCTGGTTCCTCCGTGCGGCATGGTGATCCAATAATCATAGAGTCCTTCTTGCGGCTGGTGATTGGCGCCCAGGTGCCATTTCCCGACCAGCCCGCATTTGTAACCTTCGGATTTCAAAACTTCAGGGAGTGAGGTGAACGCCTCCAAGGTATTACGGGCTTCGGATCCAATCTGTAGCCGACCTGCAGAAAGGAAATTGTGCACCCCGTGTTGCGATGGCATCAAACCGGTCAAGTAGGTTGCGCGGGTGGGTGAACAAACAGGATTGTTTGCAAACGCTTGGTTAAATTGAATTCCCTCGGCGGCAAGCTGGTCGATATGGGGTGTTCTTATGTCCGGATTTCCGTAGGTCCCCAGCGTCCATGCTCCGTGATTATCAGTCAGGATAAAAACCACATTTGTCTTATCCGCTGCCAAAGTCCTTCCTTGAGCGATAAGGAAGCAGAAAGCGCAAAAGGCGAAACACGCTATTAGGGGTTGCTTTCTCATTTCTGGAGTGTGGTTACTAGGGTACTCGCGTGCAACCAAGAAGACGGTCCTGATTGGATAGACTTTAAAACAAAAAAAGGCCGGACCCTTTCGGATCCGGCCGTCAACGGTTTGCCAAAATTAGTTGTAGACCTTTTCGTCGATATAGGCGGCTAGTTCAGCTTCCGGAATCCGGACCTGTTCCATCGAGTCGCGATCACGGAGTGTTACCGTACCATCTTCCAAAGAATCGAAATCTACTGTGATGCAGAATGGTGTACCGGCCTCGTCCATACGACGGTAACGGCGGCCGATGGCTCCAGCTTGGTCATAAAATACATTGTGGCGTCGGCTCAAGTTCTTGTAAATGCGCTTGGACATTTCCACGATCTCCGGCTTGTTCTTCATCAGTGGGAAAATGGCTGCTTTGATCGGAGCGATGCGGGGAGCAAATTTCAAAACGTTGCGCGTTTCACCATCCACGTCCTCAACGGTGTAGGCGGAACAGAGCACTGCCAGTAATGTGCGGTCCACACCGAGGGATGGTTCGATTACGTGAGGGATGTACTTCTCGCGTGATACCTCATCGAAATACTCCATGGACTTGCCGGAGTGTTCCTGGTGCTGAGTTAGGTCGTAGTTACCTCGAGCGGCAATCCCTTCGAGCTCTTGAACTCCGAATGGAAATTCGAACATGATATCGGTGCAAGCGCGGGAGTAGTGGGCCAGCTTGTTTTTTGGATGTACGTGAGTACTTAGTCTTGCCTCACTCAAACCAATAGCCTTGTGCCACTCCATGCGGGTTTGAATCCACTCCTTATAGTAGTTTTCCCAAGCGTCTTCGTCAGCCTCGATAAAATACTCGATTTCCATTTGTTCGAACTCGCGGGAGCGGAAAATGAAGTTCTTGGGAGTGATTTCGTTGCGAAACGCTTTTCCAATCTGGGCAATGCCAAATGGAATCTTTACGCGTGCGGTATCTAGAACTGCTTTGAAATTGGCGAAAATTCCTTGAGCTGTTTCTGGACGTAGGTAGGCGACAGACGACTCGTCCTTTAACGCTCCTACGAACGTTTGAAACATCATATTGAATTCCCGTGGTGGGGTCAGCGAGCCAGGCTTGCCAGTTGCCGGCGAAGGAATGAGCTCGTAGAGATCGGGCGTGGCATCTAGATATTCTTTTAGCTCGATCGGTCCGAGGTCACCTTGTTTGGCCGCTTTGCGCTTGAGAGTTTCAGCCTTCTTTTCTGCATCGGCCTGCGCTTCAGGTCCTTCCAAGGTGGAAACGTAGCCTATGGTATCTCCATCGACGGTTACTACAGACCAAAGCAGGTGGTCCGCCCGGTAACGCAATTTTGACTCCTTACAATCCACCATGGGATCGGAGAAACTGTCCACGTGTCCCGAGGCTCTCCACACGTTTGGGTGCATGATGATGGAAGCATCCTGGCCAACGATGTCTTCCCGGCCGTGTACCATGTCTTGCCACCACGCATCCTTGATGTTTTTACGAAGTTCAACGCCCAAGGGGCCGTAATCGTAAAATCCATTAATACCTCCGTAAATCTCGGAAGATTGGAAAATAAATCCTCTGCGCTTACACAGGGAAATGATGTCGTCCATAGTTGGATTTTGTGATGGGTCTTTAGACATAAGGGGGCTAAAAAGTCAGTTTTGTGATGGGTGGTCAAGCTTTCAGCTTTTCCGTTGCCAGCCCTATGGGTGAGGCCTACGAACATACTTCTAGTTTCAAACTACATGAGTTTTAACGTTGCCAGGTTCCTTCCCCAAACAGCTGCTAAGCAGCCGGATGACTGTGCCCTGAAAATTCCTCAAGGTTGGGAAGGTGAAACCATTCGCTATCGAAGTCTTCCGTTTTCCGAGTTGGAATCCTTGAGCAACGCCTGCGCGAATCTTTTGATTCAACGCGGGGTCAAGCAAGGCACACGAGTGCAGTTGGCGGTTCGTCCTGGCTTGGAACTCATTCTCCTCACTTTCGCTTTATTTAAAATAGGGGCTGTTCCTGTAGTAATCGATCCGGGGATGGGGATCAAAAACTTCTTGGCCTGCGTTAAGCGAACCCGCCCCGAAGTCCTCATTGGAATTCCAATGGCCATTTGGCTGAGTCGATTGTTCTGGGGTAGTTTCAAGGGAGTCAAAACGCGGATTTCCGTGGGTGGCGGATTTGAAAGTCTGTTATCAAAAGCATCGAGCGATCCTGTAATGGTGGAAACGCGGAGTGATGAACTGGCTGCGATTCTTTTTACTTCTGGTTCTACCGGTGCACCGAAAGGGGTGCTTTATGAACATGGGATGTTCGACGCGCAGGTTCGGTTGATTGGAGAAGCCTACGGAATCGAGCGGGGTGAGATTGATCTACCGATGCTACCTGTGTTCGCGTTGTTCAATCCGGCGTTCGGGATGACGACGGTCGTGCCCGAGATGGATCCCAGTCGTCCTGCAACGGTCGATCCGAAAAATATCGTCCAGGCGATTCTACAAAACGAGGTCACCAGTTCGTTTGGATCTCCTGTCCTTTGGACTAAGATATGTAAGTATTGTTTGGAGAAAAAAATTCGTCTGCCAAGTATCAAGCGTGTGCTCATGGCCGGAGCGCCTGTGTCGCCTGCCTTGATCGAAGCATTTAAAAAAGTGATCGTGAATGGAGAAATTCACACACCCTATGGGGCGACAGAATCGTTACCGGTTTGCAGTATATCCGGAATACGAATACTCGAGGAGACGATGCCCAAAACCAACTTGGGTCAGGGGACTTGTGTCGGAAAACCTGTTTCCGAAATTGAGGTGCGTGTCATCGCCATTTCTGAAGGGGTTATTTTAAGGATGGACGATGCAATACTCCTACCGGTTGGTGAAATAGGCGAGTTGGTTGTCAAGGGCCCCGTGGTTACCAAAGGGTATGATCAATTGGAAGAGGCCACCGCCAAAGCAAAAATAAAGGATGGCCTGTCCGTCTGGCATCGGATGGGGGACATAGGATACCTCGACGAAGAGGAAAACGTTTGGTTTTGTGGGCGAGTAGCCGAGCGCGTTCAAACGAAGAAGGGTGTTTTATTTACGGATCCAGTCGAAGCGATGTTCAATCTGCAGGAGGGTGTTTTTCGATCGGCTTTGATTGGGCTTGGTGCGGCACCCCAGCAAATTCCAGCAATCGTTATCCAACCGGAGCCTGGGAAATGGCCTGACACCAAAGCCACAGAGTCTGCCTGGGTGAAGCAATTGCTGGATTCAGTGCCGACGGACTCAGTTGCGGCTCAAGTGAAACAAGTATTTTTTCACAAAGCGTTTCCTGTGGATGTTCGGCACAACGCCAAGATTCATCGACTCACCTTGGCGAAGGAGTTTTCAGGAAAAACTTCTACTCGTTAGGCAACAGCGCGTAAGGTGCTATATAAACCTCAACAAGACCGGTTCCTGTTTCGCCATTCGCAGTGAGAAGGACGGTGTAAGGGCCTGGATCTAGATAGGTGACAAGGGCCGATTCGTTTTCGCTTTTCGGAGCCATCTTCCAAAATTCGAGCGTATCTTTGCGAAGGGTGTCTTGCCAATTGTTGTTGGTTATAGGATTTTCCAGATCGTCATTAAAATCATCAAACAAATACTGGTCTGCATGCAGGGTGATGACTGGATCTTGAATATAATCAGATTCGAGACTCATTGAAGGACCAATGCCGTGAATCACTACCCAGCTTGCCTCATTTAAAACAAATCCTGCAATCGCTAGTTTATCTGCAGTGACCTCAGCGCGATTGGATGTATTCACCATGGGTCTGGCACCCAGTGCTTCGTATAAGAGTATGCTTGGTGGTGCGACGATATAAAGAATTGGACAAGGTGTTGATTCATAGATTCTTCCCTGCTAATCGAAAATTGCGGCTACGGGGTCACCGAATTGGTTGACCCCGTCAATATATTCAAACTGTTGGTTGAGAATGGGTATGCTGATGTGCTCCTTGTAGTCTACCAGGACTTGGCGGTGGCGCAAATGCCTTCAGAAGATATCGAGTCTACTTTGAATACATGACCACTGTGATTTTCGATTGTGAAAGCAGAGAAGGTGGCATGTGCTCTGTTAGTTTCTTGAGCAAGTCCTATTTGAACGGTAAGTCCGAATAGAACTAAGAGAGGTAAAATGCGGAGTGTTCGCTTCATTTTGAAATGAAAATTAAAGGTCCTTGTGCGGTTGAAAATACTCTTACGAGCATCCGCGAAAAATAGATGCAGCGTAAACCAAATTTTTCGTGGCATTCCTCGTAAAAATAGTCACACAGAGGTATATGAAGATATTGGTTACCGGCGGCGGAGGGTTTCTCGGTCGTTATGTAGTGAAAAAACTTTTAGCCAAAGGGTACAGAGTCAGGGTGCTCGGAAGGTCAGAGCAACCAGACCTGAAGGAGGCCGGTGTCGACGTTATCCAAGGAGACATTCGTGATGCTACCCTTGTTCGTGCAGCTGCGAGAGGCGTTGATGTGGTGCAACATATTGCTGCGAAAGCCGGGGTATGGGGTCCTTGGGACGAGTATTACCAAGTCAACGTAGTCGGCACTCGAAATGTTTTAAACGCTTGTAAAGAGCTTGGGATAAAGCGTCTCGTGTACACCAGCACGCCGAGTGTTGTTTTTAATGGTGAAGCCTTTCAGGGTATTTGCGAAAACCAGCCCTATGGTGAGAATTGGTTGTGCCACTATGCGCACACCAAAATGATTGCTGAAAAAGAAGTACTAACAGCAAACGATCCCGATGGTTCAGGTCTTCGAACGATTGCTCTGCGCCCCCATCTGATTTGGGGGGTCGGTGACAACCACTTGATCCCGCGGGTGATTGCTCGTGCGAAAGCTGGCAAGCTTCGTATCGTCGGAGATGGGTTGAATAAAGTTGATATCGTGCATGTTGAAAATGCGGCTGATGCTCAGATTCGTGCGCAGGTCGCATTAGAGCGTATCGAAAGCTGTGGGAAACCTTACTTCATTACCCAAGGTGAGCCCGTTGTTCTTTGGGATTGGATTAATGGCCTATTGGATCGCCTGGGAATTTCTACAGTTGAAAAACAAATTTCCCTTCCAGCTGCTTATCGGGTGGGTGCGATCATGGAAGGAGTCTGGAAAACACTTCGACTAAAAGGCGAACCACCGATGACTCGCTTTGTCGCTACTGAATTATCCAAAGATCACTTTTTCGATATTACCTCAGCCCGGAACAATCTTGGATACCAGCCATCTGTATCCACTGAGGAAGGTCTGGTGGAGTTGGTAGAGCATTTTAAGAGGTAGGGACGGACCGCCGGGCCGTCCGTCAATAATTGTGTTCACGAACGGACGCCTCGGCGATGCGTCCCTACCTAGTTTTCTACGCTGACTACTCTTTTGACTCTGAACTAGCGGGTAAACTTTCTTGTGTAGCCGTCAAAGCAATGGCTTTTTCAACGAGCTCGATAAACTCGGATCGAAGACCGCCTGAATCATTGCCTTTGGCTTTGGTTGCGATTGCAAGGACATCGTTTAGGGTCATGTCAGCCACTAACTCGGAGTTTCTGAGTAGCATGCCAAAGCTGGCAACCGCGGTCGCGAAGCTGAAGTCATCGTTGGTTAGGTTCTTTCTTGGTAGGTTATCAATGAAAGGTTGTTCAATCAATTGGCTGACGTCCTCATCGGGTTGTTTGTAACGCAGCTTCACAGTCAGTATTTCCGGAGACGCATCTACCGGCTGGATGGCTGCCTGGTATTTGAGTGGATCTACCAAAACCGTCATTCCTTGGGCGACTTCCTTGGGCACGATTTCGTAAAGCGCAGTTACGCGGTGGCCGGCTCCGATTTCTCCAGCATCTTTCTTGTCATCGTTAAAGTCTTCCTTGGCTAATATCCGATTTTCGTAACCGATGAGTCGGTACGAACCTACATGGGTAGGATTGAACTCCACCTGGATCTTCACATCTTTGGCAATAGTGAAAAGGGTGCCCAGCATGTCATCGACGAATACCTTCCGAGCTTCATTAAATGAATCCACATAACCGTAGTTTCCATTCCCTTTATTGGAGAGCTCTTCCATGGTGGCATCTTGGTAATTGCCTGTTCCGAAGCCTAGTACGGAGAAGAATACACCTGTCTTTGCTTTTCCCTCTATCAGGCGAGTCAAACTTTCACGGCCACTCGTGCCCACGTTAAAGTCTCCATCAGTGCAAAGAATGACGCGATTAATGCCGTCCTTGACAAAGTGCTTTTGTGCAACGGAGTAGGCCAGCTCAATTCCAGCCCCACCATTGGTAGAACCTCCGGACTTCAGGTTGCTAATGGCATGCTGTATCGTTTCCTTATTGTTGGCAGTAGTGGAAGGCAAAGCGAGACCGGAGGCTCCGGCATAGACAACGACAGCAATCCGATCGCGCGCTTCCATCTGATCGACGAGCAGGTTCATGGAACGCTGGACCAGAGGGAGTTTGTTCTGATTGCTCATTGAACCCGAAACATCGATTAGGAAAACCAAGTTGGCATCGGGGCGTTCGGACGAATCAACCTTTTCTCCCTGCAGAGCGATTCGCACCAGACGGTGATCTTCATTCCAGGGTGCACTGGCTGAATCAACGTGCACGGCAAACGGTGTTTCGTCCTTCGGGCCATCGTAGTCGTAAGAGAAGTAGTTGAGCATCTCTTCAATACGCACCGCATCGGCTGGCGGCAATTGGTTGCCGTTCAAATAACGACGCACATTGGCATAAGACGCGGTATCTACATCGATGGAGAAGGTAGAGAGAGGATTATCAATTGGATTCTTGAAGGTATTCTCAACGATGCGATCGTAGGCCTCGCGGTTCCAGGGCTCCTGTTGTTGCCTAAAGTTTGTTGGCTCAAGGTACGGTTCTGAAATAATAGTCTCAGGCTTGGGTGCCGAGCGCGAAAAGTTTGCTTGGATTCCACCTGCGCTTGTGACTGTTGTGTAAGACAACAATTCTTCGCTTTCTGTCGCACCAACGTCTTCCAAGAATTCTGTGGTGACGACGGAAATGGATGCTCCCAGGTCTTTGATTTCAGGTTTTATTTTGGAATCTGCAAGTAAGGCGGTAGTGTTGTAACCAGAGTCGTCGACATTGTTCATCAATTGTTGAACAACTTCTGATGCATCCTCTTTTCCCAGGGGAACATTAATCCGGGTTCCCGATAGAGTGCTCGTGGCTCCGTAGCCTGTATCTTCATCTTCAACTAGGACGAAGGGAGACAATTCAAATACTTCATCTCCAGATTGCCCTAACTGTTCGTTAAGGTTACGCGTTCTTTTAACTTCACCAGCATTTGTTCCGCGAGAGGCAAAAATTTCAACTTGGTTCTCAACGATTGTATCTACCTCAATCTGATTTCCAATTGGGTAGTTAATATCCGTGCTCTCTCTTGGGGAAGGAGGTGGCTTTGGACTATCAATGTTAGTTGAAAGCGAGACTTCCGAAAGAAATGCACTTTTGGATTTGTCCAATATCTTGAACGAAATTACTCCAACAAGTCCCAGCACCAGGCATGCCGCAATCGCATTGATCCACATCGGGAATCTCGAAATCGTATTCTTCTTTGGTTCTATTGCTTTCCGGACGCGGTCCTTTTGTTCTTCAGTGAGGGTGTCTTTTGGGTCCTGAGCTTTCAGCTCGGACTTTAGATTGTCAGCGAATGATTGAATCGCTTCAAACTCTTGGCTGGTTTCCGGGTTAATGGATTGGATTTCGTCTTCGCCCAGGGCTTTGGCGGTGAATCGTGGGTCGTTTGGATCTAAATGTTTCATGATTGGGTTCCTCCTGTGGGGATGGTTTCAAGGCTTTCCCATTGTTGTTTCAGGGAGCGGATCGCTTGGTGTAGGATGTAACCGACATTACTCACGGAGAGTCCGGTCACTTCGCTGATTTCCTGATAGCTGAAGTCTTGCTGGAATTTGAGTAGGACGAGCTCGCGTTGGCGGTTGGGGAGGGTATCGACTAACTCAAAGAGCGAGCTTATAGCTTCGCGTTTGTATTGTTCTCGGGAGTGGCTTTCGGCCGGGTTTTCATGAACACTTACGGTGTCCAGATCTTCTAGGTGACTCATGCGTTTTTCCTTTCTTAGCATATTAATACAGTGATTGCGCACGACGCGGAAGAGCCACGGGGCCAGATGGTCGCTAACTTGTTCGGGAGCTTGTTTACAGAGTTTTATAAACGTTTCATGAACGGCATCCTTGGCTTGGTCACCATCATGAAGAATACTTTGGGCGTAGCGAATGAGTGCAGATTGATGTTCATCAATCGCCTCTCTCGTCCAGCTCCACTGGCTATCCGTGGCTAGCTTAGGCGGCATGTGTTATCAGTGTAGGGGTTATCATATACAGAGCTAACCCCTGATACGCCGGTTTTCTTAGAAAAAGATGCAAAAAAGTTTATCGGCGCTGCCTAATAATCTCGTAAAGCACCGCAGCAGTGGCCGCACCGACATTCAAGGAATCGGCCTGCCCAGCCATGGGTAGACGGATTTTGTAGTCACTATGCTGTATCCAAAAACCGGATAACCCATCTTTCTCACTTCCCATCAGAATAGCGGATGGATTTGAAAAGGATGCATCGAAATGTAATTGATCCGTATCGGGGGTGGTTGCAAAAGAAAGGATTTGTTTGGCCTTTAAATAGGCATGCGTCTCGGAGGGTGTGGCGACGACTGTGGGAACTTTAAAGACCACCCCGGCAGAAGCACGTATGACGTTGGGGTTAAAAATGTCGGTAATTGGGTCGTTTAGGATGAGGGCATCGACTCCGGTGGCGTCAGCGGTGCGCAGAATGGTTCCGAGATTACCTGGTTTTTCCAGGGACTCTACTATGAGTAGCAGGGGATTGTTGGAAAGGACGAGCTCGTCCAGAGAGCGATTGAAGGTCTTGCAGATTGCCAGAAACCCATCAGGGTTTTCACGGTAGGAACAGTGTTCGAAGACCTGTTTGGTCAGAAAAATGACCGGAGTAGTACCATCAATTAACTTATCCTTAAGAGCCAAAGAGGTCTCGGCATGTTTAAATAACTCCGGACACAACATGATTTGCGTGCTTTCAATCCCTCCTTCTATACCCCGTTCCAATTCCCGCTCTCCTTCAAGTAGGAACAGGCCTTCCCGGTCCCGCTGTCGTTTTTGCATAAGCCCTTTAGCACGCTTTACGCGAGCATTCTGCAGGCTGTCTATGGTGGTCAATGGCATTAGGTTGTAATCGGGGGTTGAACATCGGGCAAGGTAGGGGTTCACTTCCGCGTTTTAAAGCATTTTATGGCCAAAGCACCACGAGGATTCCGCGAAGGAAAATATAGTTATCACGAAGAAGTTGATGTGGACATCGACAACCTGACCAATCTAGGGCAAGGAGTCGGTCGCGTCGATGGATGGGTCCTGATGGTGCCATTTGCATTACCAGGCGAGAAGGTGCGCGCCCGGATCTACCGCAACCACGCGAATTTTTCAGATGCCGATTTGGTTGAGGTTTTAGAACCCTCACCGCATCGTATAGAACCTGAGTGCAAGTTATTCGGATTATGCGGTGGTTGCCAGTACCAGAATTTAAAGTACGAAGAGCAACTTGCTTTCAAAACACGCCATGTCCAGGAATTGGTGGATAGGCAGCTAGAAGATACTTACACGGTTCAACCTGCTGTCGGGTCTCCTAAGCCCTACGGCTACCGTAGTAAACTTACCCCGCATTTCCAGAAGCCACGTGAAGGAAAAGATTTCCGAATCGGATTCCTGGAAGTAGGTCGGAGAAATCGTTTGGTGGATGTGGATCGATGTCCCATTGCTACTGAAAAGATTAATGAGAAGCTTCCCATTATCCGTAAATCGGTAATCGATAACTATAAAAATTATAAGAATGGTGCCACGGTGCTTTTACGAGATGTACAGGAAGGTGTCGTTACTGATAACAAAGCCATTGTTACTGAGGTAGTTGGTGATGTAGTTTTCCGTTTTACGGCTGGAGAGTTCTTTCAAAACAATCCGTTTATCCTACCATTGCTTGCTGAACATGTCCTGAAGGAAGCGCAATCGGACGGGGTCAAATACCTACTGGATACCTACTGTGGTTCTGGATTATTTGCTCTCTACGCTGGTAGGCATTTCGAACAAGCGATTGGGATTGAGATAAGTGAGAAGTCCGTGGAATACGCTCAAAACAATGCGAACATCAACGGTATTACCAACTGCCAATTTCAAGTGGGGGATGCGGCTCATCTCTTTCAGCAGGTGGAATGTCCCGCGGAGGAATCGGTAGTGCTGCTTGATCCTCCCCGTAAAGGATGCAGCGATGAATTCCTTCAGCAGTTGTTCGCCTACAGTCCGGCACGTGTTGTCTATGTGAGCTGCGATCCTGCAACTCAAATGCGGGATTTGAGCAAGTTTATTGAGGCGGGTTACGAAGTAGCCTTGATTCAGCCTTTCGATCTTTTCCCTCAAACGCGGCATATTGAAAGTGTGGCAACTTTGGTAAAAGCCCGAAACTAAGTGTAAAAAAGGAGTTAAATTGATCGTCGCCTTTTGCACAACAGGAGAGTGCATAATGCTCTTTCTCCAACTTAACCCGTTACAATATATGAAAAAACTAAGCTACTTCCTTACCACCTTGGGGCTCATTTCATTAATTTTACCGAGCGCTGCAAGTGCTGCAGCCTACATGAAATTGGGAGATATCAAAGGTGAAGCGATTGATAGAAGCAATTCAACCGAAATTCAATCTGTTCGTTGGATGTCTCCTGAAAGTGTAAACAAAAAGCAAAGCGCTCGCTCGCTCCAAGGTAACGGTGGTAGCTTGTTGGTAACCAAACGCATTTATAAATCCTCTCCTCTATTGGCTAAGATGCTTAGTTCTGGTGGTGAATTTGGAGAGATGGCTATTGCGGATAGAGGGAAGAATTTTCTACTCAAAAGAGTAAAAGTGGTATCCATTCAAAAAAAGGGGAATAAGAGGTGGTGACGTTGCGCTTTAATCATCGCGAGGCATATGGACAGGTTCAGCAGCACCGTGCGAACCACAATTCCACTCGATCCGCTGAAGCCCCTGCTAATCACAATACGACCCGTTCGAATAAAACTGCACCCGCTGAAGGAGGCGACTATAACAGCAGTCGTTCAAACAAACGGGGTTAAGTATTAGGGATCAATAATCCCTTTAACTGATTTTCAAATGGCTCTGGTTCTGTTTCGACCAGAGCCTTTAATTTGTAGCTGTCCATGGTCAGGTTCAGAGGTCGATCTTTAAACTGTGGATAGTTACGAGCAATAGTTCGTTGTAACAGGTCTTCGGGTACGTTGAAACTATTTGCTATTCTATGCCCCATTTCCCAGCGGTTTAGGGAATCGGCTCCTGCCCAATGGAAAAGTCCTTTGATCCCTCCGATCTCGAGTGCCTCCTTTACAAGTGTCGCGACATTCGCCACAGATACGGGATTACGCCATTCATCCTCAAATAATGGAGTAACCTGTTTCTTGCACCTTGCCTTCCACAGTGCTTCGTGTACCGGAAGGGCTGTTTCCCATAAGAAGCGGCAAGCGAATGATACAAGTTTTCTCATAAGTCTCTTCGACCCGGATTTCGGACTCCCGTTTGTGTTCTCCATATAGGTTTGTGGGGTTCGTTGGGCAAAGCAACGTTTAGTGCTTTTGAAAGGAGAGGGTCTTCCTGACACTTCGCTGGAACAGACAATGCCGCTGCATTAACGATGGAGTCTGGTTTTGAGCAGTTGAGTAGGTGTCTTAATTCTTTGGAGTCCGTCAGATCGATTTTGTGAAGATGAAGTCCTGGTTGAGTAGGCTTTCTTTTGTTGTGAACTGCATGGACAGTCCAACCACTTTTGGTGAATGCCGTTGCCAGTGCGTTCCCGAGTAGACCGGATGCTCCTGTAAGGAAGATAGTCATGAAGATGTCTCTGGGTCTTTTTCCGTTTGAGTTCTCAGATTATTTAATTCCGAATGCGATGCCTATCGATTAAGGCGACTATGTCCAATTCAAACAACAGTTACACGGAGCTTGTTAATCCATTGGTGCTTAAGCAACCAACCTATGAACCGGGGAAGCCGATTGATCTGGTCGCGCGAGAATTTGGGTTGGATCCCGATTCAACAGTCAAGCTGGCCTCAAATGAAAATCCGCTTGGGGCATCTCCTCTTGCGATTGAAGCGGTAAAGGAATTTTTGGATCAATCTTATCTGTATCCAGATGGAGGGTGTTATTTGTTAAGGCAAAAACTCTCTGAGAAAATGAGGTTGGACCCAGACGAGTTTGTGTTCGGCAACGGATCGAACGAAGTTATTGAACTGATTGGTCACGCGTTTCTAGAACCGGGTGATGAGGTGGTTATGGGCGAACAGGCTTTTATTGTCTATAAACTGATTACACTGCTTTTTCAGGCAACACCCATCGAGGTGCCGTTGGTCGAATTTACCCATGACCTTGAGGGAATGCGGGCCGCAGTTACGGATAAAACTAAACTCGTTTTTCTGCCAAGCCCCAATAATCCTACGGGAACACTCAACCCTTCGGATGAAGTGATCGCATTTGCACTGTCTTTACCAGATCATGTGATACTGGTCGTAGACGAAGCCTATGCAGAGTATTTGGATAACCCACTCGATTTGCGCCCTTTGATAGCTGAGGGCAGAAAGATTATCTGTACCAGAACGTTTTCAAAAATATATGGACTGGCTGGATTTCGTATTGGGTATGGTTACTGTAGTGCTGAATGTGCCGCGCTTCTCAACCGAGTCCGCGAGCCGTTTAATGTAAATGCTATCGCTCAAGTAGCCGCAACCGCTGCCCTGGATGACGAACCATTTGTCGAGGCCTCTCGTGCGTGCAACCGCGATGGGTTAAGGGAGCTCGTCGAGTTTTGCAAAACGGAGGAACTACCATTTGTTCCGAGTTTGGGAAATTTTTTATTAGTCAAAGTAGGAGACGGTTCCGACGTTTTTCTTTCATTGCAGCGTTTGAGTGTCATCGTGCGGCCGATGGGCGCCTATGGGTTTCCTGAGTATGTTCGAATTTCGATTGGGACACAGGAACAGAACGAGCGATTGATTGAATCGTTGCAAACCGTCCTTAGGCGTTCTTAGTCTCTGAAAATGAAGAATTCAAAGTTCAGGTGGTAGTCGGGGACGTGATATATTTGGTAAGTGGAAGTTTACTGCTTGTTTTGCTTAACGCGATTTTCGTGGCGAGTGAGTTTAGTCTACTCAAAATTCGTTATAGTCACTTCAACCCCGATTTGTTGGATGATCTTCGAAAAGGGAAACGATTCGCTGGATTGCTCAACAGGGTTGACCGAAGCTTTCGTCTTTTACGGCTCGGGACGGCCATCTCCACGCTTATGCTTGGGGCTGCTTTGGTGCATTTAACCAGATTGATAGCAGTAACTATCGGCTTTCCGACCGAAGGTGTTTTGGGTGTGGTTCTCGCGATTTTCTCATTTTTAATTGCGGTAGGCGTTCACTCCGTTTTGGGGGATTTGGTTCCTCGAGGAATTGCACTTCAGCATCCGCTGGAGACACTAAATAAAACAAGTTGGGTTATTCTACCTTTTCAGTGGTTCTTGTCTCCATTGCTAGGACTGCTCGATTTGATTTCGAAATTCTTGCTTCGCCTTTTACGCTTAGATCCGACTGTGAGTTTTGGACGTTTGGATTTGGAGGCCCAACTTACTAGTTTGAATGAAGAGTCGGAAATCCCGGCATTTACCCAACAGGTTTTTAAAAATGTCATTTCAATGCGGGAGCTCGTTGTTCAAGACGTAATGCTTCCGAGAAATCAGATTCAGTACTTCGACATTTTTGATGGTAATGAGGTCAATGTTGAGTTGTGCATCGAATCGGGACACACGCGTTTTCCTCTTTGCGAGGGCGATTTAGATAATTGCATCGGGATCATGCACATAAAGGATATCTTTAGAGCGAAAGAAGAAGTCCTGAGCCTAAAATTCAAAAAATTAGCTCGTCCCGTGGTATATGTCCGGGCAGATGATCATTTGGAGTCGGTATTGGAGAAGTTGTTGGAAGCGAGATTACACATGGCCTTGGTCCGGGATGATTTTGGTGGAACGGTCGGGCTGATAACCATTGAGAATATTGTGGAGGAGCTAGTGGGGAACATTCAAGACGAGTTCGATTCTGAAGCTGAGCAGATTGAGGAAATCAATGAGGATGAGTTCATCGTAGATGGCTTAACGCCCATTCACGACGTGGAGGAGAAACTTAATATTGAGATTGAAGAAGAGGATGTTTCCACGATTGGAGGACTTATTACTTCTGAGTTGGGTCGGATTCCTGAAGTCGGCCAAACGGTGCGCCTTGGCAATCTTGAATTGGAAGCTGTGGAGGTGGATGAGAAAAGAGTTCTTTCCGCTCGCGTTCGCGTCATTCTCGAAGACGGTTAACCCGGATCGATCCGGGCTAAAGGAGGTCCAATAACCGCTGCTCTACCCATTCTATCGCAAATCGCTTGGCCAATTCCAATAGCTGCAGGGATTTGAAAATGAATGCGCGCAAATTCTTTTCTATCTAATCTTTGAAGCGTATCGTAGAGGTTGTGTGCGACTTCGATTAAGTCTCCATTCTTTGATAGGGAAAATTCTCCTTCTCTGCGGCAATCATTCGCGTTGAGAAATACAATGGCTTCATTTTCTCCAGGCTTCGGAGCCACACCCTCAAATAGTCGAATCTCAGTGTGTGGGCTGTAGTGACGCCGCAATAGTCCTGGAGATAGGAGGGCCTCTTGCGAAACTTCGGCTTTAATTTCTTTAGAGATAAGTTTTTTGTTTAGAACCGCTTCCAGTTCATGAATGGGTATGCTCCCATGCCTCAAAAGAATTGGAGCGACTGTATTCGTTAGCGAAATAATGGTCGATTCCAATCCTCCTTCGCATTTGCCTCCATCAAGAATCCATTCCACCGAATCGCCCATACTTTGTTCAACATGCTCCGCTTTGGTAGGGCTGATATAGCCAAAAGGATTCGCACTGGGTGCAGCTAATGGAAATGAACATCGGCGTGCTAATTCTCTGAAAACTGAATGGGAGGGCATTCTGACAGCCACGGTAGGTGTGCCAGCAGTCACCTCACTTGGAATTATTGGTTGCTTGGGAAGAATTACGGTCAGGGGGCCTGGCCAAAAGGCTTTGATTAGCTTTTCAGAATCTTCGGAGGTCTCGGCGATTTGAGTCAAACTTTCCAATTCGCCAATATGGACGATTAGGGGATTCCTTGAGGGCCTCCGCTTGGCTTCATACACTTTGGCAACTGCAGTTGGATCAAGGGCATTGCAGGCCAAGCCGTAAACGGTCTCAGTTGGGACTGCTACGATGCCACCATCGGCAAGAATTTTCGCCAGACGATCGAGATTTAAAGGGGTAGGCTGAAGAATTTGGGCCATTGTGGACCCTTATAGCAAGGGAACCACCCTTTACAACATAAGAAGCATGTTGCGAGAGCGCTTGATTGCTTTCGTTACATGGCGTTGTTGCCGTGTAGAAAGTTTCGTCATCCGTTTGGGAAGGATCTTTCCAGTTTCCGTAACGTAACGAGCCAAAATTTCTGCATCACTGAAATCCAGGTCCATTGGATTCCAGGAGCGCTTGTTTTCTTCTGTGATTTCTTCTGCCATAGGAGGTGCGTAGGAAAGCTGATAAATGTTCCGAAGCAAGCTAAAAAATCGGAGCGGTTTGAATTACAAATGGATGCTTTACGACCTGTCGTTGGAGAGTCAGCTCCAAATTTCATTAATTTATGAAATGAAATTAGTTTATCTCCTGATCCCCTGTCTTTAAAGAGCTTCTTCAAGTTGATCGACGGTCTAAATGGAACGGCTCACCGTTCAGTGTAGTATGGGAATCCGTAGTTATATAGGCCTAATAATATCTAAAATTAGGAAACTGCTCTAAATTCGAAATCTTCTTAGCTCATTTGGCGCGCCAGATCCGCACGTCATCCACGTATACATTATTTGGAACCAGCAATCGGATAAGGCGTTTGGTTTCGTGGGCGAATCCTT
>Ga0115002_10001321_pt1 | contig 34133 bp, 29 predicted proteins | sample ArcticOcean_MG_C_8_FD_89576 | JGI IMG/M metagenome (GOLD analysis project Ga0115002, IMG submission 89576) | Marine microbial communities from western Arctic Ocean - ArcticOcean_MG_CB11_86 | ecosystem: Environmental > Aquatic > Marine > Oceanic | place: Arctic Ocean: Canada Basin | collected... | reverse complement strand
TCCGAAGAAAACAGCGAATGAAACAGCCAGTTACTGCCCCTGCTGTCATGCACAATTCCGTAAAGGTTTTTCCACCTGCTCCGATTGTCACGAAGTAGCACTCATCTCGTTCCCCAACGAATGATCTATTTGCTTGTACTCCTAAGCAAAGTGGATCAACGAAATTAGAACCTCCAAGCCCCGACTATACACCGAGTATTTAGCCATGTGTTTCTCAATAAATCCAGAAACCGGCACTTTACTATTGCTCGATTTTTGCCAAGAGGAACAAATTAATCCATGTCAAATCACACTATGGAAGGTAAGGTCGCGGTTGTTGTTGGAGCAAGCAGTGGCATGGGAAAAGCCATCGCCAAAACGTTTGCTAATGCCGGAGCACAATTGTCAATTGCCGCCCGCCGAGGTGATGTTCTCGAAAAGCTCGCAGCTGAATTCGGAGACACCTGCTTAGCCTGCCCAACCGATGCCTGCGATCCCTCCGAAGTCCAACAATTGATTTCCAAGACCCTCGAAAGATTTGGGCGCATTGACATTCTTGTTTATGCCACGGGAACAAATATCCCACAGAGAAGCTTGGAAACGCTGACCCACGAGACCTGGAACATGATGTTAGCAACTAACACTACCGGTGCATTCAATTGCGTTAAAGCCGTCCTCCCACCCATGCAAAAGCGACAGGAAGGATTAATTATTTTCGTCTCATCTACCTGCGTCCAATCGCCGGATGTATCCGGCGTTTCTTACCAGGCATCCAAACACGCTTTATCCGGCCTCGCCCACGGGACATTTAAGGAACAACAAATGCATGGTATCAGGACGACCGTCATTTATCCAGGATTGTGCGACACACCACTAGTGCTTCAGCGTCCTGTCCCTACTCCGGAAGACGTACTCGCCAAGGCACTGCAACCACAAGATGTCGCCGATGCCTGTCTATACGTTGCAACCGCCCCACCCCGCGCCCGCATCGCCGAGCTCGTTATGCAACCAGCCGGTTTGTAGAACAAGATCATTTCGATACTATCAAGTTAACCCTACCTACAACTGAAGATAACAAGACACGCCTTCAACGAGGCTGAGCACTTTAAAATGGTACTAACTGGTCGAATTCACCGTAAAAACAACAACACATAGGCAACCGCAATCACGATCTGAATAATTGCAAAAGGCACGGCTTTTACGATAAATCCACCGAAGCTCATGGGTAGCTTGTGCTTATGCATAATTGTTACTGCTACCAAAGTAGAGGCGGATCCAATTGGAGTAATATTGCCCCCCAGGTTTGCCCCAAAGATCACAGACCACCAAAGCGGAGAGCTCGGATCAGTTCCGAGACTCTGCAATATTTTAGCCAGCATTGCCGCAAGCGGAATATTGTCGGTCACGGAACTCGCAACCGCTGCACTTACCAAGATGGCACCCGTTCCGAGGACTTCGCCCAATCCAATGATTGCCGCCAATCCATGACCAATTCCTTCCAACACCAAAGCATGCTCCATCACATTGATCACAACAAACAAAGCGGCAAAGAATCCCAAAAGATCCCAGTCAAGCGCCTGATAAAATTTGTCTGCCACGGCTTTAAACCGTATTAGCATAATCCCGGCAAATCCAAGAGCCACATAACCCATGCCTAGATCTTTGATCCATGGAAGAATGGAAGCTGTGGCAATAACCCCGATAAACGCGAGGAGCATAAAGGTGCTAAACCAAAAGAATCCTTTGCTCTCGATCCCGTCGTTTTCATCGAACGCAGAAACTAATAAAGCTGCCTCACTCCGTTCCTCTTCACTGCCAAGCTTCCGAATCTTAAAAAGCCACGCACCCATAACGAGAGTGATAGCGGTTGCAACCACAACGAAAGGAGCCGCAACCAAGAAAAATTTCACGAAGCTGATACCGGCAGCCGTTCCTACAATAATGTTCGGCACAGAACTGATAAGGGTCAGCAAGCCACCCACATTTGTGAGCAACCCCTCCACCAAAAGAAAGGAGAGCAGTTGATGATTTCGATTCAACTTACTAAGTGAAACGGCTGACAAGGAGCCAACAATGATCATCGCCGTTACGTTGTTCAATACGGCCGAAAAAACCACCGTCATCAAACCATACAATACCATCAAGACCAAAGGGTCACCCTTACTAAACTTGGTTAACTTAATCGCAATCCACGTAAATAGTCCCGACTTCGAGGTGACATCGACAAACAGGCTCGCACCGAGGATAATCGCAATCACATTCCAGTCGATGGCTGGAATGTAAACCGGTAGATTTATCTCATGCCCGCCCACGAGAACTGGCCCCACAGGAAGCAGATGAAATGCAGCACCTAGGATCAGCGATATTAACGCAAAGATTCCGGCGATAACGGATTTTTTGGCATGGATCTTTTCCTCCAAGGCGAGGCAAACAATAAGACCGACAAGAATGGCCCCAAAAACCAGCGTAGTACCAGAGGAAACTTCAGGAGCTGTGTGAGAGGTAGAAGCAAATGTTAAAAACATAGATGAATAGGTAAGAGACAAATATTTTGAAAGTGGTTTATAGCAAAAGAAGTGGGATCTCCCGCAAACCGACAGCCAGCGGATAGGCTAGACCATGCATGGCGAGCTGGTCTTCATCCTTGGTATTCATTACAAGCAGATCGATTTGTTTTTCTTTCATCAAACGACGGTACTCGGCTAAATGATGCCCCATACCCACATGCGATTGCACGGTAATGGTTAGCGCGTTTTCCTTAAGAACGTCTCCACAACTTTGGATGTAATCGGAAGGCTCCTTGAGTAATTGCCGACCAATCGTTTCCTTAGCCGATTCCGTTTCGATCGATCCAATTTTGGAAATCGTTTTTATGTAACGATCAAATGTTTGTTCATCCTCAATGTGCGCGAGCAACAGGCTTCCGTCGGGCGAGGTAAGTCGAGCAGCAACATTCACCAATCTGTGATCGCCCGTCAGATGATCGGTGACCGCCATTACCAGGTTGGTAGTTTGCATACTATGACCAGAAGCACGTCCAGCCGAAGGGTGTGGAGCTACAAGAACCGGGGCATCAGCAATTTGAGTAAGCACATCCAGATGCTCTCCCAGGGTATAAGGCCACTTCCATGCATCGGAACGGAGATTTCTGTAGGTGACAATAAGATCAGGATTCGCCTCCTTTACCTTATCCAAAAGAGACTCAACTCCACTAAAGTCGCTATCCTCTAAAACGGACCAATTTACCGTATCCCCTAATAAACCAAGAAAGCTCTTCGCATCCCCGATAAAGGTCTGCGCAGACTCACCTTCGAGATCGGTAATCACCAAAACCCTCGCAAACTCGACTCGCTGGTATTGGTAAGGCTCTTTGGCGGCGGCCCGAAAAATGCTTTCAAACTGATCAACTTTCATGAAGCAAAGGATGTTGGCCGTACGCTCATATACAAGAACCTCTTTGTCAGTTAACAGTATCGGACTAAAACAAGCATTAACATATCACTTTATAAGCAAACCGTTCTTTAATCCCTTGCTCAGGACAAGCTCTTCCCAATCATCAAACACCTATGGAAGATACACCTTTAAGAACGTCGGTTATTGGCAGCTATCCATTCCCTGGATGGCTTGAATTTGCTAGTCAGAATCTCACCCAGTTTGGAGAAAACGATATTAAGGAAATGCAGGACGATGCCGTCATTGCAGCGATACACGATCAGACTTCTGCTGGGCTAGACGTAATCACCGATGGTGAGCAAGCGCGCTTTGATTTTAATCTGTCCTTTTACGGATACATAAAGGGAATCGAGCTGGAGAGTGCGTCCCCCCGCATTTACGGTCCACCGGCTCATGACCAGCGTGGAAAACACGCCATCTCTGGCGAACTCTCGGCACCGAACGGTCTCGGAGCGGTTGAAGAATTTGAACGGTTAAAACGCTTGGCTCCTGAAAACCAGAATCTCAAGGCCTGTATTCCTGGTCCATTTACTTTGAGTGGGAGACTTCTGCCAAACGATCAATACCCACACCGGTATGCCATCACTGAAGCACTCCTTCCCATCGTTCAAAAAGAAATCGAAGACCTGGTTACCGCAGATTGCGAGGAGATCTGTGTCGATGAACCCTCAATGAGTTGCTACGCCTATAAAGCGGAACCAGAGGTTTTTGTGGACTTGTTTAACCGCACCGTGGAGCCGGCAGTCGGCAAAGCCCGTGTTTGCTCTCACCTCTGTTTCGGAAACTATAAAGCAAGAGGAGTTGGCAAACGTACACCTCGAGCCATGTTTCCCGCTTTCCTCGATATGCATGTTGACGAGATGCACATCGAGACCTGTACAACAAATTTCGTTTTTCTCGACCTCATCGAAGCAATCAGCAAAAAAATGGATGCTGCCGTGGGAATCATCGACGTAAAGAGTTACTACATTGAAACACCAGAAGATGTCGCAGCCATTATTCGGCGCTGCCTGGAATTTGCCCCAGCGGATCGCCTGGTATTCGCACCCGATTGTGGTCTGTCGCAAACAGCACGTTGGGCCGCTAAACTAAAACTACAAAACATGGTAGCTGGCGCTAAAATCGTCCGCAAAGAACTCGGCCTTCCGAACGCTTGATGAAAGAGGCTTTTCAAAAAGACGACGCCCTCCTTCAAAGTATCGATTCCGCAAGGACCGATAAATCAGACACCCTTCACACATGGTGGCTGGGACAAAGCGGTTTCCTTGTCATGTCTGCCGGCAAAACAGTTCTTTTCGATCCTTACCTTTCTGATTCACTAACACGCAAGTACGCCGAAACAGACAAACCACATACGCGTATAACCGAGCTAGTCATCGACCCTTTTCTTCTGAAAGGAATCGACATTATTACTTCCAGTCACAACCACACCGACCATCTCGATCAAGAAACCCTCGTCGCTCTTTTTGAAGCAAATCCAGAAACACAATTTATTATCCCAGAAGCGAATCGCGAGTTCGTGGCCACACGGATGGGGTGCGATCCCGATTGGCCCATTGGATTGAATGACGGAGTATCCATCGAAGTAGAGAATATCGCTTTCCATGGATTGGCCTCCGCTCACGACGAATTAAAGACAAACGACAAAGGCGAACACCACTTTATGGGCTTTGTAATTCAGCTTGGCCCCTGGACCATTTACCACAGTGGGGATACACGGATGTATGACGGCCTAAATGATCGGCTAAACAATTTTCAAATCGACCTGGCCTTCCTACCGATCAACGGATTCAAAGCCGAACGCCGGGTGGCCGGTAATCTAAACTCAGAAGAGGCAGCCCGGCTTGCGGCCGATTGCAAGATCGGTACCACCATTCCTCACCACTACGACCTATTCGAGTTCAACACCGCCGACCCCATCAAATTCGGTACTGAATGCTCCAAGCACGGAGTTGCTTACAAAATTCTCCGCAACGGCGAACGCACCACCTTCACCAAACAATCTTAATCGTAATTTTGATCCTGATCTTGATCAAATTTTCAGCCTTCAGCCTTCCACTTTCAGCCTTTAAAACATGACACCCACCCAAGACTATTTAAACAAATCCCGCGGCCTCATCGACAAAATCGCCGCCCAAGAAACAGCCATAAACACCGCTGCCGACTGGTTTTCCGAAACCATTTTGGCAGGCCGCATGGTTCATTTATTCGGTTCGGGCCATAGTCGAATCTTAACAGAAGAAATGTGGCCACGCTACGGTTCATTTCCCGGTTTCAACCCTATCGTCGAGCTCTCCCTGACTTTCCACAACCTGGTTGTGGGTGCCAACGGACAACGTCAGGCCATGTATCTCGAAAACGTGTCAGGCCTTGCCGAACAGATCGTCCGCAACTTCGACTTGAGCGAGCAGGATAGTGCGATGGTCGTTTCATCGAGCGGTTCCAATCGTGTACCGATAGAAATGGCGGAGCAATTTCAAAAAGCCGGGATCAAAGTGGTCGCACTAATCAGCAAACTTCACTCCGAAGCATCCACCACCAAGGACGATCGAGGGAAAAAGCTCTCTGACTTCGCAGATCTGGTTCTTGATTCAGGAGCACCTGTTGGCGACGCCATGGTGTATGTTGACGGACTAGATACACCGGTCTCACCTGGTTCAACTGTCGGCGGATGCCTTCTAGTTAATTCCATCAAAGCGGAAGTTGCCCAACGCTTAACCGCTGCAGGCCATCCTCCCAAAGTCTTAACAGCCGGAGCTGTAGTTGGAGCCGAACGAGCTAACGAATTATTTCAGTCCGCCTACGATGAGCATGGACGACGCATTGCAAAATATTATTCTGAATTAGGTAAATGAGTAAGACTTGGAGAATCGCTGGAATAAACTTTGACCACTTCCACATAGGAGATCTGCTTAGGCAGACGTTTGAGCATTCCGACGCAGAGATCGTGGGTATCTGCGACGATGATCCATCTCGTATGCAGGAGGCGATCGAGAATTTCTCCATTTCGCCAGAACGCGTCTTCACGGATATCGATACCTGTATGCAGACGTCCGATCCCGACCTGGTCATCATCTGCGCATCCACGGCGCGTCATGCTGAATACGTGGAGAAACTTGCACCCTATGGAAAACACCTCTTTGTCGAAAAACCCTTTGCTGATAATTTGGAAGGTGCCGACCGAATGCTCGCAGCTGTGCAAGAGGGACAGCAATTGATTATCAACTGGCCGCTCCGTTGGTATCCATCCCACGCAACAGCCTTTCGCTTGGTGAGCGAAGGCAAGATCGGTACTGTTCGCGAGGTCCATTTCTATGACGGCAACCGAGGCCCACTCGCCCACGGTGCAGACAAAGTGGTGCTCGATGTGACCGCCGAGCGGAAAGCAGAAAGCTGGTTTTACAACAAGAGCGAAGGTGGAGGATCCTTACTCGATTACCTTGGCTACGGCACGACCCTGGCAGCTTGGTACAACGGTGGAAAAATTCCGGAGGAAGTCACTACTATCACTGGTGGCGATCCTGCCCTCGAAGTCGACGAACACAGCATAACCGTTTGCCGTTACTCGGACGGCACCCTTTCAAAATTCGAAACCAAGTGGGGCACTTTCACCGATCCGTGGACCCACCAACCTCAGCCGAAATGTGGATTCAACATCGTCGGCTCGGAAGGCACAATCGCCTCCTACGATCTGGAGCCTGGTATTCGCGTGCAGACACGTGAAAAACCAGAAGGTGAAACTATCCCAACCGATGATCTCCAACACCCATTCCACGCCCCCATCCCCTACGTCATCCATTGTTTGGAAAATAACCTTCCCATAGATGGACCTCTCAGCGCAGAGACCTCCCGCATAGGACAATTGGTCGTGGACGCTGCAGCCAAAAGCGCAGAAACTAAAACAACTATTACGATATAACTTCTCTAAAGATGGGTAGGGATCGATCGCCGAGCGAGCCGTTCTAATACCGGCGCTTTCGGCGAAACCGCCCTACCGCGATACGATAATCTTCTCTACTCAGTAAATGTCCGACGATACCAACTACACCCTCGAATCAGACGGCGAAGTAAAACAGATCCCGGCGCCGGAGCTCGATTACAAACCACAGCTTCCCATATCCTACCGTCCGAAAATAGGGCTAATAGGCTGCGGCGGTATTACCTCCCATCACCTCACGGCTTACAAACAAGATGGCCTTGAAGTTGTCGCCTTTTGCGATCTGAACCAGGAAGCCACCGAAGAACGCCGCAAAGAATTCTATCCAGAAGCAAAGTGCCACACCGATTACAATGAGCTGCTTGCCGACAACAGCATCGACGTAGTAGACATCGCACTACACCCAGCCCCGCGTGCTGCAGCTATCGAAGCAGCAATCAACGCAGGGAAACATGTCCTCAGCCAAAAACCATTTTCATTGGATTTGGATGTCGCTACTCGGCTTGCGGATCTTGCCGATGAGAAAGGCCTTAAGCTCGCCGTGAACCAGAATGGTCGTTGGGCCCCCTACGTCCGATACATTCAACAAGCCATCAACCAAGGCTTCATTGGGGATGTGCACTCAATTAATATGTTTCTCAACTGGGACCATACCTGGATTAAGGGTACAGCCTTTGAAACGATCCATCATATCATCCTCTACGACTTCGCCGTTCACTGGATAGACATGACGGTGAATTTCTTTAATGGTCAATCAGTAGAACTGGCAACTGGCAGCCTACGCAAAGCCAGCGAGCAAACCATCGGACCACCCATGATGGGAGGCGCGCTTCTTCAATTCACTAACGGTTTTGCTACCCTCGGATTCGATGGTCATAGCAAGCACGGAAACTTGGAACGGTTTAGTATTACTGGATCCAAAGGAACCATCACCGCCTCAGGAACGGTCTGCAAAATCAATGAGATCAAATTGGAAACCGAGGATGGCGTAGCAACCGCCAAACTCGAAGGCGAATGGTTCAACGACGGTTTCCGCGGAACTATGGGAGAACTGCTGTGTGCCATCGAAGAAGACCGCCAGCCATTTAACTCAGGTCGTAATAATCTAAAAACCCTCGAGGCGGTTTTTGCTACGATTGCCTCCGCTGACTCTGGGCAAGTTGTTAAAGCAGGAAGCCATCGACTGTTGGACGACAAATGCCAACCGAAGATCAAGGGATAACCGCAATATCGCTTTAGCTGGTAGGGCAATTGCATCCCCGCAATGCCGCCTATCCAAGCACTTACATATACTCAACATCTCTCTCATACATCATTTAACAAAAAACACACCAAACAGCATAGCTGAAAGCTATCGCTTTACCTCCCCCGGTCCAATAAAACCTTAGGACTTGCCTAGCCTTCTCGTTCCTACAGCATTTGTGGATCGAACTTGAAGGAAAAGTCATCGTCATCATCGGCGGCACTACTGGCATTGGAGGCAGCGCCGCTATGGCCTGTGTTAAGGCAGGAGCCAAAGTTGTTGCTGTTGGTCGCTCACAAGAAAGCTGCGACAGCATCGCGACTGATCTCGGCCAACAGGGAGCTGTATTAGTCGCAGATGCAACGGCACCCGACACCGCCGATCGCGCCATTGACCTGGCTCTACAATCCTTCGGCTCATTTAACGGTCTCTACCACGTGGCAGGAGGAAGCGGACGCAAATTCGGCGATGGTCCGCTGCACGAAATTACCGATGAAGGCTGGGAGAAAACCTTGAACTGGAACCTTACCTCACTCTTCCAATCCAACCGCGCAGCTGCTCGGCGATTTCTGGAAATTGGCCATGGCGGCAGTGTGCTTAACCTGGGTTCTGTTTTAGGCACCTCCCCTTCCTCGAAGTATTTCTCTACTCACGCTTACGCCACCACCAAAGCGGCTATCATTGGCTTCACAAAATCAGTTGCCGCCTACTACGCGAAAAACGATATACGTTTCAACGTACTTGCACCAGCATTGGTCGAAACACCCATGGCACAACGCGCAGCAGCGGACGATACCATCCAGCAGTTTATAAAAACCAAACAACCCCTCGACGGAGGCCGGATTGGCGTGCCATCGGACCTCGATCAGGCAACCATCTACTTTCTAGGTAACGGTTCCAAGTTCACCACCGGTCAAGTTCTTTCGGTAGACGGAGGGTGGACAGTGAGCGAGGGACAGTACTGACCTCTGGGAACGCCAGCATGTCTCGCCGTATTTGATGGAGGCGGAAGCCCCAGCTCGGCCTAAAACTCATAGGAGAATCTCCTCTTATCCTTTCCGCCGTCCAGAACCGTATCCAGGTCTGCGTGAATTATGGCGAACGACTTGTATTCGAATACGATCAGACAACTCCTCGAATAGAACATTGTATGGATAGATCTTCAGATTACACCGTGTCAAACCAAACTCCTTTATAGGATAACGTCTTGGACTCTTTGAAATCTTCTTTAAGCAAGCGGACAACTCTTCTCAGAAGACTAACGCAACTTTCTCGGAAGCATTCTGATAGTAAAACTCCATCGCCTCATTAATATCTCTTTGAACCGAAGGATGAAACCGGAGGGGCTTCACTCTATTAGAGGTATTTTAGTCCAGATTTAAGATCATCCTCAGAGATATCTTCGACCTCACCAGACTTCATCTCTTCAACCCGCTGAATGACCTCATCATCACTGACATCATATCCGGGCTTTCCCAAATCATCCAGAAGCCGAGATATCAATTCGTTTTTCTCAAGTTCTGTTAATTTGTGAGCTTCCTCACACAACTGCTGAACATTCATCGGTACCATTTTCATTAAGTGACACTACCCTCGCAAGGACTATTTTTTCCCTGGGAACGCCGAGCCTAGATGACAGCCAGAACGTTATCGAAAGAATAAATCTTAAATTCCTGTATAACGGTTCCAAGTTCGCCAATTCCTCACCATTGATGAAAGATGGACAGTCAGTAAGGGACAGTAGTAAACTCGAAACCATCAATTCTTAATTCTAAAAAAATGGACGCACTTTCCTACTCCAAAAGCCCAGCCAACAGCACTAATCGACGCACATTTCTCAAGACAATACTTGCCGCCGGGACAGCTCCCCTTGTGGTTCCATCTATCACCTCAGCCGATCACCATGAACATACCTTCCAGATTGGGGCCTGTGACTGGTCGATCAAAAAGATGCTGGACCTCGATGCTTTTCACCATGGGAAGCAAGTTGGCCTAAATGGCATACAGTATTCATTTGGGGTTAAAGGAGAAGGAACAGATCTACGTGACCGGAAAAACAGGGATGCCATAAGACAAACGGTGAAGCAACAAAATGATAATACTCTCTACTTTTAATCCACAGAACTTTGAAGTATATCCCTTTTCCTAATTGAGCAACATCTCACACGAATCATTTCATTGAGAAATCCAAACTAAATTTATGCCTTCCATCAAATACCCCAAGCCCCCAAGTCAATTAACTGACAAAGGTTGGTGGAAGTCCATTGGCTTTCTCGGGCCAGGTATCATTATCGCTTCGGTTTCTATAGGCACGGGTGAAACTATTTTTGCTTCCCGTGGAGGCGCAATATTTGGATACGCCATTTTATGGTGTTTCACAATCGGCCTGATCATGAAAGCCATACAGATCTATTCCTCATCTCGTTATATGATGCTCTCCGGTGAGCATCCGATGCAGAGTTGGATGCAACTGCCAGGCCCACGTGGTTGGCTTCCGATCATTCTACTTTTGATGACGGCAGTCTGCCTGCCGTTTCTACTCGCCGCGCTCTCTATCTCCGTAGGGTCCATCATTTCCTGGATGCTCGGCCAGGGTGAATCGTCCGGTTATGCATCCCGGACTTGGGCCACTGCTTTGGTTTTAGTTGCCGCCGTCGTGAGTTGGAACCAAAGCTACAAACGGCTTGAAACGACTCAAATGATTGTTGTAGCGGTTTTGCTAGTAAGTATTGTCATCGCGGCAATTGCCTGCCAGCCCGATCCAGTCGCCTTAATCAAGGGCATGGTTGTTCCTGTGATTCCAAGCTATCAGGAATGGATCCACACTTCCTACCCGAACATAGCCAAGAAAGCTCCATGGATAGAGTTGGTGACTTACATCGGAATCATTGGAGGCGGTCTCCCTGCCTACATAGGTTACTTTGGATTCTTAAGAGACAAAAAATGGGGATTGTTCGCCAAACAAGCGGTTTATGAACATTCCACGAAAGAAGGTTTTTCACCGATAGATGAAAGCAAAGAAAACCAAAGAAATGGCCGCGACTGGTTACGTGCGATCAAGATCGACGTAGGAGGATCGTTTCTCGCCATTTTTCTATTTTCCGCTGCCTTCATGGTTCTGGGTGCGGTTATTCTCCATGAGGCTCACCTGGTACCAAATCAATTCGATTTGCTCACACACCAGGAAAAATTCCTCACCGCGCTAAGTCCTTATCTTTTAATTCTCTACCGGATAGGAATTATTGCAGCCATTGGTGGAACCCTTTTTGCGACCTTCGATGTCTGGACCAAAACCATACATGAAGGTATTCTTCCCTTTCAGAAAACCACCAACTCCATAACTTTCGTTCGCCTTAAAAAGTGGATTATCCTGAGTACCTCGATCATCGGCATCAGTATTATTTGGTTGGGACTTATCGTTGACACGCTTTCCAATCCGATAACGATCGTAGCTGTCCCGGCATTACTTGGAGGAACAACGGGCTGCGGTGCGTGGTGCCTTGGAGTCGCTTGGGCAGATAGGCGCAACCTTCCCATGACATTTCAAATGCACGGTTCCTTATTTGCTGCACTCATCACCTCGGGTGTCGTTCTTCTCTTTGCCGGATTACTCGGATTCTATTTCAAATTCATCGCATAACACACCATGCTCGGTATCACCATACTTCCCGAATACATTCAAAGCGAAGGGCCCGAAGCCCTCCTCGACCAACTCCTCGAAAAACTTCCACTCACAGCAGTATCCACATCTCCCTACATCATGGAGGAATGTTCGCAGGAACAAGGCGGCGAGCGCGAACCTCCCGCTGACGGGGAAAAAGGGCTTGCAAGGCTTCTTGAGCGTCCCCTCTGGGGAAAGAACGAAGTTTGGGTCAGTGCGACACCCAGCTTTGAACCAAACCTGGAACTTTATAAAGGACTGCGCTATCAACCTCAGAAGACTACCGACTTAACTAAGCGTGAGGGCCCGGTGATCGATCGTTTCATCAAGGCCGCACACGCTCGTGGAGTAAAAGTTTATTTTCAAATCCAGGCAGCCATTCCTCCAGGACTGCGTGTTCAATTTGGTGACCCGGTTGAGGACGATCACGCTCGTCTACCCGATGGATCCATACCGAACAAACGCCTGGACAAAAACGGATCACTCGCCAGTCCCCATATCGTTGACTACGGAGAGGCCCTTATTCGCGATTTGATGGCGCAGTATCCTAAAATCGACGGTATCCGTTGTGACTGGCCTGAGTACCCACCTTACTTCTTTGAATCGGTATTTCTCGACTTTGGAGAACATGCTAAAACATTCGCCGAAGAACGCGGAATCGATTTCGAAAGCATGAGACAATCGGTCGGAGAACTATATACGTTCCTGACTGAGAAGTTGGACCAGAATTCAATGAGACAGTTTTTGAAATCACCAGAATCCTTCTTTGATCAATGGCCAGAATGCAAACCTTGGCTGGAATTCAAAACTTTGCTCGTATCTAATATTTTGACACGATTCAAATCGGCTATCGGAGAGAACAAGACACTCTTCCCGAGCGCATTTCCGCCACCTTGGAATCACCTCAGCGGATTCAATTATTCCGAAGCTGCAAAGACGGTCGATGCTATCAGTTGTAAGTACTACACTATGCACTGGCCGATGATGTTGCGGAATTACGCCGACTCGTTGACAGAGAAAAATCCAAAGCTATCAAAAGCCTTACTGGCTGAATGTTTAGTAAAAGGCTTTGATGCTTACTCTCCTACCCCATCCAGTTCCGATCAGTTCGAATACCCGCAACCCGAAGAAAATCACCTCGTCGATTTGGAATCATTGGCACGACGTCAAACTCAAGTTGAAAGCTGGGCTGGTGACACTCCGGTATGGCCGATCACTCACGCCTACGGACCTGTAGACGATTTCAAGAAACGCGCTGCCACTGTATTGGCCGTATCCCAAAAACGACTATGGGTTAATCGCTATGCTTACTTGAGCGATGAGAAGCTGGACGCTTTGGCGGAACTGTTTTAGAGCCTGTATATTTTCAGATATTGTAATAGCGGTTCTATAATTATTCCGATCGAAGCATATTTTCGGTCAGAATGTTTTAGCCCAATAGCATATCTAAGAAAGAATGGTATAAACAGCCGAGGCGCCCACGACTTACCGTGAAGCGCCCCATCTACTTGGATCTATGAGAACCAAACTCCTTCGGCTCCCACACTTTGAACTACAAACAAATATATTCCAAAACAATACTACATTATATACTAGAAACTAAAGGTATTTGACAGGAAGACTTCCTGTGGATTTGGATTGCGAGTAATTGCAACATTACCATCAGGATTTGTAACCACCGGAATCATGTCGTTATCACCAATCAGGTTTCGTACGTTGAGTTGAATTTTCCAGTCAACTTTTCCGTCCAATATGGGACGTCGGTAATTTACCCAAACGTCACCATTGAGCTCATCAGGCCCAAAGAACGGGCGACTGAGATCAGGAACTTGGACCTCATCTGAATTAATGCTCAATTGATACCCTGTCGCGGCGCTGTCCTGCCATCGAAGTGCACCGCCAATACCGACACCCTTCAATCGGCCATCCGTAAAATTATAGGTGGACACCAAGTTCGCGCGCCACTTGCGTTGCTCAGCAGAGACCGTTCCTTCCTTGGTCTTGGCGCCCGCCAGAGGAACGAGTTATTATTTACAAGTTGTTGCTCCCAGGTGATCGTGCTACCTACTGATGGCGATTGAGTCAAATTCACCATTCCATTGGCCCTTGCCTTCGCAATAATATCGTTCGCAAGTTCGAAGGCCGGGGTCGCCACATTCGACAAAACTGTCTCCTGTTTCGAAATGTTCATAAAGACATTCCAGTTTTCAGTGATCGAGCCGGTGAGCTCGAATTCGAATCCCTCCGACTGGAAATCCTGGGTAGCAGTCAACCCTTGAATACTAGAACTTGTGGAACCTTCTATATTATTTGCGTTATAGTCCACCTCATACGCTGCCCAAACGTCAGGCGGAACCAGCGCTTCGACCGCGGAGTAGAATTCCGGCCACGTGTCAAAGAGTCCATCCGTTGCCTCCGGTGCGGTTAGCCCTCCTCTCAAATCCGCATCGCGTCGATAAAAACCTGTAGACACACCGACAAGGTAGCCTACACCTCCGCTCGATCCGCCAATGGAAGTGGTAGCAAAACTGTTCACCGTTTCGAACCAATTAAATCGAGCTGAAAGCCTGCGATCCATCATACTTATGGTAAATCCATAGTCCTCGGTTTCGCCGATGGGATTGGCGATCAACTGATTCCGGGCGTCTCTACGAATGCCAGCCGGCTCGAAATTTTCAGACTCGTTGTAGTGAACAGAAATCTCAGTGCCTCCAGGAAAATCGAACGGTAAATGCACAACCACGCTTTTCGTCAAAATATCCTCTTCAACCACGGTCGAAGGATCTGAACGCAATGCAAATCCCGCCGTGTCAAGCTCACCGCTTGGAAGACGTTGTAAGGGATTTATTCCTACTCGCTCGAAATTCTTTGCCTCATCGCGGCGCCAACCGAGCAAACCAACTACGTTTCCGTTGAAAAGATAACTCTGCCAACTGGCGGCTTGGGACTCTATTTCCCGTAGAGTGCGATTTCCTTTCCAAAGCGTATCTTCGGTAATAAACTCGTTAACAAATCCAACACTCCCATCGGCATTGATCACTGGAGGTCTTGTGTTGTAATGCACTTTATAAGTTTCACCGACATCAGGGAATCCAGCGTCGATGTAGTTGTTAATGCGAACATCACTGAAATTCTGTATCGATGGATCTAATAGAGAATCCGTCAGATAGTAAATCGAAGGCACCAGTATACGGCCCTGGGATTTGCTTGAGAACTAAAATGTCTGATACGTCGGTGGCAGAGGACGCATCTCCCCATGTAAGCTGACGATTCCGAACATCCGTATCGATCTCCTGTTCATTATAAAGGCCAGTAAATACGTGCCGGCCCAAGTGTCGCAACCAGCCGTCCTTCTCGGTAAGATCGATATCAGCAAACGCTGTAACACGAGTGGCCTCGCGGTCTGAAATGGTGCTTCTCTTCGGCGTGCCTCGATTTCGGATCGCTACTCTGCCAACATTCGGATTGGGCTCCTGATTCGACAAGTGGGTGTTCATGTCTACCCAAAGGTCCAAAGAGGAATTGTTACTACCGGATGCGATATCAAAAGGCAGTCTGGCAAAATTCTCATATGTCTGGGAATCATGCACAATTTCGATCCCCCCCTTTCCTTGTAAGAAAGTTTGCTCAATAACTATGTTGGTAGCGTCAAAATCTGAGCTGACATAATTCAACGTCCCGGCGAGCGACATTTTTCGGTTATCAAAAACCTGGGTATCGTTAATCGTACCGGCAGTAAACCCTGGATACAGTCCTCTGATAACGGGTGCACGAGAACCGATCGTATCATAGCGTGCTTGAAAAGCTGAATCGCGATTTTTTTCCCAAACAACGCGACCTATTGAACCAGCGATACTAGAATCGCTGGCCAAGCCAATAGATGGAGTTTGAGAATCCACGGTTTGGTAGACCAGAGGCATTTGAATGGTGACGTAGTCTCCAACCGGTGCAGGAACTCGATTAAAATCCGCTCCCCATTGTGTATCAACAATCAACTTCGAAGACCAGCTACCATCATCCCAATACGCTGGCAGCGTACTACCGGTAATAGACTCTATAGAACTACGACTGGGAAGTGAAAACCAGTTGGAGATTCCTTCGGCTGGCGGAATGATGCTGGGAGGTATTCCTTCAATCTCACCCTGTTCAAAATTTCCACGGATGTCGGTCTTGTCGAAGAAATCGGATCCTTCGTTTTTAAATAGAGTCAAATTTAAAGCCACATAGAAACGTTCGTCTGATTCATAAGTAGGACGTTGCTTGTATTCGGTTTTTTCATTCAAAGCAGAAAACCGAAGAGCCAGGCGATCTTCAATCAGCACCTTATTATAGTTTACAGATGTACGATGAGACCCTCTTTCTCCAACTCGAATCGACAATTCTCCAAAGTTTTGTCCCAATGACGCCCCGTTAACTGCGTTATTTATTACGCCTCCCGGCTCACCAATACCGAAGAGCAATGAATTAGGTCCCCGATTAATAGTCACCCGATCACTGTTATAACTATCGAAGGGAATATCTGTCAGAAAGAACCCACGTGTCAGAGAGGCTTTGGCCAATCCTCGAACCCGCTGAGAATTTTGGGGCATACGCTGTTGTTCAGAAGGATTGGGGCGACTCGCCGAGAAGGAGACATCCACAAAGTTTCCATTGGGGCCACTTACTTCCGTATTCGCCGTTAAAGCTAGAATTGTCGAGGCATCGGTGGCTCCTGTGTCATTGAAAATTTCTTTGGTGAGAACCGAAACGGCAGCACCCACATCTCTAAGATTTGTCTTTAACCGGGATCCAGCAAGCGTGGTTGTGGCTTGATAGCCAACCGTTTCCTCCTCCGAAATGGTAAAGGGACTAAGGTCGTAGACGGCCTCGTCCTCTTGTTGAGCATGAATAAGTGGAGTAACCAGTGCAACGGTTACGACTATAAGATAGGTTCTTAACGAGTTCATTTGTTAGGTACCAAATAAAATTGGATTTGGTGAGAATGTTGTTTGATTTTCAGAGAGTTTTATGGGGTGAGCGTAATGGCCACCCATAATGCAAATTCACTCTGTATTAAAAAGCCAAAATCATTTGAAACAGTTCAAAATTTTATTATCCAATCGGAGGCACTAATTGATTTTAAGCAACTGTCAGACTAGGAAAGGATTGCCATGAGTAGTTTACTCCCGAGAATTCACACCGTAACCTGAAGAACAAACCTATGACAGTTATCTCAAGCAATACTCCACTCGATGAACGCTCGAAGAAAAAGATTTTCTGGGCCTGTTTTATCGCCTTAGTCGCAACCTCGTTTTTTTTCGGACTCAGGTCCGTAGTCGTCGTAGACTTAAGGGAAACGTTTAATCTTTCAGGCACACAAATTGGCACGATTCTCGGCGTCGGATTGTGGCCATTTGCTTTCAGCATTATAGCGTTCAGTCTAATCATAGATAAAATAGGTTATAAGACTGCAGCCTATTTCGCAGTGTTTACTCATACCTTGGCGGTCATCGGGACCCTCCTCGCAATAAAGAATGGATCCACTTCCCTATTGTACGGAAGCACATTTCTTGTAGCTATCGCCAACGGAACGGTGGAGGCCTTTATCAACCCCGTAATAGCCACCATCTTCAACAAAGAGAAATCAAAGTGGCTGAACATTCTCCATGCAGGCTGGCCTGCAGGACTGGCACTGGGTGCCGCGGCTGGGCTCCTACTTGGTTATGCAGAAGTGGGTCTTTTTGTTAAAATGGCCATCTGTCTCGTACCGGTAATTTTTTATGCGCTTCTCATTGTAGGGTGCAATTTCCCAGTACAAGAACGCGTGGCAGCAGGAGTCACCTATCGGGACATGTTGAGCGAAGTGGGTGCTATTGGATTCTTCATGATGGCTTGGCTCGTTGTTATAGGTGTTGGCCAGGTAATGAATCAAAGTGTGCCACTCATAATTTCTATGGGCGTCGGAGTCGTCGTTGCGATAGGCGCATTCCTTTATACCAGGTCTCTGGGTAACTGGATGTTTGTATTGATCCTCGCAACCATGCCGTTTCTGGCCACTACAGAACTCGGAACGGATGCCTGGATGGCTGAACTCCTTTCGGCCGATCTTCCCAAACTCGCTGGTTGGGTCTTTGTAATGGTTTCAGTAATCATGACTATCTTGCGATTCTACGCGGGTCCAATCGTTCATAAATTCTCCCCCATTGGATTATTGGTGGTTAGTGGAGCACTCGCCATCATTGGTCTTCTCTTTCTCGGCAAAGCACCCGCAGGCCTGATGGTAGTAGCGGCCATCGTTTATGCTTTCGGAAAAACGTTTCTTTGGTCCACCACGCTTGGTGTGGTCTCTGAACAGTTTCCTAAAGGCGGCGCTTTGACACTAAATGGTGTTTCCGCTGTGGGCGTACTTGGGATGGGGATACTGGGTGCGCCACTCATGGGCCTCTACCTCGACAAAGGAACCGATGAAGACCTTCGCGCCAATGAGGCAGCACTTTATCAGATAGTTGATGGTGGTCCGAGACAAACCATGTTTGGAGAATCGCCGAGTCTCAATATGGAAGCTGTCGAAGCGTTATCTGCAGAAGATGCGAGCAAACTGGGCACAATCATCAATGCCAACAAAAAGCAGTCTTTTATTCGCCAGGCCATTCTACCAGGCTTCCTACTATTGTGCTATATCGTTCTATACTTCTTCTTCAAATCTCGAGGTGGCTATAAACCAGTCGACCTGCATGGCTAAGAGAAGAAATTTAATATAGTCTCGGTGTTTTTTATAACGATACCTCCCTATAAACTATTTTAAATAACACTTCGAACAGTAAGTTCGAAAGGGTCCTGTGCAGCAACTATTATTCTTATTCATGGTTTTGATTTCTGGCTTAATTTCAGATCATTTTTCTTGGAAAATTAAGGACTATATAGGTGCAGAATGGGCAGAACTAAACACGTTCTCGCATTTGATTATGGGTACAATTTGGTTGTGCATCTATATTATACTTAGTTTTTTCTTGGAATTTGGGCATTTCCTTGGTGCTTCTCTATTTGTCGGAGTTGGGCCTAGTGTATATGGCGTTATAAAAGTATGGATACGGTGCGCCCATGTAAAAAACGGCCAATAAAAACTAGGAGAATAATGAAAAGGGTCAGTAATCAAATGTCATGAACCTAAAGCGTAAACCATGTCTTGAACCTATACCATCATTCCTTAATACCAGTTACCAATCGATTATACTTATCCTCTAAGTTGCGAATCTCGGTATCAATATTATGGTTCTTCTCAACAAAGGCCCGGCCGGCTTGACCCATCTTACCCCACTCATCTCTCCGATTGAAGAGCGAAAGCAGATTGTCCGCCAAAGCGTCTGAGTCACCTTCGCTGGACAAAAGCGCGCTCCTGTTTTCAACAACGATGTTCGGAATATCCGCATGCCGAGTTGCTAATACTGGTTTTCCAGCGGCCTGCGCTTCCAGAATGGTTGTGGGGCTCTGCCTTCGGTGTCACCATTTCGGGATTCTTTGCTGGGCTGAATAAAGATATCTGCAGCTTGCAGCTCATTTAGATAATCCTGGTAGGAAAGAAACCCTAAAAACGACACATAATCTTCCATACCCTGCTCAGCAATGAACTGCTTTGCTTCCTCTTCCAACGGACCACTTCCGATTATCTTAAATTTAAAATCGCTGCGTGTGGCCCTGGCTTTGAGAACAGCTTTGAGCGCATCCAAAAGCCCTTTCTTTTCTATGAACCGGGCACTGAATAACAGACAGATCGGCTCGCTTGTGTTGTTAGGCTCCGAGGGGGTGAATGTAATTTGGTCGAGACGAATGGCTATACGCTGGATTTGTACTTTTTCCTCAGGACAACCCAGGCTGACTAATCCGGATTTTATATGATCTCCCTCGACAAGAAATAGATCACCCAAACGAAATAGTTTTTTGTAAGCCGTTTCCTGGTCAGATATTCCAGGTAGCTCTGATAGATCATAACCATAAAACGTCGTGACCAAAGGAAGTTTGAGTCGGATCTTCGTATCCAGAATATTAAAACCGTTGATTCCAAAATGGGCATGGATAAGAGATGCACGACTATTACGAATGCGTTTCGCCGTTACCCAATCAATACCAAAACAACGCCGATAAATTCCATGGATCGCCCACTGAAGCGAGTGGCGTTTTAAAAGCGTCGAATGAAACTCAACCGACGTAAGAGGAAATTGGTCAAGATTGTGAAACTCTCTAGCGAGGAGCACAGGACGATAGTCATGGTGCCTCGAAATGTAGGTGTAAATAAAGGTCTCCGATGCATTGAAGAACTGTGAATGAAAGTGGCAGACAACAGGTTTCTAAATTGCCGTCGATGAAGCAGTGCTTCTGTGGGTTCGACTAGTCATCTACTAGGATTGTAATGGTATCATTTTCCCTTCTCCTTTTAATCGACTGGAAGGAATTTTGCCTTGGGAAGAAAGTGCCACATGAGTTGTATTTCAAGCTCCGTCCCCGTTTTTCGATAGGTGCGATCGGCAACATTAAACACTACGTCATAATCCTGGCCCTCAAGCAAATCGCCGCTCTCGGTTCCAATTCCGATTTTGCAATCTTTGTATTCTGGAAATTGCGATTTAAAGTCAGCGATGCGTGTTTCAAGATCCTCCCGCATTTCATCCGCCGTTACATTGCGAAACATGGGACCCCCAACATTATCGGTAACATCGACGGCAGGCACACCGGAATAACACCGGTTTTCTTCCATCTTCTAGACAATTGAAGACCCGTGCATCGCCACACTACGTGACCCCACCTCAGTTGCTGCGACCACACTCTGCGCCATAAACCAGACGTCGTCCCCCACCGTAAGTCCTTTTGTATGGGTAAAGCGGGCTCCCGCCAAGGTATCGGGCAGTATGGCATGGCTCCACAGCTGAGTAGCCGGACCTACAGAAACATTGTTGCCAATCCTGGTGCCACCCAAGGCATCAACCATTGCTCGGGCACCAGCCCAAAAATTGTGACCGATCGTCAGGGACCCGGGACCAGGAACTAAAAAATCAAAATAGAGAGTCCCATAGTCACCGATAGAAAACTCCTCTGCTCGTATCCGAACGTTGTCACCGATGCGCACGTTATCCCCTATCCGGATTTTATTGGAGGTAATCTCCACATTTTTCCCAAAGGACACATTAGACCCGATGACGACATCGTTCTGGTTAATGAAGGGTTTATACCGAATTTCACGAATGTATCTACGGAGAGTTCGCAATAGCATGAATCAGTTAAAAACAAAGAAATGGTTCATTCTCAAATACTATTTGTGCTCCCTTTACCGCCGGAAGGCTTTCAAAATCCCTCGAGCGGACCACCCGTAATGAAGAACTCTGGATGCTGGTCGGCAATGCGATCACGCAGTTCTGGACGATTCTTAATCACGCGACCGAGTTTGGCCACTTTAGAAGGATCCGACAGGCCTCCGATCTCAGCGTCGACCGGCATTACTTGACTATTCCAACCGGCTAGATCTTGAGGTTTAACTCCCGAAATACCTACTCCGTTATTGTAGGCGCTGGGCGCGAAGCCCCCCACAATATCTACATTCAATTTTGGTTTGATCTTCTTTTCCCAACCGCCGGCCCATAAGCAAGCGTTGACCAGAAATCGACGTCCATCCTCGCTAAGCAAATCTTCTGAGGCTCCATAGGACGCGTATACCACGCGGGCATTCTTTTTATCTCCGGATGGAGCTACGTATGAATCACGGGTCCAACCGGCATTAACAATCGGTCTTTCAGAATTGATATCATCGCTAGCGTGAAATGTGTTCAGCACCTGTACTTCCAGGAGTGGCGTTGCATCTGCGGGAGGTTGCGATTTATAGGCGCCGGAGTAAGCATGAATACTTTTCACTCCTTTGTTGATTGCATGTTTTCTTGCGCTGGCCACCGGCGTTATTCGACACCCCATTACGTGGTTGGAGCCATAGTGAGACTGGCCACGTTCCTTGTGCCAGGTATTCCCGAAAATCTGCTCCCCCATCCCGCCATGGTAGTCATCGCCGGCGTAGTTGAAATTCAACTTCTCCCATTTACCTTCCTGTCCATTGAAACAATGGGTGGAAGTTCGTACACCAACCACCGGTCCGCCGCGTTCAAAGTAATCAACCAGATGATCCACTTGCTCATCCGGCAAATCCATAAATCGGGAATAGAAGAAAAGCATGTCCGCGTCCTTCAACGCTTCTGTTCCCGGCATATCCGTGCCTCCGCCTTTAATTGCTCCATTTTCATCCAGCCCAAAAATAACGGTACACTTAAAACCATGGCGCTTTGCCAGGATCTTGGCGAGGGCCGGGCAGGTTTCCTCCGACCGGTATTCGTGATCGTTCGCGATAAAAACGATATGCTTACCCTTCCCGATTCCCTTACTGCCTTGGTAGACCAGGGGTTTCGAAACGAGCGGTAAAGCCAATCCCATCAGGATTGTTACGATTATCCACATTCTCATTCTTTTCATAGCTTGCATACAGGCTGATTTCGAATCCGGAAGCGACCGGTCAAGTGAGCACAGGTCAAACAATCCGAGAACAATCAAACTGGAACGAGAGGCCAGGGATGTAAAGCCGCCAATTCCTTTCGGGAAATTGAGGATATCTGCCAAGTGAGATGTTCGATTCGTTTAAACTCCTCTTAGGTAAGTCAAGACTGAGCTAAGTTCCATCTATTCAGGGATATTTTCGATCAACTGAAAATCTACTACTATGGGCTTATGATCTGAGGGATAAACTCCGTTCACATTGTAATCCACCTTCTCATAGTGGAGGGCTTTGACATTTCCCTTATACAAAATCCAATCGATCTCCTGCCCGGGCGGGGCACTATCTTTAAGCAAGAGCGGATTGTCCAACTCCCCATTTCCCACAAAGATTCTATGCACGTCGCCTCCAGGCCTTGCGTTGAAATCGCCGATTAAAAAAACGGGTCGATCTTTCGTCCATTCACCAAAGCGATTAAACGCATTGATCCGCTCCATGATGAGTTTGGCGCTGTTCAGTTTCGCTAAGTTATAACCACTCTTCCTTGTGAAAAAATGCGTATTGAAGACGTAGAACTCCTGAGTGTCGCTCCAGTGCCCTCTGTAGTTTTCTGGGTAGCTACTCTCTTCTCCATCAGTTGGCCGATTTATAAATGCCAAACGAGCTCAAGTTACGATTCGAGGATTTACCCCTGGCCCACTGCCGAGTACCTCCGGTGTTTCAGAAAGCTGAAAGGTACCCATCTCACGGAGACGGAACTTGTCTCGCCTAAAAAAGATAGCCATGTGCTCGTCCGCATCTCCGCCTTTGCGACCCTCCCCAACTACGACATAATCGGTCAGCTCGTCCATCAGAAAATCGATCTGTCCTTTCAGGCCTTCCTGGGTTCCAATGATGTCTGGAGCATAGTCCTTAATCATGTCCACTTGCCAGTCGCGCCGTGTTGACCAGAATGGCTCATAACTAGGACTGGCGAACTTAATATTATAGGTCATCACCTTGATCTTTCGCGCAGCAGAGTCTTGATCATTGTCATGCTGCCCGTTCGCGGAAGTCCCTAAAACGACCTGAACAGTTATCAGCAAAATCGTGTTTTAAAAAAAATGCTTCATTCTCAGATGGGTTAACGAAATGAATATAGTTTCTCAGGACCTGTCCAATAAATCCTAATTAGGAGGACATCGATTGCGCTGATGTGAACCCCTTTTAAAAATGAAACCGTATATTGACGCCGTAGGACATCGGGATGAAAATTCCTCATATTTATTTCAAACACCCTCCCCGATTTATCTGTATTACTACCATGACTGACCCCTATTCTGATATGAAGGATTCCAATTGGCAGGAGTTGGCAGGCTGCCAAGGATTAAAAGATTGGCAAGTTGCCGATCCGGACGGAGAAGGGACCGCAGATTGGTTTACCTGTGCGGCCGTAAAACTCGCACCCGACAACCCTCTCTTGCTGCAAGCCCATTCAGGTAAAGACGAATCGCTTATCGTCAACGGTTTGACTGGAAAAACGGAGAATATTGTTTCTGTGCCAGAGTATGGCGATATTGAGATACACATCGAATTTCTCGTCGCTAAAAATTCGAACTCGGGAATCTATTTCATGGGACGTTACGAGATTCAGGTTTTGGACAGCTGGGGAAAAGAACAGTTTGGCGATCGTGACTGTGGAGCGATTTATCAACGCTGGGACCCAGACCGTGGCGAAGGCAAGGAAGGCTACGAAGGCCATGCTCCACGCGTTAATGCCAGTCGCAGACCCGGTGAATGGCAGACCTTTGATGTAATCTTCCGAGCACCTCGATTTAACAAAGATGGAGAGAAAACGAATTGCGCCACGTTCGAAAGAATCGTTCAAAACGGAATCGTGATTCATGAAAACGTCCAACTCAACGGACCGACACGTGCCGGAATTTCCAATACAGAGAAAGAAACAGGCCCCATCATGTTGCAAGGAGACCACGGGCCTGTAGCTTATCGAAATATCCGTGTTCGTAGACTAATATAATTCCCTAAATCGAGACGAGGGTTTGTAGGAGTAGGTTCTAGGGAGCCTATTCATAGAATAAATCTAGGATAGGTTAAAAATGTACCCGAATTTCGATTTTCGGACCACTCGGGGCTTGCAGGGGCTCCTTTACGCTCAACATATTCGTTCTTCTATGATTTCAGCTCATGATGCTCTCAGAAGATTGAAGGACGGTAATAAACGTTATGCTACCGAAGCTCACAGCTACGAGTCGTTCTCATTCGAGAAACAGAGGATCGACTTGCTTGAGGGGCAATCCCCTTTTGCCGTTATTCTTGGATGTTCGGATTCCCGGGTGCCAGCAGAGCTGGTGTTTGATCAAGGATTGGGAGATCTTTTTGTCGTTCGGGTAGCCGGAAATGTGGCTGCGACGTCTCAGATAGGCAGTGTTGAATTTGCGGTCTCAGAACTTGGAACTCGTTTGGTCGTTGTGATGGGCCACGCTAACTGCGGCGCAGTAATAGCTGCTTTGAATAAAGTTCAAAATCCCGAAGGGAAATTAACACCCTCACTTTTTAGGCTAATTGAGCGAATCCAGCCAGCAGTTGAATCAGTCCTCGCTGAAAATCCGTCTACAGAGATCTCTGCATTAATCCCCGAGATCATCAAAGCCAATGTCCTCTCAAATTTGAAGCGGATGCGTTCTGAGTCAGAAGTAATCAGTAGGTTTGAAGCTGAGGAAGGCTTACTTATTGTTGGAGCAGAGTATTGCCTCCAAACGGGACAAGTAGAGTTCTTTGATCCGAGCGAATCTGAGTAGGAGATTCGAGTTGGGAAAAGAGTAAGTTTGGTTCGTTGAAGAAGCTAACGAAGAAAACCAGAATCCAGTTTATCTTAAAATCATTACTCTTCAGCTAGCGCTTTCGCTACAATCTACTCTCAGTTATATCAAAAATCCGCCGTCGACTGGATGTGCCGTGCCGGTAACAAAAGAAGCACCATCAGAGCATAACCATAGTACTACCGAAGCGACTTCCTCTGGAGTTCCGAAACGACCCATGGGGTGCATCTTTGTTAGTACATCGGCAAGTTCCTTATTATGAAGAAAAGCTCGTTCTACCATCGCTGTTTTCACCACTGCTGGACAAACAGCGTTAATCCGTACTCCTTGCTGAGCATACTCGCTAGCCGCAGCTTTGGTTAACCCTATAACTCCATGCTTGCTAGCGTAATAGGACACACCCAATCGTCCCCCTTTCAGTCCTGCTACGGATGACATATTTACAATAGCGCCTCCACCACGTTTAAGCATCTCAGGGATTAAGTATTTCATGGAGAGCCATACTCCTTTGAGGTTTACGTCCATAACCTTGTCCCAAATCTCTTCATCGAGGTCTGTGGTTGGAACAAAGGGTGCTCCCTCAATGCCAGCATTGTTTATGGCGATGTCTAAACCGCCATAAGTAGTGACGCATGCTTCAATCATGGATTTGATGTCATCAGTTTTTGAAACATCCGATTGAACGAAATGAGCATCACCGCCCACGTCCTTAATCATTGCCACTGTTTCGTCACCCTCGGAAACACGTCTCCCGCTTATAACGACTTTGGCACCTTCTTTAGCAAATGCTAATGCGATAGCTTGTCCGATGCCCGCATTACCTCCAGTTATAAGTACTACCTTAGATTCAAATCGTTTACTCATTGTTTTTTATATATTCGGTTTTGGTCAGGTCTCTGATTAAGTTTTGGAAATACGAATAGGTTAAGATTGATCGTTAATACGACCTTATGGATTTGAGACTCAATTTGGATCCAGGAACAAATTCCATCAGTGCCAAAAGATTGCCGTCGAGGTCGCGAAAGTAGAAGGCACGCCCATCTTGCACTTCTACGATAGTTGTTTCCAGAGGGATCCCCAAGGATTTCAGGCGCTTGAAATCTGCATCGCTGTCGGTCGTTTCCAGTGCTATCAAATTATAGCCGATTTCACTGGGGCGGCGGGTTCGGGTGGGAGCTTCTGTTTTCGGAAACGCACCGATGATTTGAGCGCTACCAACACCATGATTCTGTGCCGCAGTAATCCGCCACTCGACTCTCCCGATCCCGCCATCAGGGCCGCTGCGATCGAAGGTTATCGTCCCTGGCTCGAGGCGATGAATATTCTCGGTGGTCAATGTATCCGAGTCGACGTCCGCTCCCCAGGGAATGCCAATAAACAGAAAAAGTATGCCATCGAGGGACTCCAAGCGCTATGCCACGTAGCTCACAAGGAATTCGATGGACTCTCGATCGTGGTGGAAAACCACGGCAACCACTCAGGCAACGGCAAGTGGGTTGCCGATGTCATGAAAGCTGTCGATCTTGAGAACTGTGGCACGCTTCCCGACTTCCAAAACTTTCAGGATTACGATCCCTACCTCGGTGTTGAAGAAATGATGCCTTGGGCCAAAATTGTTTGCGCCAAATCCAAGGACTTTGATGTCGACGGAAACGAGACCAACGTCGATTTCCGCCGCATGCTAAAGATAGTTAAAGACAGCGGTTTCCGTGGCTACATCGGTATCGAATTTGAAGGCCATGGCATGGATCCGGTCGTCGGTATCAATGCCACCAAACACCTCATTCAGAAAGTGATGGCAGAACTCGGATAGATTCTCGGTCCGCTAGAGCCGCTTAAAACTTCGGCCATTTAACTGGGTCACTGCAAATCCTAAATATTTGCCAAGCGCCGTGTTGCATCCCCAAACCTCGGAACGTTAACACCCATACGATCCATGAGTGATAAGTATAAGCTGCAAGCTCTACGGTTGCTGTTATCCTCAACCATGAAATCGAGGACCTGTCCTGGCTGAAGAGAACCTCCCCCTTTTCCGGCTAGCAGAATGGGCATGTGGTCGGCCTGGTGAAGATCGCCGTCGAAGAAGTTGGAGCAGAACATCATCATCGAGTTGTCGAGCAAGGACTGACCACCTTCATCGATGTCTTTCATGCGTCCGATAAGATAAGCGAATTGCTCGGTGTGAAATTGATTGGTTTTTAAATACATTGCCTCGAGCTCCGGATCGCGTCCGTTATGAGTGAGATCAAGATGGAGACTACCTTTAACATGTTCGAGGAAACCAAAGTTCATCTGCGAAAGGTCGTTATTCAACATGCAGGTAGCGAGCCTGGTTTTATTCATTTGGAAAGCCAAAACGATTAAATCCAGCATGAGCTTCATGTGCTCCGGAATGTTTTGAGGCAAAGCCTCTGGAGGCCGTTCCATATTGGGTTCATTTATAGATGGATGCCAACCTTCCAAGCTGTTTTCCTTCGCTGCATTTTCCAGTCGGGTTTCGATATCGCGAATGGAATCCAGGTAATCGTTTAGCTTCTGTTTATCGGTATAAGCTACCCGAGTTTTTAGAAAATTTGCGTCTGCCAAAACTTCATCGAGTACACTGCGATCCGACTCTCGGTTTCCTCCAGCTCCAACCAATAGGTCGAACACCCGTGCAGGATAAATTTCCTTCATGGTGGGTTTGGTATCGGTACTCCATGAAATATTGGAGCCATAAAGCATGGAAAGGCCGTCTTCGAGTCGCAACTCCGTTGGCTCAATGCCAACTACCAAACTGGGAATAACCGAATCGCGTCCAATCTGTCTAGCAATGACCTGATCCATCGTTTGACCAACCCGAATTTCGTTTTGATCTTCACTAACCCAGCCACCTGAAAGTAGGTTGGGTGTTCGTCCCAGGTGGGCACTCTTATGCTCTGCAGCATTCTGGTTAAACAGGCCACGTATAAAAGTAAAATCTTCCGTAAATGGTTTCATCGGTGCCAAACTGGGACCGATCTCCATTCCATCCTCTGTATGTTTCGCCCACCAATGAGCAGGCTCAACTCCGTTTGAGAAAAACAGGCAGCCAAAACGAATCGGAGCCTGGTTAGTCGCTGCCCCTGCAATCCATTTACCCGATTCGGCGGCAAAAGTCGGAATCGACTCCATCCATGGAAGAGCCAGGGTTAGTCCAGCACCGCGCAAAAATTTACGTCGCGAAATCCCTCGAGATTTTAATAGATTCGGCATGTCTAAATCGGGCTATCCTGGTTTTCGTCCTCGGTGTTTTTTGCGGATTCAATTCCTTGGCCCCTCTTATGACGAAACTGTTTACTCATAACAATCTGAATAACCAAATTTGAAAATCGTTTATCAGTATCAAGGCTCACAAGCATTTTGTCGATCAACAAGCGATCTGAGAGGATTTCGCCTCTACCCAGTGCATAGCCTAGTAATTTGCGACTAAGATTGCGATAAAATGTGGATTTCTCCTGTTCCAAATAGGAAAAAAAGTCTGCCATTCCGGTAATCTCAGTGCCATCGTTCAGGATACCTGTTGTTTCTATTTTGCCACCGTCGCTATAGGTATCACGCCATTGACCGAGTGGATTAAAGTTCTCCAGAGCAAAACCGAGAGGATCGATTCGAGTATGGCAGTTTATGCACGACACATCACGCCGATGAGCTTCCAGACGTTGGCGAACGGTCAAGCCATCGGCCAATACCTCTTCCGCCGGTATAGACCCAGCATCCGCTGGAGGTGGCGGTGTTGGAGTATCTAAAATCCGACGCAATACCCAATCACCACGTTTGACAGCACTGGTTCGCAACGGAGCGGAGGTTGCGGCCAGGATGGTCCCTTGTTGAAGTAAGCCTCCCCGATTAAATTCGCGTGTCCCATTCACCAGCCGAAGTTCCTTGGGAGACTTCGAATCCGATTCAAAAGGAATATTATAATGCTTCGCTAGCTCAACGTTCAGAAACGTGTAGTCAGCAAACAGGATGTCATCCACCGGCCGGTCGTTACTAACAATATGCTCGAAAAAGCTGATCGACTCATCATATAAATCTGCTTTCAGGGCGTCTGTGAATTCGGCAAAACGTTCGCTGTCGATACCATTGAAATCGTCAAAGCGGTAAAAACCAAACCATTGACCAAAAAACTCTGTGGCAAAGCGTCTCGCTTTCGTGTCCGACAACATTCGGCGAGCTTGTTGTGCCAGGTTTTCAGGTACGCGTAATTCGCCTGCTTCTGCTATCTGCATAAGTTCTGCGTCTGGAGGAGAAGACCACAAAAAGTAACTTAACCGACTGGCTAACTCGTAATCGGAAAGCTCAACAATTGGTTTTGTTTTTTTCGGCTGCTCAATACGGTACAAGAATTCTGGAGCCACCAGAATGCGCGTGATCAGCAAGCGAATCGCTTTGTCGTGTCCAAGGCCTTTCTCCTTTTGCATCTTTTGGTAAAAGGAATCAAGTTGCTTGCGGTCCTTCCGTTTCAGTGGCCTCCGCCAAGCTTTTTCGGCAAAGCTTAGGGCATCCTTTAGGTGGCCAGCTTCGGCCGACTTTAATAAGGCTCTTTTTTTATTATAATCCAAAACAATACCCTGCACATAACCGTAAGCTTCATCGGGTAATGTTTTGATCCAATCCTTTTCGACTTCCGTTGCCGTTTCGACTGGGCTTTGCAGATTATACTTTGAGTCCGTAAATCGAAATACGGTGTCGTGAAAATCGAAGGAGGTCAGTAGGTCTGTCCAAGCATACTCCAACTGCTGAGCCTGATCACGATCCAATATTTTTTCTGTCAGGAAATTGTCGTAACGATGATACTTTACCGCTGTGTGGTAATAATTTCGTTCCGGTTTATTGTAAGCGTTGTCAAACGGCAGAGGAATCCGATCGCGATCCGATGGTGTGGCTTCACGGTGCGATACTTGGGGAAGGCTTTGAGCAAATTCAAACAGTCCCGTCTTCCAGGTCTCCAACTGTGGGCTTTCGGGATCCGCCAAAAGAACGGATGCATTGCCGGTGGCGGCTATGTTATCTCCCCTGCCATCCCCATCAGTCATTTCGATACGAACGAGAGCGTCATCACCGTGCTCAGTATCCAAAACGACTTCCACTAAAAACTGTACTCCTGCTATGTTCGGCAAGTTAGCAAACTGCACCTTGTAATTGGAAACCCCGTAGGTAACAAAGTCATTTTCGTCGATCCCTTCACCATCAAATCCAGTTCCAACTTTAAGCAATGCCATCGTCTCAGAAGAGGCGAGTTCTCTTAAAGGATGCGAGCTTAGTGTTTGATCTTTCGCTCGCATCCGAAACCGAGGATTCTTCCAGAGCACTACCGGATTGTAGCTGTCTTTTCCAGAAGCAGTCTTCACAAAAATCTCAAACTCGCTAAACTCCTCATCTGGACGCCTATTTATGGGCACCGCAAAACTTTGCGTCTTCTGTGCTTGAAATGGATCGTCCGTTAGAACCGCGTATTCCTCGTCATCCTGAGTGCTTGAAGCTAGAGACTTTTGCCAGTTGAGTAGTTGGTCATATATTCCATAGCACGCTTCACGCACATTAAATTCCTGGGAAGGCTCATCTAATGACGGTGGAGGAAGGCTCTTCCAAAGCTCAACAATTTCGGTTGTGGGAAAGCCTGGTGACTTGCTGCTTAAAACAGACCAGATGTGTTTTGCGAATTTGGGAGAAATTTCTTCCTGCCCGGCGAGCTCTTCTAGGGAGATGTTTCCTAGCCCTAAGGTCTTGCGGTAGTAGTAGCGCCAGGATGTGAAAAAAGCTTTGGGGTATTGATCCAGTCCGAAGGCTTCAGCGCCTTCGCCCGCACCGGACCTGAATCCGTGTTCTTTGTAAATTTGATCGATGCGATTGATTGCCGACAACTCCTGACCAGTCTGTCCAACGTCCTCATAAAATGCCAAAGGCCCAGCACCGATTAGGGCATGAGAAGCAACTGTTTTGGCGGTCGCTAAATACCGTTCCAAGGTCGCGTCCTGCATGAACTGTACGTCACTCACATTGGAAAAGCCTTCACCTCCCACAGCTTCACCCATAAATGATTTCTCCAAGTCAAGATCGAGCCCGGTCAGATCTTTTATTGTATAAGCGTACTCAGAACTCGTAAGTTGCCTGAGAGTAACCTCACCCGGATCACCTGCATTTTCCTGAATGGTATAATCAAGAACATCGGTGATAGCTAAAATCACAGACTGGCGCTCATGGTCGGTGGGTTGAGTCTCGTCCTCGGGTGGCATATCCTCAAACTCGAGTATCTCCACCACCAGTTCCCAGGTCTTGAAACTTTTATCGATAGAGGCCTCAGCAACCAGCTTCTCTAAATTGATGTCGCCCTTTGTTTTTTTCGCCCCATGACAATCGAAACAGTATTGTTTGATAACCGGGAGCGACGATCCCAGAGTCGGTTCCGCACTCAATTCACTCAAAGCAAGAGTGAACACTGCAATCGCAGCAGCTAGGATAAATTTCCCTATTTCAAGTGAGTTACGCATCAATTAATATCAGGTTCCAGGACGCCTCCTGGTGCAGAGAGAAAATCGAAATCCATCCCTTCGTTGGCTTGGTTTATATGCTGGGAAAAAATGACCCCATAGCCTCGCTGGTAAACCGGTTTTGGTGGAGTCCAGTTTGCACGCCGACGTTCCAATTCTTTTTCGTCCAAATCAACATTCAACGAACGGTTGGCAAAATCGAACTTGATCGTGTCACCTGTTTGAACGAGGGACAAGGGTCCCCCGATAGCTGACTCTGGTGCCACATGAAGAATAATAGTGCCATCGCGTGTTCCGCTCATGCGCGCATCAGAAATACGTAGAATGTCACGAACGCCTTTTTTCAAAAGTTTTTTTGGTACCTGCAGATCCCCCCATTCGGCCATACCGGGCCCGCCAACGGGACCGCCGTTTTTGAGCACTAGAATCGAGTTCTCATCTACCTCCAGGTCTTCATCGTCGATGCGGGTAGAAAAATCGGCGTGATCTTCAAACACGACTGCCGGGCCAGTGTGCTGCAAAAGTTCCGGTGAACCTGCATTGGGCTTTATGACTGCTCCATTTGGACAAATATTTCCATACAATACAGCCATCGTCGGACGATCATTCAAAGGCCTGTCGCGTGGCAAAATAACGTCATCGTTGTATACGGTTGCGCCTTCAATACTTTCGCCCAGGGTCCGACCGGAAATGGTGATGGCATTGAGACAAAGCTTATCCCCGAGGCGACCAAGAAGCGCGTTGAGTCCACCGGCATAATGGAAATCCTCCATCAGGTATTTACCCGAAGGCATGAGGTTGGTTAAAACGGGGACGTCGCGGGCGATCTGATCCATCTGATCAAGCGTAACTTCAACACCCATTCGTTTGGCCATCGCTATTAGATGGATGGTCGCATTGGTTGATCCACCTAGCGCCGCGTAGCATACTATGGCATTATGGAAAGCGTCGACTGTAGCGACCTGAGATGGCTTTAGATCTTCCCACACCATTTCAACAACTCGCTCGCCCGCATCCGTCGCCATGCGTGGATGCGCTGAATCGACTGCTGGAATACTCGAAGCTCCAGGGATGGTAAACCCAAGTGCTTCAGTAATAGATGTCATCGTGGATGCCGTTCCCATGGTGCAGCAGGTACCGTTTGACCGGGTCATGCCGGTTTCAAGTTCACGCCAATCTTCCTCAGTAATATTCCCTGCTCGTAGCTCATCCCAGTATTTTTTCGTCTCTGTTCCAACACCGACTGTTTTACCACGCCATTTTCCATTTAGCATGGGCCCAGCGGGAACAAAGATGGAAGGAATATCCATGGTAAAGGCACCCATGAGAAGACCCGGCGTGGTCTTGTCGCACCCACCCATAAGTATGGCGCCATCGACGGGATGACTTCGAAGTACTTCCTCCGTTTCCATCGCGAGCATGTTGCGATAAAACATTGTTGTCGGTTTGACCATTACTTCGCCGAGAGACATCACCGATAACTCAACAGGAAAACCGCCTGCCTTCCAGACTCCGCGTCTCACTTCATTAGCCCGCTCACGCATGTGGTAATGACAGGTGCTCATCTCACTCCAGGTGTTCAGAATCCCGATAATGGGACGACCTTCGAAATCCTGCCGACGAAATCCCATTTGCTGGAATCGCTGCCGATGCGCAAATCCTCGAATCGTTTTAGAACCGAACCATTGATAGCTACGGAGTGTTTCCGGATTCTTATTATTTTGACCCATAGAATTCAAATTTCTGTTACCTTGAATCCTTTTTTCAATAAATGCGATATCGAATCTTGGTAGCCACTGGTGACTTGGTATATACGTAACATCGGACCGCTCAGGCTACGCTGAAAGCTTTGACCCGACACTGTCGGCAATCGTTCCCTACCCTCTATTTCTGAATTTGAGGTAGGGCAGTTTTGCCAACACCGACGAAATTACTGACCCCTATAGTAATTACACCATTCCTAATTTGGACTATCCACAAAAACTAGCGCGATGTAACGGGGCCAGAATTGTCCGCATTAAGCAG
>Ga0115002_10001319_pt1 | contig 34147 bp, 36 predicted proteins | sample ArcticOcean_MG_C_8_FD_89576 | JGI IMG/M metagenome (GOLD analysis project Ga0115002, IMG submission 89576) | Marine microbial communities from western Arctic Ocean - ArcticOcean_MG_CB11_86 | ecosystem: Environmental > Aquatic > Marine > Oceanic | place: Arctic Ocean: Canada Basin | collected... | reverse complement strand
ATGTAAGAGATACTGGTTTATCAACCACTCCTACATTATGTTGGGGTGTTTTGACTGATAAATCTCATGGAGGGATTATGATTACTGCAAGTCATAACCCTGAAGAGTATAATGGACTAAAATTTTTTAATGATGAAGGAGAGTTTTTATCCAGAGAAGATATGAATATAGTTATTACTTACTCTAATACTACAGATTTTGAGTATAAGAATAGCATGAATTTAGGTTCTATAAATACTTATAAAAATTTAATTGAAGATCATGTTAACGAGATATTGAGCTTAGAAATAATCCCTGTTGAAAAAATAAAATCTATGGACTTAAATATTATAGTAGATGGAATTAATTCTGGTGGGTCAATAGCAATTCCTTTGCTATTAGATAAATTATCAATAAACTATAAATTAATAAATGGTGAAATTTCTGGAAAATTCTCTCATAACCCTGAACCATTAGTTGAAAATTTATCACAATTATCTCAAGAAGTTAAAAAAGAACATGCTGATTTTGGAATAGCAGTTGATCCTGATGTAGATAGATTAGTTTTTTTTGATGAAAATGGAGTCATTTTTGGAGAAGAGTACACTCAAGTTGTATGTTCTGATTATGTTTTATCTAAAAACAAAGGAAATACAGTTTCAACTTTATCATCATCAAATGCTATGAGAGATATAACTTTAAAACATGGTTGCGAATATTTCTATACAGCTGTAGGAGAAATGAATGTTGTAAAAAAAATGAAAGAAGTTAAAGCTGTTGTAGGAGGAGAAGGAGGGGGAGGAATTATCTATCCTAATCTTCATTATGGTAGAGATGCTCTAATTGGAACTGCTCTTTTTCTTTCATTATTAACTACAACTAAAGAAAAAGTTTCTGAGATTAAAAAAAGATATTCTGTATACTTTATGAGTAAATTAAAAATTAAATTATCTGAGAATTTAAATGTTGATTCAATACTTTCAAGTATATCAGATAAATATTCAAAATACAATCCAATACTTATTGATGGGGTTTTTATAGAATTTGATTCAAGTTGGGTACATCTAAGAAAATCGAATACTGAACCAATAATAAGAATTTTTACGGAATCAAAATCAAAGGAAGAGGCTGATAAGTTAGCAAATCAGTTTTACGATTTAGTAAAAACATTTAATTAAATTTTTCATATAGATCTTTATACTTAAATCTATTGTGTGTCCATAAATATTCTGAAGGATATTCTCGAATTTGCTTTTCAATAAATTCTACAAATTGATTTGTAATGTCATATGGATGATCAGTTTTTTTTGTAGTTCCAAATACATTAAATGTATAGTACCCTCTTTTAACTCTTTTAGCCAATCCAAAAACTATCGAATAATCATATGTATTTGCTATTCTTTCTGCACCAGTGAAAAAAGGAACGTTGACATTAAGGAATTTTCTCCAATAGGTTTTCTCTGTAGGTTTTGGAGATTGATCTGTAGCAAATCCATATATATTTACATTGTTTTTTTCTTCTTCTGATTTTATATAATCATGAACCTTATACCTAGATAGAAGATATCCTTTATGTCTTTTTCTAACTTTTTGCATTAACCTTTCGAAATATTTATTAGTTAGTGGTGTATATGTACCAACACCTTTAACATTGTCTAAGTAATGACCAACTGACATAGTCCATTCAAAATTTGAATAATGACCCATTAAAAGAACTATACTTTTATTTTTCTTTAATAAATCATAAACAATACTTTGATTTTTAAACTCATATCTTTTCAGAATCTGCTTTTTAGTCATCCCCAATGATTTAATTGATTCTAGCATAATATCACAGAAATGTCTATAAAAATCTGACTCTATAGTCAATCTTTTAGTTGATGAGTATTCAGGAAAAGCTAATTCTAAATTACTCCTGACTAATTTAACTCTATATTTTATTAGCTTATATATTATAATATATACAAAATCAGATAGTATATATATTAATCTAAAAGGTAGAATAGATATAATTCTAAATATGGGATAAATAATTAAAAAAGTTATTAAATGCAATCCTTATTTTTTTATAGATAGAGCTAATTCAACTTTTTCTTCAAGATTTAGACCTCTTAAATTTTTTGCTATAACATATCCATTCTCGTCTAATAAAAATGATTGAGGTATTGCTCTAATACTATATTGTTGAGCTATAGGATCATTCCAAAAGTTGAGATTTGAGACATGTATCCATGGAAGATTATCATCTGAAATTGCCTTTCCCCATTGCTCTTTTGTTCTATCTAATGATACGCCAATTATTTGAAATCCAGAAGAATTGTATTTTTTATATAATCTGACAAGATTTGGATTTTCTATTCTACATGGTCTGCACCATGCTGCCCAAAAATCAATCAAAGTAACTTTACCTAAATTTTCACTTAAAGTGATGTTTCCTCCATCTATAGAAGGAGCAGTAAAATCTGGCGCTAATTCTCCAATATTAATTGGATCTTCATATTGCCTTAATAGATCAGCAATATTTTTACCTACATTGCTTATTTTGATTCTATTACTAAACGTATTATAGACTTCTATAATACTGTCTTTATTAACTTTATTCTCAACCATAAAAACTTCTAGCAAAAGAGCAGACATATAGGAGTCTTCATTATTAATTATAAAATCCCACTCATAAAGCATTATCTCTTGTTCATTTCTACTAATATCCTTCCTTAATTTTGATGCTAACTCAATATTATTATTAAATATTGCCTGTTGTTGATCATTGGCAATCTTATTAATATTTTCAACTAAAGATTTAGTCTCATCTCTGTATTTGTTAAAGTCATTATTAGACTTTGTACCTGTTACTAAAGATGTTGTTACGCTATCCTTATAGATTTCTGCATTAATCTTTCCTGCTTCTATTATTGATAACACATATCCGTTTACACCTTCAATTTGAAAATAGCTTATTTCTGGTGTAGCTGCTTGTCCACTAAACTCAAACTTAGAATTTTTAATTACAGTAGAATCCTTTATAAATGGTTGATTGTTTTGATCAGCCTGAAGTATATATACTTTTGATCCATCATCTGCATCAATAGTCCCATCAATTGTAAAGTCATTCCCTGATTTACAAGAGATAATTATTAAAGAAATTATTATCAATTTGATTCTCATTATGTTTTAAAATTAAAGTTTAGCATTGCAAATTTAAAAATTCATTTTTAATATATTTAATTAATTTTATATTAAACTATAATGGATATAATTAAAAAATTCAAAAATGTTATTGATGATACATCGATTATCAAAGGAAATGACTTAAAATCAAGATTTTACCATATTTGGAAAACTGATATTTCATTAGAATCAATTTGTGTTCTTCTTCCCAGAAACACAAAGCAAGTATCTGAAATTATGAAAATATGTTATAAAAATGATCAAGAAGTAATCATTCATGGTGGCTTAACAAATCTTGTTGGAGCTACAAAAAGTAATAATTCACAGGTTGTTATTTCTTTAGAAAAAATGAATAAAATAATTGAAATTGATAAAGAAAGTAAAACCTTAACATGTGAATCAGGAGTGATTTTAGAAGATTTAATAAATGCCTGTGAAGAAAACGATCTCTTACTTCCTTTAAATTTTGGAGCGAGAGGATCAGCTCAAATTGGAGGTGCTGTATCAACTAATGCTGGAGGGTTAAGGGTTTTTAAGTATGGTATGACAAGAAATCTTGTCCTAGGTACTGAAGCAGTATTACCAAATGGAAAAGTAATTAGTTCACTTAAAAAACTTATAAAAGATAATTCAGGATATGATCTTAAACAGATTTTTATTGGAAGTGAGGGAACATTAGGTATTATAACTAAAGTTGTATTGAGACTTTATCAACTCCCATCATCTAGATTAACAGCACTGTCAGGATTAAATAGTTATGATAATGTTCTTAGGTTATTAAAACATTTAGAAAAGAATTTAGCAGGCAATTTATCTGGCTTTGAATTATTATGGAATGAAACTTACAAAACTATGGTAAGTGAAAAAACGAATTATAATAAATACCTGCCTGATACACATAAGTATTATATTTTTATTGAGAGTACAGGTTCTGATTATGAGAATGATTATAGTAAATTAGAAGATATAATAAGTGACTCTTTAGAAAAAGGATATATTGAAGATGCTGTAATCGGTAATAATGATAAAGAACAAATAAATATATGGGGAATAAGAGAAGATGTTTCTGTTCTAGCTGATGAGAGAAAACATGATCAACATTTTGATATAAGCATACCAACTTCATCAATTGGAGTAGTCATAGATAAAATAACTGCTGAACTTAAAAAAAATAAAGATGTTAAAACTATTTTTCCATTTGGTCACGTGGCAGATGGTAATATTCATTTTATTATTGGTAAGGACTCTGGTGAAGATTCAATAACTAAAGAAGTAAATAAAATTATATACTCTAATATAGAATCAGTAAATGGATCTATTTCTGCAGAACTTGGAATTGGACTTGACAAGAAGGAATATCTTAAATGCACTAGAAATAAAGAGGAGATTGAGTTAATGAAATTATTGAAGAAATCAATAGATCCAAAAAATATATTGAACCCTGGTAGAATATTGTGATTTAAACATCTTATCTTTGATATTACTTATGGCTGGCAATTCTATTGGAAAAATTTTTACATTAACAACTTTTGGAGAATCTCATGGCCCTGCTCTTGGAGGAATTATTGATGGTTGCCCTGCAGGATTAAAAATTAATCTCAAAAAGGTCAATGATGACTTAAATAGAAGAAGACCTGGTCAATCAGAAATTGTTACTCAAAGAAATGAAGCAGATTCTGTTGAGTTTCTTTCTGGAATTTTTAAGGATAAAACAACAGGTACTCCAATAGGTTTTATAATCAAAAACAAAGATCAAAAGTCAAAGGATTATAAACACATAATGAATTCATATAGGCCTTCTCATGCTGATTTTGTATATGATAAAAAGTATGGGTTTAGAGACTATAGAGGTGGTGGAAGAAGTTCAGCAAGAGAAACTGTAGTTAGGGTTGTTGCTGGATCAATTGCAAAACAATTAATAAACCCAGTAAAAATAAGTGCATTTGTATCATCAGTAGGTGAAATATCAATGGATACAGATTTTTCAAAAGTAAATTTTAATAATACTGAAAAATCAATTGTTAGATGTCCTGACTCAAAAGTTGCAAAACAAATGGAAGAGTTAATTAAGAAAACAAAAAAGGCTGGAGATACAGTAGGAGGTGTAGTGTCATGTATAATAAAAAATGTACCAATAGGTTTGGGTGAACCTGTTTTTAATAAACTCCATTCTGAACTTGGAAAAGCAATGCTTTCAATAAATGCAGTTAAAGGGTTTGAATTTGGAAGTGGATTCAAAGGTTCAAAAATGAAAGGGAGTGAACATAATGACATCTTTACAAAAGATGGAAAAACTAAAACAAATATGTCTGGAGGAATTCAAGGTGGGATTTCAAATGGAATGGACATATACTTTAATGTTGCTTTTAAGCCTGTCTCAACAATAATGAAAGATCAGGATACTATTAATAGTAAAGGAAAATCAGTAAAGATTAAAGGAAAAGGAAGACATGACCCATGTGTTGTTCCAAGAGCTGTACCAATCGTTGAAGCAATGTCAGCAATTGTAATAGCTGATTTTTATTTACTAAGTAGGCTCTCAAAAATTTAATTATGAAATTACATTGGAAAATTATTATTGGTATGGTTGCAGGAGTTGTATTTGGGCTACTAATGTCTCAAACATCTTTTGGATCTGATATAATAAAAGATTGGATTAAACCATTTGGTACTATTTTCATAAATCTTTTAAAATTAATTGCAATGCCATTAATTCTGGCATCTCTTGTTAAGGGTATATCTGATTTAAAGGATATTTCAAAGCTTTCAACAATAGGAACTAGAACTCTAGCTATATACATATGCACAACAGTTACAGCTGTTATTATAGGTTTAGTCCTGGTTAATATTGTTCAACCGGGAATAAGTATAACTGAAGAAACAAGAATTGATCTTGTTCAAGAATATGAAGAGGAGAGAATACAGAAGCAGGAACAAGCACAAGAACAATCTGAGAGTGGTCCACTTCAACCACTTGTTGATGTTGTTCCAGCAAATATATTTGATGCTGCTACAAATAATAGAAATATGCTACAGGTTATCTTTTTCGCTATCTTCTTTGGAATAGGAATTATCTTGATTGACCCAAAACATGCAAAACCTGTTAAAGATTTTTTTGACGGTTTCAATTCAATTATTTTAAAACTAATTGATTTAATTATGGAAAGTGCTCCGTATGGTGTGTTTGCACTTTTAGCAACCTTAGTTGTTGAGTCTCCAAGTCTAGATCTTTTTATTGCATTGGGTATGTATTCATTAACATTAATTATTGGATTAATTCTAATGATTATAATATATAATATTTTAGTAAAAGTAATTACGAATACTAATCCAGGTTTTTTTATGAGAGGGATTGCTGCAGCACAACTTTTAGGATTTTCAACAAGCTCAAGTGCTGCAACACTTCCAGTAACTATGGATTGTGCTGAAAATAAACTTGGAGTAGATAAAGAGATTTCAAGCTTTGTTCTTCCAATTGGTGCTACCGTCAACATGGATGGAACAAGTTTATATCAAGCTGTTGCAGCAGTTTTTATTGCTCAGGCATTTGGTTTAGACTTAAGTATTGGGGCTCAACTAGGTATAATAGTTACAGCTACTCTTGCTTCAATTGGAGCTGCAGCTGTTCCTAGTGCAGGAATAATTATGCTTGTAATCGTTCTTGGTCAGGCTGGTATTCCTGAAGCTGGACTTGCACTAATAATAGCTGTAGACAGACCTCTTGATATGTGTAGAACTATAGTAAATGTTACAGGAGATGCAGCTGTTGCAATGATCGTTGCTAAATCAGTAGGAAAATTAAAGGATCCTAAGGATGTCAGTAAAAATTAATGAATCTTGGAAAAAACTACTTGATTCAGAGTTTAATTCAGAATACTTTAAAAATCTAATAGCTTTTGTAAAAGAGGATTACTCTAAGACAACTTGTTATCCTAAAGGGTCTCAAATTTTTAGTGCATTTGATTTTTGTCCAATCAGTGATTTAAAGGTTGTAATTATAGGTCAAGACCCATATCATGGAGTAGATCAAGCAAATGGACTTTGTTTTTCAGTCAATAAAGGTATTCCCCATCCACCATCACTTATTAATATTTTCAAGGAGATTGAATTTGATTTAGGATATAAATTTAAGGATAACAAAGGAGATCTTAGTAAATGGGCAAAACAAGGCGTAATGCTACTGAATGCAACACTAACTGTTAGAAATAATTCAGCCGGAAGTCATCAAAATAAAGGTTGGGAAATATTTACTGATAAGGTTATAGAAGTTATATCTATTGAAACGAATAATACTGTATTTTTATTATGGGGATCATTTGCTAAACAAAAAAAGAAATTGATAGATATAGATAAACACAAAGTATTAGAATCAGGCCATCCGTCACCATTAAGTGCAAATAGGGGTTACTGGTTTGGTAATAAGCATTTTAGAAAATGTAATGATTATCTTGATTCAGTTAGTAAAAGTAAAATTGATTGGTCATTATGAAATTTGATATTACAGATATAAATAAATCAGTATTGGTTAATCTTTATCAGAAGATGCTTAAATCAAGAATGATTGAAGAAAAGATGATTACTTTATTAAGACAAGGTAAAATTTCAAAATGGTTTAGCGGGATCGGACAAGAAGCAATATCTACAGGTATCACCTCAGTATTAAATAAAGATGAGTTTATTCTTCCTATGCATAGAAACTTAAGTGTTTTTACTTCAAGGGATATTCCGCTGAAAAGACTATTTGCTCAATGGCAGGGAAAAGAAGATGGTTTTACTAAAGGTAGAGATCGAAGTTTTCACTTTGGTACAATTGAATATAATATTGTTGGGATGATATCTCATTTAGGACCGCAGATGGGAGTAGCATGTGGTATTGCCTTATCAGAGAAATTAAAGAAAACTGGGAAAATTTGTGTTGTATTTACCGGTGATGGGGGAACTAGTCAAGGTGATTTTCATGAAGCTCTTAATTTAGCATCTGTATGGAAATTACCTGTAATTTTTGCTATAGAGAATAATGGGTATGGTTTATCAACTCCTACAAATGAACAATATGCTATTGAAGATCTTGCAGATAGGGGAGCATCTTATGGAATAGAATCACATATTATTGATGGCAATAATATAATTGATGTATATAGAATAATCTCTAAAGTATCAAAATCGATTAGAAAGGATCCTAAACCTATATTGTTGGAATTTAAAACCTTTAGAATGAAAGGCCATGAAGAGGCTAGTGGTCAAGAATATATTGAAAATACCTTAATTGATCAATGGGCTAAAAAAGATCCAATCAAGAACTATGAGAAATTCTTATTAAAAGAAAAAATAATTTCTAATGATTCAATAAAAAAAATAACTCAAAAAATAGCAAAGGAAATAGATACAAATTGGAAGAAGGCTAATTCACTTCCAGAAGTTAAGTTTAACCAACAAAAGGAGCTCTCAGACGTCTTTAAAGAATATAAAGCAACAACTATAGCTAATAATTCAAACACTTCAGAAAACATAAGATTTGTTGATTCTATTAAAAATGGTATTGATGAAGCAATGGAAGAGCATGATAATCTTGTAATAATGGGTCAAGATATAGCTGAATATGGGGGTGTTTTTAAAATAACTGAAGGATTAATGGATAAATATGGTAAGAATAGGGTGTTTAATACACCTTTATGTGAATCTTCTATACTTTCAGCATCATATGGCATGAGTATAGGTGGGTTTAAGACAATTGTAGAAATGCAATTTTCTGATTTTATTAGTTCTGGGTTCACTTCAATAGTTAATCTTATTGCAAAATCAAACTATAGATGGTCGCAAAACTCAGATATTGTTGTCAGAATGCCATGTGGAGGTGGAGTAGGGGCTGGTCCTTTTCATTCTCAAACTAATGAAGTGTGGTTTAGTAAGGTTCCTGGTTTAAAGATTGTATATCCAGCGTTTCCTTCTGATGCTAAAGGCTTACTGCATTCATCTATAGATGATCCTAATCCAGTTTTATTCTTTGAGCATAAGAATTTATATAGGACTATTAGAGAAGATGTAAAGAAGAACAGATATACTTTACAGTTAGGTAAAGGAAAAATAAGAAAGATAGGGGATGACCTTACAGTTGTCACCTATGGAATGGGTGTTCATTGGATCTTGAATTTACTAAAAGAGTATAATAAAACACAAATTGAAGTTATTGATCTGAACTCATTAGTTCCATGGGATAAAGAGCTAGCTTTCAATTCAATAAAAAAGACAGGTAAAGTATTACTTTTACAAGAAGATAACCAATTTAGTGGATTTATGGGGGAGATATCTAGTTGTATTTCTGAGGAGATTTTCGAGTATTTAGATGCTCCTATAGTTAGGGTAGGTTCATTAGACACACCTATTCCTTTTGCAAAAGAGTTAGAAAAGGGTTATATGGCTAATAATAGATTAAAAGAAAGACTTGATTTTCTACTAAACTACTAATTATGAGTAACTTATATCTACTTATAAAATCGATAGATCTTCTTGAAGAAGACGCAAAACCTAAATGGGGCAAAATGTCTTGTCCACAAATGCTTAAGCATTGTAACAGATTTATTCAAGTTTATACTAATGAAGTTAAGTTTAAAGCTCCTATCTCTTTACTTTCTCCAATATTTGGAAAACTTCATATATTCTGGTTAAGATATATTCTAAGATACAACGTCAATAAATACTTTAGAAACCTACCTACATTAAGGTATTTCAATACTTATCGCATAACAAATATTGATTTTACTAAAGAAAAAGAAGAGTTAGTAGATAGAATAAAGTTCGTTATAGACTATAAAAAGGATTATATAAAGAACACTTTCCACGGAAAAATTAAAAGTAAAACCTTTAAAGATGTAGTTGACTTCCACACAAGATATCATCTTACTCAGTTTGAGGTAATTTAATAATTAACTAATTATTTCTATTTTCATAATCTTCATTTTCCTCTTTTATAATCTTTCTAACCAATAAATATATAAGAGAAACTATTATAATTAGCCAAATTACTATACTAAAAATCATTTCACTATTATCCATCTACTCAAGAGTTACAGCGGTTCCATAGGCCATAATTTCAGAACAACCTTGCATTATCATTGAAGTTGTAATTCTAACATTAACTATACCGTTGGCTCCTAAAGAATTTGCATCATCAATCATTCTCTGAATTGCTTGTTCTCTGGATTGTGCCTGTAGTCTAGTATATTCACTAATTTCACCACCAACAACATTCTTTAATCCAGCCCATATATCCCTTCCTAAATTTCTAGCTCTAACTGTATTACCTCTAGCTATACCATGAGTTTTAATTATTGTTTTTCCTATTATATTAGGTGTAGTACTTATAATCATATTTAAATATACAAATAATTACATTATATTCAATTTAACATAATATTAATTATAGGACATTTATAGGTTTAATAAACTCACCACCTTTTATATTAAAGATGGTGAGAAATTAAGTTTATAATATTAATTATTATTTAGTATTATCGGAAGTCCATTATCACCAGCACCTATTACTACAACCTTAGCGTTTGGCGATTCTGCTAATCTAAGAGTAGCCTCTATTCCCTTTTCTTGAAGAATTCTAGCTGTTAGTGACGCACTTAATATTCTATTTGCAATAGCTTTACCTTCAGCATCAATTCTTTGTCTTTTAGCTTCTTGTTCAGCTTTTTGCAATCTAAATTCATACTCTAATGCCTCCTGTTCTTGAACTAATTTATTTTCAATACCTGTCTTTATTGCATTTGGCAATGTTACATCTCTAACCAGAACTGAATTAAGCTGAATATATTGAGGTAGAACATTATCTCTTGTTTCTAAAAAAATTTCATTTTGAATAGCATCTCTTTTTGTAGAATAAAGCTGTTCAGGAGTATAACGACCAACAACACTTCTTGCAACAGCTCTTATATTAGGAAGAAGTACTGAATTTAAATAGTTTTCTCCTTTTGTTTGATGAAGAAGGCCAAGCTTATCATACAGAGGTTGATATAAGACAGATACATCAACTCTTATTTCAAGTCCATTTGAAGATAAAACTTGCATACTTTCGAGTACTTCTTGTTGTTTAACGTTGTAGACAATAACTCTATTCCAAGGAGCAATAATTTTAAACCCTTCTCCTTTTGGCGGGCTTTCAGTCTCTACACCTCCACCAAGTGTTTTAAATAATACACCTGCTTCACCTGAACCAATATTAACAGATGATCTGGAGATAAAAAGGACTAGTAAAATTGATAATACTATAATAGGCAATCCTATATTTGGTAAATTTTTCATATTTAATAATTATTTAAGTTAACAAGCCTCCATCAACTTGGAGAACTTGACCAGTTATATAACTGGATAAATCAGATGCTAAAAATACACATGCATTTCCAACATCTCTTGGTTTGCCACTTCTTTTAAGTGGAATACTTTCTTTCCATTTCGCTACTACTTCTTCTGGGAGCGATCCAGTCATTTCAGTTTCAATAAACCCTGGAGCAATTACATTACATCTAATGTTCCTAGAACCAAGCTCCAATGCAATAGATTTAGAGAAACCAATAATTCCAGCTTTAGATGCTGCATAATTTGACTGACCTGCATTACCTCTAATCCCAACAACTGAACTAATGTTAATTATTGATCCTTCTCTTTGTTTTAAAAAAAACTTAATTGATGCTTTTGTTAAATTAAAAACAGACCCAAGATTAATATCAATAACATCTTTAAACTCTGAATCATCCATTCTCATTAATAAATTATCTTTTGTTATTCCAGCATTATTAACTAAAATGTCAATCTTTTCAAAATCTGAAACAACTGTTTCTAAAAGATCAATAGAATCGTTATAATTAGAGGCGTCACTTTTATATAATTTAACTTTCACCTTATATTCTTTCAATTCATCGATAAGAGTCTCTGCAGAGTCTTTTGAACTATTATACGTAAAAGCAATACTACATCCATTCTCAGCAAAGGATTTACAAATAGACCTTCCGATTCCTCTACTCCCTCCTGTTATTAATGCAACTTTATCTTTAAGTAATTTCATATTAGTTTAATATTTTCTGAACGTTAGAACCTATTTCTGCAGGAGAATCAACGACATATATGCCGCAATCCCTCATAATATTTTTTTTAGCTGAGGCTGTATCATCTTTCCCACCAATTATAGCTCCAGCATGTCCCATCGTCCTACCTTTTGGAGCAGTTTCTCCAGCTATAAAACCAACAACAGGCTTCTTGTTCCCAGAAGATTTAACCCAGGTGGCAGCTTCTATTTCTAATTGACCACCAATTTCACCTATAAGAACAATAATATCTGTTTCAGGATCATCCATAAAAAGCTTTAAAGAATCTAGAAGAGTTGTTCCGATTATTGGGTCTCCCCCCACTCCTATAGCTGTTGAAATTCCATAACCAGATTTCACAACTTGATCTGCTGCTTCATAAGTTAACGTTCCAGATTTTGAAACAATCCCAACTCTACCCTTTTTAAAAATAAATCCTGGCATAATACCAACCTTTGTTTCTTCCGGAGTTATTATTCCAGGGCAATTTGGACCTATTAACACAACACCCTTACCTTTAATATAAGCTTTTACCTTAATCATATCAGATGTTGGAATTCCTTCTGTAATAGCTACAATTGTCTTAATATTTGATTGAACTGCCTCCATGATTGCATCAGCAGCAAACATAGGTGGAACAAATATTATTGAAGTATTAATTTCTAATTGATTTACAGCCTCTGAAACAGAGTTAAAAACAGGAATATCTAAATGAGTCATACCTCCTTTTCCAGGAGTAACTCCAGCGACTATATTGGTTCCATACTCTATCATTTGTTCAGAATGAAAAGTTCCTTCACTTCCAGTGAAACCTTGAACTAGAACTTTAGAGTCTTTATTTACTATAATACTCATTGCTTTAATAAATATTTTACAAATTTATTTTATTCTTTCGATATATTGAGACTTTTCAGTATCGATTTTTAATTTATCACCTTCGTTAATAAATAAGGGAACATTTACCGTAGCACCTGTCTCTAATTTAGCAGATTTTGTAGCATTTGTTGCCGTATTTCCCTTAACACCAGGTTCTGTATGAACAACTTCCAGTATAACACTTAATGGCATATCAACTGATAATATGGTATCATCTTCTGAATTAATAATAATACTTACATTCTCACTCTCTTTAAGAAGTTCTGGGTAATCAATTTTATCTTTTGAAACAATAATTTGATTAAAATCTTCATTATGCATAAAATGGTAACTTTCTGTATCATTGTAAAGGAATTGATATTGACTAGTTTGAACCTTAACATCATCTATTTTATGACCTGAAGAAAAAGTATTATCTATTACTTTTCCTGTAGTAACACTTTTCAGTTTAGTTCTAACAAAAGCAGGCCCTTTTCCGGGTTTAACATGAAGAAACTCTATAATTTTATAGATATCGTTACTGTACTTTAAACATAATCCTTTTCTAATATCGCTTGTTGATGTCATCTTATTAACTTCTTTGGAAATACCCTTTCATTATACCTCTTTTAGAATTTTCTACAAATTGAATAATCTCATCTCTTTCAGGAGTAGGATTTAATTCAGCAGCAATGATTTCAAGAGCTTGAGTATTGTTGTATATTTTTTGATAAAGTATTTTGTAGATATTTTGAATATCGACAATTTTAGAACTTGAGAATCCTCTTCTTCTTAAACCAACTGAATTAATTCCAACATACGATAATGGCTCTCTTGCAGCTTTAACATATGGCGGAACATCTTTTCTTACAAGAGATCCTCCAGCAACAAAAGCGTGAGATCCTATATGACAAAATTGATGAATTGCAACAAAACCAGACAAAATAACATAGTCACCTGTTGTGACATGTCCTGCCAGTGTACTATTATTAGAAAAAATACAATTATTACCTACAAAACAATCATGAGCAACATGAGAGTATGCCATAATTAAACAATTATCACCAATTCTGGTTACCCCTCTATCTTTAGTGCCTCTATTAATAGTTACACATTCTCTTATTGTTGTATTGTTTCCAATTGTACATAATGAATCTTCACCTTCAAATTTTAAGTCCTGGGGAATTGCAGAAATAACAGATCCTGGGTAAATAAAACAATTGTTACCAATTCTTGCCCCTTCCATTATATTAACATTAGATCCTACCCAAGTCCCTTCGCCAATCTCCACATTATTACCAATTGTTGTAAAAGGTTCAACTACAACATTTTTTGCAATTTTTGCACCGGGATGAACATATGCTAATGGTTGATTCATATTTATTTGTTTATTTTTTTTTAATAATTTTTGCCATAAATTCACCCTCACTTGCCAATTCTTCTCCAACAAAACAAAAGCCCTTCATATGGATTATACCTCTTCTGATAGGTGAAATCAATTCTACCTTACTTATAAGCTTGTCTCCAGGGTTAACAACTCTTTTAAACTTGACTTTATCCATTTTCATAAAAAAAGTTAAATAGTTTTCCGGATCTGGAACTGTATTTAACACAAGAACAGCACCTGTTTGAGCCATAAATTCACATTGAAGAACACCTGGCATTACAGGAGATCCAGGAAAATGACCTTCAAAATATGCCTCGTCTGCTTTTATATTTTTTATCCCTATTACATGTGAATTAGATAATTCTATTATTTCATCAATTAATAAGAAAGGTGGTCTGTGAGGAATCACTTTCATTATTTGATCTAAATCCATTAAAGGTTTTTTTGAAAAATCAATACCAGGAGCGATATTCTTCCTATCAGACTTAATCATATCAGAAACTTTTTTTGCAAATTTAGCATTAATTGAATGACCAGGTTTATTAGCAATCACTTTTCCTCTAATTGGCATTCCAATTAAAGCCAGATCACCAACTATATCAAGTAATTTATGTCTAGCTGCTTCATTTTTATAATGAAGATTTAAATTATCTAGTATTCCATTTGGAGTTACTGATATAGAACTCTTATTAAATGCTTTTTTTAGTTTTTCCATATTTGATTCATCTAATGGTTTATCCACATAAACTATTGCATTATTAAGATCCCCTCCCTTTATCAATCCATTATCAAGAAGCGTTTCTAGTTCATGTAAAAAACTGAATGTTCTAGCTGTTGAGATTTTATTTTTAAATTCAGATATATCATCTATGTAAGCTTTTTGAGTACCTAATACTTTTGTACCATAGTCTACTGTTGTATCTAAAGAATAGTTATCATATGGAACTAAAGATATCTCACTCCCTGATTCTTTATCTTTGTAAGTAATAGGCTTATCTGGAAAGAATTCCTCTCTTAAAATACTTTGCTCTTTAATTTCTGCTTTTTCAAGGACTTCAATAAAATCTTTTGATGAGCCATCCATAATTGGCACCTCAGTACCATTAAGAGATATAAAACAATTATCTACGCCTAAACCAACTAAAGCAGCTAAAACATGCTCAGAAGTTTGAATTCTAACAATACCATTATCAATATTTGTTCCTCTATCAGTATTAGATATATGCCTAATATTTGCATCTATCTTATTATCATCTGATAAATCTTCTCTAATAAAAACTAAACCAGTATTAACAGGTGCTGGTTTAAACTTGATATTAACCTCTTTACCAGTATGAAGCCCAACCCCTTTAAGTTCAACTTCATTAGAAATGGTCTTTTGCGGTATTGTTCTCCTTATCATTTATCCTTAATGTTTTTGTTTATTTTTTTTACTATCTCAGGTAAGTTTTTAAAATGAATATATGATCTGTTAAAATTCATGCTAGGTATAGCTGGCATTCCTTGAATTGTTTGATTATCCTTAATATTTGATGTTACACCAGACTGCGCTGCAATCTTAACATTGTCTCCAATCTTTAAATGTCCTATTACACCTACCTGTCCTCCAAACATACAGTTCTTTCCAATTTTAGTTGATCCTGCGATTCCACATTGACCAGCAATTACAGTGTTTTCTCCAATTTCAACATTATGTGCTATCTGAATTTGATTATCAAACTTTACACCATTATTTATTATTGTCGAACCTATAGTAGCTCTATCAATTGTGCAATTTGATCCAATTTCAACATTATCCTTAATTAAGACATTACCCGTTTGAGGAACCTTTTTATAACTACCATCCTTTAGAGGAGCAAAACCAAATCCATCTGAGCCAATAACAGAACAACTATGAATTATACAATTATCTCCAATGATCGTATCATCTAATATTTTAACTCCTGGGTATATAACAATATTATCTCCAATCTTAACATTAGAACCTATAAAAGAATGACTACTTATATTACAGTTTTTTCCAATAATTGTGTTTTTTTTGATTATTACATATTCATCCATAAACGCATTATCTCCAATAGAGGAGCTATTATCTATTATTGATGTTTTTCCTATACCTTTTGACTCTGTTTTATTAGAATTATATAGCTCTAATAAATCAGTAAAAGATTCATAAGGATCTTTTACTCTAATAAGTGTAGTTGATATTTCTTCTGATGGATTAAAATCATTAGAAACTACAACTGCAGATGCTTTAGTCGAATATATATAATCAGTATATTTTGGATTTGCAAGAAAAGAGATTGAGCCTTTCTTACCTTCTTCTATTTTTGATAATTGAGAAATTTTAATTTCCGAATCTCCATCAATAGTTCCATTTATTTCCTCTGCAATTTGTTTAGTAGTCAAATTCATAAGTGCAAAATTAAACAATTATGTTAAATCCTTATATTTAATAGCTTAATATGAATATCGATTACAGCCTTGGTGAAATTCAAAAAGTTGCTAGAGTAGCAGCAAAAGAGATAAATTCAGATATAATCTTACTGTCTGGGGAGGTTGGTGTAGGAAAAACGACACTTATTAAGGAAATATTAAAAACCCTCAAAGTTAATGATAATGTTAATAGTCCTACATTTCCAATAATAAACGAATATTTAACCAGAGACAAAAAAATTATCTATCATATTGATTTATATAGAATAAAAACCATAGATGAACTTCATTCAATTGGATTCTTTGAATATCTTGATTCAAAAAATCTTTGCTTTATAGAATGGGGAGATATTATTGAAGGAATTCTTAAAGTGGATTATAATAAGTTTCTAATAGTGAAAAAGAAAAATTTTAGATCAATAAAAATGATAAAATGATTTTCAAAAAAAGACTTTATTTTTTTTCAATTGGATTAGTAATTGGCGTTTTTTTAGTGATGTTTATTTTTCGAGGAAAAAATGCTTCTTTCAATTATATGCCTAATGCAAGAGTAATTGACAATATAATAAGTAAAGATTCAATTCAATTCTTAAATAAAGAAACAACTTCTTTCAAGGTATTTGATATTAAAGAAATTATTTTAAATGGGAAAGTTGATTTTAAAAATAGCAATTCTCAAAATAAGCCTTGCGGTATCTACAAAATAGTTAGTTCTTGGAAAAACTCAGATATTGTATTAGAAATTGAGAATTGTTCTAACTTCATAAAGGTTAAACAAATTAACTAGTCTTTTCTTCTTCTCGAAATTTCATTTTTTATTAATGTTAGTTCTCTTGAAGTTTGACCTTTTACTGAAGTGTTTTCCTCTGCCCTTCTAATGAGGTATGGCATGACTTCTTTTATTGGGCCATAAGGAAGATATTTAACAACATTATAATTCTCATTAGCTAGATTAAAAGTAATATGATCACTCATTCCAAATAATTGACCAAACCATATTTTACCTGAACTTCTTTCTATACCTATTTGATCAATCATATTTATTATTTTATACACACTCTCTTCATTATGTGTTCCACAAAAAAGATTAAACTTATCCAGATTTGATATAATAAATTTAACTCCACTATTAAAGTTATCATCTGAAGCATTCTTAGATTCACAAATGGGAGATTTATAATTTAATTTTTTTGCTCTTATATTCTCTTTTTCAATATAAGCTCCCCTAACAAGCTTAATCCCTATTTTAAAATCATTTTGTTTTGATGAATTGTTTAAATCCTTTAAATATTCTAATCTATCATGTCTGTACATTTGTACAGTGTTAAAGACAATTGTTTTCTGTTTGTTATATTTTTTCATCATCATCAAAACTATACTATCAATTGAATCTTGAATCCAGCTTTCTTCTGCGTCAATAAGAATTTTTACATTTTTTTGAGAAGCTTTCTTGCAGATTCTGTCAAATCTATCAAAAATAATTTTGTCAATTCTACCTCTCATTAAATTATCTGTTTTTGAAATAGCAGTAGGCTTAAATACAGTAAATGGAATATTTTTTTTGTCTGATGCAAATTCAATTGAATCAATTACATCTTGACAAGATTTTTCAAATGAATCGTTATTTTGAGCACCCTCAACAGAATAACTCAGATATGAATAAACATTTTTTGAAAAAAGTTTGTTAACTGTTTCCATAGACTCTTCTAGATTAGATCCAGAACAAAAATGTTGAAAAACAGTTTTTTTAACTATAAATAAAAAAGGTAATTTAAAAGTTAGAATTATATTTAAAAGTTTTTTTCCAAAACTGGTTAATGCTTTGTTTGAAATGATTTTGAATAAAAAATAAGCCTTTTCTAGCTCAAGGTTAGATTTAAGAACGAAACCAATTTTTGTGTTATCAAAAAGCATCAAAAATAATTAGCTAATTTTGTTGTAAATCTAAACAAAAATTAAGAATGATAATTGACGACTATTCAAATATTAATAAATTAATTACTGATAATTCATATTCATCAGTTTTTCTTTTACTTGATAATAATACTGAAAATCACTGTTTAGATTTATTTATTAAAAAATCAGGTATTGTTAACTTCAATAAAGTTTTAGTAAATGACGGAGAGGAAAGCAAAAGTATAGATACATGTGAAGATGTTTGGGAATATTTAAATACTAATAATGCAGACAGAAAAAGTCTATTAATAAATATTGGTGGTGGAGTTATAACTGATCTTGGAGGATTTATTGCTAGTACATATCTAAGAGGTATTGATTTTATAAATGTGCCTACAACTGTGTTATGTATGGTTGATGCTGCTTATGGCGGAAAAACTGGTATAAATTTCAAATCTATAAAAAATCAAATTGGAGTGATCAACAAACCTAAAGGAGTTCTAATTGACATTGATTTTCTTAAGACTCTTAGTAAAAAAGAATATATCAATGGATTTGCTGAAATATATAAACATAGCTTAATTACTGATAATGAAAAGCTACAATTTAAAAACCTGGTTAAATTGGATTTTAATAATGATATAAAAGATATAATTCATAGTTATAGTAGTATTAAAAATAAAGTAGTTGAATTAGATCTATATGAGTCAAATTATCGAAAAGTTTTAAATCTTGGACATACCATAGGCCATGCAGTTGAATCTTATTCGATTCTTTCTAAAGAGATAAATAAATTAAAGCATGGAGAAGCTATTGCAGTAGGTTTAATAACAGAGCTTTATATTTCATATAGAATACATGGATTTGATTATAAAAACCTCTTATCCATTAAAAAAGAACTATTAGGGAATTTTAAAAAGATTTCATTTACAACTTCAGACCAAAGGGAAATATTTAAAATAATGAGCTACGATAAGAAAAACTATAATAATAAAGTGAAATATGTACTATTAAAAGGTATTGGTAATCCAATAATAGATCAAGATGTGGATAATGAGCTATTTTTTAAAGCCTTTGATTTTTATAATGAATAGTTAATGCTTAAATTCACTAAATATAGACTTCATCAACCTTTTTTTATCATTAATTGATTCTTCTAGAGATATCATGCTCTCAAGTCTTAAAATCCCATCAACTCTCTCTATTTCCATAATAATATCTTTAGCATGAAGAGTACTTTTTGCACGAATCTTACAGATAATATTAAATTTCCCTGTCATTAAATGAGCAACAGTAACATTGGGGATCTTTTTAAGTGAGTCAAGAATCTCATAGGTTTGACCTGAACGGTCAGCTAAAATACCTATGTATGCAACAAACGAATAGCCTAAAAGATTATAATCAAGATTTAATGAAGAGCCCTTAATTATACCTGAATCTTCAAGTTTTTTAACCCTTACATGAACTGTTCCAGCAGAAATTAGTAATCTTTTAGCTATTTCAGTAAATGGTGTTCTTGTATTGTCAATCAAGATATCAAGTATTTTTCTATCTATATCATCAATTTTTTGCATAATTATTAAGTTTTTTATGAAATTACTCAATTTTTGTTAATAATTTCAACTAATCATCTCTATAAACACACTATTATTCAATTTTTTTTTTACATTTACCATTATATTCACAATTGGATTTGATTATTTACAATTGTGAACTAGGTAATACCAAACAATTGTTAATCAGTTATTTATAAGATATGTTAAAAGTAATAGTTTATGATAAGACATTCTGAAATTATAGATCGAGTTAAAAAAATTATATCTACTAATGGGTTAACTAGTTCATCCTTTGCTGACAAGATTGGAGTTCCTAGATCCTCTATATCTCATGTGTTAAGCGGTAGAAATAACCCGAGCTTAGACTTAATCATTAAGATATTACAAAGTTTTGACGGAATTAGTGCTAATTACCTTCTTTCGGGTGACGTCTTAACCCCTATTCAGCCTATAATTGACAAAGATCAGAAATATAATAACATGACATTGTTTCCTGAATTAGACCTTAAAAATGAACCTAAGGAAGAGGTAAAGATTGATGAAGATTTGGTAAAATCTGTAATTCTTGTTTATGAAAATAATAAATTTGAAATACTAAAGAATAAATAAATTAATGATAAAAAGACTCTTTATCCTATTCTTATTAACCTCGTGCTATAGTGTTGATAGAGATTGTGGAAACTTTAAAATGGGTGAATTTGAGTTTACCTATATACTAAATGATACTATTCAAAGGTCTTTATTTACAAGGACATTAGATTATGAAATTGAAGAATTTAATAACGTAATTGACTCTTCATCAATTAGTTGGGTAAATGATTGTGAATTTGTTTTAACTAAGGTAAACCCAAAGACAAATCAAGAAAAAAGACCTGTTAGAATTAAAATAATTAGGACTTATGAAAATTCCTATGATTTTGAATACTCATCAGTAAATGAGCCAATAATTATAAAAAGGGGGACAGTAATAAGGATTAAGGACTAAAAATTTAATTTAGTTTGAGGTTTGTCATCAGAGATTTGTTTTTCATCTGTAACCTCAATTTCATTTACATCTTCTTTTGAAGCTAATGAGATAGTGCTTTTCTCTTTATAAGAAACCTTTGCAATAGTATGTTTAGTTGCAATATTACCCTTAGAATCCCTCCCTTTAATCGTATAATCCTCAAAATCAACTGGATACTCTTTAATTCTTAAATTCTTTGTAGACTTATTATCACTAAGCTTATAAATTACCCTATCTGCCGGATCACCCTCTTTATGATATTTAAAATAGTGTAGTTTAGAGCCCTGCTTGCCTTGAGTTAAATGATAATCCTTATCTCTTATAACTCCAGAAACCTTAAATCGCTTTATATAACTAGTCCCGGTCTTACCATCTCTATAAATTATATTATAAACTAATTTCTTGTTTTCTTTATTAAAAAGTAAAACCTTTTCAATATTCTTACCTATAAAAACCTTACTGTCAACTCTAATAACCTTCATTAAACCTTCTTTAGTAAACACAATCACATCATCTAGGTCAGAACAATCAAATAAATATTCCTCTTTCTTCATGCCAGTACCAACAAATCCATCTTTTTTATTTACATAGAGTTTTTGATTCTTTATAGATATATTCTTTTTATCTAGATCATCAAACTCTTGAATTATGGTTTTTCTTTTTCTTTCCTTCCCATATTCCTTTTTTAAATATTCAAAATATCTTATAGCATAATCTGTTATGTGATCCAAGTTATTGTTAACCTCATCAATATTTATGTTAATGTTTTTTAATTTTTCATTTACTTTATTTAAATCAAATCTTGAAATTTTCTTAATTGGTATTTCAGTTAACCTTTTTATATCATCAAGAGAAACCTCTTTTTTGAGCTTTTTAACATAAGGTTTAAGTCCCTCTTCAATTGTTGATAAAACTGACTCCCATGAAGTTTTATCTTCAATATCTCTATAAACTCTATTTTCTATAAATATTTTTTCTAATGAAATGTTATGCCATTGATTATTTAATTCATCTAACTCTATTTCAAGCTCTTCTTTTAAAAGGTCTCTAGTATTTTCAGTTGATATTCTTAATATGTCGCTAACACCTATGAATTCGGGTTTATTATTTGAAATAATACATGAAAGAGGTGAAATAGAAACTTCACATTGAGAAAACGCATATAAGGCATCAATAGTTTTAGAAACAGATGATCCAGATATTAAATAAACTATTATTTCAACATTTGAAGATGTATTATCCTCTATTCTTTTTAATTTAATCTTACCTTTTTCTGAAGCTTTAATTATTGATTCAATTAAAGAAACAGTTGTTGTTCCATAAGGGATTTCTTTTATAGTAATAGAATTCTTGTCTAGTTTTTCAAGTTTCGCTCTAACTTTAATCCTTCCTCCCCTATTTCCATCATTATAATTTTTTATATCAACAAAACCTCTCGTTTGAAAATCTGGATACAACTTAAATGTTTTCCCTTTAAGATGCTTTATACTAGAATCTATAAGTTCATTAAAATTATGAGGTAAAATCTTTGTTGATAAACCAACAGCAATCCCTTCTGCCCCTTGAGCTAAAAGTAGAGGATATTTTATAGGTAAATGTATTGGCTCCTTCTTTCTTCCATCATAAGATAACTGCCATTTGGTTGTCTTTGAGTTGAAGACAACTTCTAATGCAAATTTTGAAAGTCTTGCTTCAATATATCTTGATGCAGCAGCCTTGTCACCTGTATATATATTTCCCCAATTACCCTGCATATCTATTAATAAATCTTTTTGACCTAATTGAATAATAGCATCAGAGATGCTAGCATCACCGTGAGGGTGGAACTGCATAGTTGTTCCCACTATATTAGCAACCTTATTATACCTACCATCTTCAAGAGTATTCATAGAATGAAGAATTCTTCTTTGAACTGGTTTTAAACCATCAAATAAATCAGGTATAGCTCTTTCTAAAATTACATATGAAGCATATTCAAGAAACCAATCCTTATACATTCCTCCTACTTTAAGAAGAGAACCTGAATCATCAAAACTTGTTATTTCATCATTATTCATTTTTAGTCTTTTTTTGATTCAACAATATCAAGCTCTACCTTTAGATTTTCAATTATGAATTGTTGCCTATCTGGAGTGTTTTTTCCCATATAAAACTCTAATAATTCATCAATAGTGGTTGAATTATCAGCTATAACTGGATCTAGTTTTATGTTTTCCCCAATAAAGTTCTTAAATTCATCAGGTGAAATTTCACCTAATCCTTTAAACCTCGTAATCTCATAATTAATTTTTGAACTATTAATAATTTTATTTTTTTCTTCTTCACTGTAACAATAAAATGTGTTTTGTTTATCTCTAACCCTATATATTGGCGTCTGAAGTATATATAAATGTCCGCTTTTAATTAATTCTGGAAAAAACTGTAAAAAGAAAGTTATTATTAGCAGCCTAATATGCATTCCATCCACATCTGCATCTGTAGCAATAACAATATTATTGTATCTTAAATCTTCAATATTATCTTCAATATTAAGAGCTGATTGAAGTAAATTCAACTCTTCATTTTCATAGACAATTTTCTTTGACATTCCATAACTATTTAAAGGCTTACCCTTTAAACTAAAAACAGCTTGAGTACTAACATTTCTAGATTTTGTTATAGAACCACTTGCAGAATCACCCTCAGTGATAAAAATTGTTGATTCAAGCCTGTTTGACTTTTTTAATTCATTTAAATGAACTCTGCAATCTCTAAGTTTTTTATTGTGGATATTTGCCCTTTTCGCTCTTTCTTTTGCTAATTTTCTAATACCAGAGAGATCTTTTCTCTCTTTCTCTGCATCAATTATTTTATTTTGGATTAACTGGGCTACATCTTGATTTTTATGTAAATAATCATCTAAGTTCTTTTTAATAAACTCATTAATAAAGACTCTTACAGATTTCATATCCTTACCCATATCTGATGAACCTAGTTTTGTTTTAGTTTGTGATTCAAAAATAGGCTCCATTACCTTTATGCTAATTGCTGAGATTATTGATTTTCTTATGTCTGAAGACTCATAGTTTTTGCCATAATAATCTCTAATTGTTTTAACAATTGCTTCTCTAAATGCAGAATGATGAGTCCCGCCCTGAACGGTATATTGGCCATTAACAAAAGAATAATATTCTTCGCTATACTGAGTTCTACTGTGAGTAATTGCAACTTCTATATCATTTCCTTTTAAGTGAATAATAGGATATATAAAATCATTGATATTTGTTTGATCCTCTAAAAGATCTTTTAATCCATTGTTTGAAAAAAACTTTTTGTCATTAACAACTATAGTAAGTCCTGAATTAAGAAAAACATAATATTTAATCATTTTCTCTACATACTCTATCCTATACTTATAATTTTTAAAAATTGATTCATCTGGAGAAAAAATAACAAAAGTTCCATTCTTTTGATCGCTTGAATTAAGATTTTCATTTTTTAAAATTCCTAATTCAAATTCTGCATTTTTAGTTTTTCCATCTCTAGTTGATGATACATTAAATTTTGAAGACAATGCATTAACAGCTTTTGTGCCAACTCCATTAAGACCAACAGATTTTTTAAATGCTTTTGTATCGTATTTAGCACCTGTATTCATCTTAGAAACAACCTCAACAAGTTTTCCTAATGGAATTCCTCTACCATAGTCTCTAACTGAAACATAGTAATCACTTATTACGACATCTATAACTTTACCTTCACCCATGACGAATTCATCAATACAGTTATCAATAACTTCTTTAAGTAATACATAAATTCCATCATCAGGGGAAGATCCATCACCTGACTTTCCAATGTACATTCCAGGTCTAAGCCTTATATGCTCTCTCCAATCAAGCGATTTTATATTTTCTTCAGTGTAGTTTGAGGTTCCTGGCATTATTTTATAAATATACTAAATGTTGAATCTAAAGTGCATTATATCTCCGTCTTCTACTACATAATCCTTTCCTTCTAACCTCATTTTCCCAGCTTCTTTAGCTTTTATTTCTGATCCATTATATATGTAATCATTATAAGAGATGACTTCAGAGCAAATAAAACCTTTCTGAAAATCAGAATGAATTTGACCAGCTGCATCATATGCGTTTTTTCCAATTCCTACTGTCCATGCTCTAACTTCTTTTTTACCTGCAGTAAAAAATGTATGAAGATTGAGTAGCTTATATGTAGATCTAATTAGTTTGTTAGCCCCCGGTTCTTTCATACCAATATCCTCTAAAAAGATTTTCTTCTCATCAAATGAATCTAGTTCATTTATTTCTGATTCTATTTTTGCGGATATAAGAATAACTTCAGCATTTTCTGCAGCAGCAAAATCTTTAACCTTTTTAACATATTCATTATCAACCAATAAATCTTTTTCGCTAACATTACAAACATACAAAACAGGTTTAAATGTAATTAATTCAAGAGGTTTAATAAAAGTTAAATAATCATCATCTGTAAAGTTATTTTTATTAATAGTAGAGTTTTCTAAATTATATTTTATTTTTTCCAGGACTATTATCTCTTTCTTTGAATCCTCATTTCCTGATCGTAGAGTCTTTGTTAATTTTTCTAAACGCTTGTTTACTATCTCTAAATCTTTTAATTGCAACTCATATTGAACTATTTCTTTATCATTAACAGGATCTATTCTCCCATCTACATGAACAACATTAGGGTCATCAAAGCATCTTAAAACATGAAGTATAGCATCAGTTTCTCTTATATTAGAAAGAAATTTATTACCTAAGCCTTCCCCTTTACTTGCACCTTTAACTAATCCTGCAATGTCAACTATTTTAACAGTTGTTGGAATTATTTTTTCTGGTTCTACTATTTTCCTTAAATGATCAAGTCTTGAATCTGGAACATTAATTATACTAATGTTAGGGTCTATAGTACAAAAAGGGAAGTTTTCACTTTGAGCTTTGTTATCAGACAAACAATTAAATAATGTTGATTTACCAACATTGGGTAATCCTACTATTCCTGCTTTCATTTAATTAATCATGCATAAATTTTTGTTTAGCCAAAAGTTCGTCTTCTGACTCTATATTATCTTCATCTGGAACACAACAATCGACTGGGCATACTGCTGCACATTGTGGCTCTTCATGAAAACCTTTACATTCTGTACATTTGTCTGGCACAATAAAGAAAACTTCATCAGATATCGGGTCATTCTCAATATCTGAATCTACTTTGTTGCCTTTTGGCAATACAATATTACCTGATAAACTAGTTCCTTTTTCATACGTCCATTTTTCTAAACCCTCGTATATAGCAGTATTTGGACATTCTGCTTCACATGCTCCACAGTTAATACATTCTTCTGTTATTATTATAGCCATTTGTTATCTTTCAAGATGCAAAAATAATATCAAATATTTAATTTTTGTTAATAATTTGTACATAAAATAGAATTTACTAGGTTGATAATTAAATGTAAGTTCAGATATTTGCACTGAAATTATGAGCAAAAAACTTCACAATTTTAACGCTGGACCTTCTATACTACCAAAAAGCATTTTTGAAAAAACATCCAAATCAATACTTAATTTTAATGAATCTGGATTATCAATACTTGAGATTTCGCATAGAAGCAATGAGTTTAAAGATATTTTTAGTGAAGCTCGAGAACTTGTTCTAAATATTGCCAAGCTAGATTCAAATGAATATTCAAGTCTATTTCTCCAAGGTGGAGCAAGTACTCAGTTTTTAATGGTTGCATATAATTTTCTATATAATAATGCTGGTTATATAAACACTGGGAGCTGGTCAGATAAAGCTATGAAAGAGGCAAAACTTTTTGGAAATGTTATTGAATTAGCATCCTCAAAAGATAAAAATTATAATTATATACCTAAAAATTACAACAATATATCTGATCTTGACTATGTTCATTTAACAACAAATAACACTATTTATGGAACTCAATTCAAGTCTATACCAAATTTTAATCAATCATTAATAGCTGATATGAGTTCTGATATATTCTCTAGAGATATTGATTATTCAGTTTTCGATCTATTTTACGCTGGAGCTCAAAAGAATCTTGGACCTGCTGGCACAACACTAGTGGTAATTAAAAAGGAAATTATTAAGAAAATACAAAGGCAGATCCCTTCGATGTTAAACTATAAAATCCATATAGATAAAGATAGTTCATTTAACACTCCACCGGTTTTTTCAATATATGCATGTTTGCTTAATTTAAGAGAAATTAAAACTAAGGGGTTAGAAAACATTGAATCAGACAATAAAACTAAAGCAGATATTTTATATGATGAAATTGATAATAATTCATGCTTTGTGGGATTTGTAGAAAATGAAGATAGAAGTAATATGAATGTAACCTTTAATTTAACAGACAATAATAATTCTAAAATATTTGAAAAAATTTGTAAAGAAAGAGGCGTTATTGGAATTAATGGACATAGATCTGTTGGTGGCTATAGGGCTTCTTTATACAATGCACTTCAAATAGGTAGTGTTGAAGTTTTAGTCACTTGTATGAAAGAAGTTGAATCTTTAATTAATAAAAAATGAAAGTATTAGCTAATGATGGAATATCAAAATCAGGAATAGAACTATTAGAAAAAAATGGCTTTGAAGTTGACTTAACCAAAGTAGCACAAGAACAATTACCTAAATATATCAATAAAAATAATGTTACAGTATTATTGGTAAGAAGTGCTACACATGTCAGGAAAGATATTATTGATGGGTGTAATGGATTAAAGATTATTGGAAGAGGTGGTGTTGGGATGGATAATATAGATGTGGATTATGCTAAATCAAAAGGTGTAAACGTTATAAACACACCAGCTGCCTCTTCTAAATCTGTTGCAGAATTAGTTTTCTCTCACCTCTTTGGTTGTGTTCGATTCATTCATAATTCAAACAGAGATATGCCGCTAGAAGGAGACGCTCATTTTAAAGATTTAAAAAAATCTTGTGCAGGAGGCAGTGAACTTTCAGGTAAAACTATTGGTATCATAGGATTTGGAAGAATTGGACAAGAAGTTGCCAAAATAGCAATTGGAATAGGAATGAAAGTGCTATTCTCTGACAAATTGTTTAAAGAGCAAGAAATTAACATACAATTTTTTGATAATCAAAAAGTGAATTTCAAACTAACCTCATCAAAAATTAACTTTTTATTAAAAAATTCAGATTTTATAACTCTTCATGTGCCTGCTACAGATAAATATTTAATTAATAAGAAGGAAATAAATCTAATGAAAAATGGATCAGGAATTCTTAACCTTGCTAGAGGAGGCGTTGTTAATGAGGAAGAACTCTTAATAGCTTTAGATTCTAAAAAACTTTCATTTGCTGCAATTGACACGTTTGAGAATGAACCTAAACCTAGAATTAAAATATTGATGAATTCAAAAATCTCATTATCACCTCATATTGGAGCAGCTACTCTTGAGGCACAAGATAGAATAGGTATTGAGTTAGCTGAAAAGATTATAGAAATATTAAAATGAAGAGATTAAAAAAGAAATGGGGAATAACCTCAAATTTTCAATTATTTATCATATGTGTTGTCTTCGCAATTACTGGATCAGCTAGCGCTATAGTTACGCAACCTCTAATGTTACTTCTTTTTGGAGATCTTCATGGACTAAGTCCACTTTTATTATGGCCATTAAGGATATTAATTATTTTTCCTATTTACCAAGTTCTATTATTATTTTTTGGATTTATTTTCTTTCAGTATAAATTCTTTTCTAAATTCGGAAAAAAATTTCTAACAAAAATTGGACTTAAATTCTTATTTAGAAATTAGAGAAGAAAAGTTATCCTGAAATTTTTTAATTTTTGGAGAAATTACAATTTTACAATAACTATTTTCACGATTATTATTAAAGTAATTATGATGATATTCTTCTGCTTCGTAGAAGTCAACAACGTCATTTACTTCAGTAACAATATTATCTTTAAATAAGGATGATTTCTCAATAGTTTTAATAAAGTCAATTATTTCAGCTCTATCAGAAATTTCACTAAAAATAGCTGATCTATATTGAGCTCCAACATCAGCACCTTGCCTGTTAATTGTAGTTGGATCATGAATTGAAAAAAAAACCTTTAATAAGTCTATTAATTTTAGAGTTTCATCAAAAGCTACTTTTGCAACCTCAACATGACCTGTATTTTCTTCACAAACTTCCTCATACGTTGGATTAATAGTTGTTCCACCCATGTATCCGGGCTTAACATCAACAACTCCTTTAAGTTTAAGATATATTGATTCCACACACCAAAAACAACCTCCACCAAAATATATAGTCCTTATCATCTTAGATTCTAAAGTAAAAATATTAATATTGTAAAAATATGAAAAACATATTATTAGCAAAAAATATTTCTAAAAGTTTTAATGGGATAAAAGTTCTTAAAGAAATTAATCTTTCCATTAATCAAGGGGAAATCATATCAATTTCTGGTCCTTCAGGTGCAGGTAAAACCACTCTCCTAAATATACTTGGAACAATTGAGGCGCCTGATGATACTAATGACTCAAAACTTATAATATGTGAGAGAGATATTTTTGGATTAAATGATAAAGAACTTTCAAACTTTAGAAATAAAAAGATAGGATTTGTTTTTCAATTTCATGAATTGCTTCCTGAATTCACATGCTTGGAAAATGTTTGCCTTCCTGCGTGGATAGGTAAGAATAACAATATAAAGGAAAGAGCCATATCTTTATTTAAAGAATTAGGACTGATAGATAAATTAGATAAAAAACCAGCAACTTTATCTGGTGGAGAAAGACAAAGAGTTTCTGTTGCCAGAGCATTAATAAATAATCCTAAGATCATTCTTGCTGATGAACCTACTGGTAATCTAGATTCTAAAAATTCAGAAATATTATATGATATTTTTTTTGATTTAAGAAAAAAAATTAATTGCACATTTATAATTGTTACTCATAATCAATCACTTGCTAAAAAAGCTGATAGACAAATTGTAATTAATGATGGTGAAATCATATAATGACTTTATTAGAATTAAAAGAATTTCTGGATGAAAAGTCAAATTTATATGAAAATATAAATTTTGTTAATGATGATCCGATTCAAATACCTCATCTATTTAAACAAAAGGAAGATATTGAGATTTCAGGATTTATAACATCAGTTTTAACTTGGGGAAAAAGATCAATTACAATTTCAAAATCTAAAGAAATAATTAAATTAATGGATTACTCTCCATATGATTTTGTAATAAATCACTCAATTAAAGATCTTGAATCATTTAATCATTTTGTTCATAGAACATTCAATTCTCAGGATTTGAAATATTATATAAAGTCATTAAAAAATATTTATCTTAATTATCAGGGATTAGAAGAAGTCTTTTCAAAAAATTATAAAACAAATCTTCAATTAAGTATATCAGGTTTTAGAGGTATTTTTTTTGAGTTACCTAATTGGAGGACAAAGAAACATATAGGAGATCCCAAGAATAATTCTGCTGCAAAAAAAATTAATATGTTTCTTAGATGGATGGTCAGGTCTAATGAAAGAGGTGTTGACCTTGGAATATGGAAATCTATATCTCCATCTGAATTATCATGTCCATTAGATGTACATACAGGTAATACAGCTAGAAAATTAGGTCTGATAAAAAGAAATGCAAATGATGCTTTAGCTGTTAATGAATTAGACACAAAACTAAGAGAGATGGACAAAAAGGATCCCGTAAAATATGATTTCGCATTATTTGGACTGGGTATTAATGAAAAGTTTTAATCTAGTCTTTGTCTCTTATATAAATTAGTTTATTAATTTTGTCAGGGGAAATTTCCCTAGAAAACATGAAACTTCTTATAAAATCAGCAACACTTGTTGATAATACAAGTGACTTAAATTTCAAAGTAAAGGATATATTAATTGAAGATGGTGTTATTACCGAGATTTCTGATAAAATTGAATCCAAAGCAGATAAAATAATAAAGTATAAAAATCTTCATGTATCAGAAGGTTGGCTTGACACATCAGTCTCTTTTGGCGAACCAGGTTATGAAGAGAGAGAAAGTATTGAGAATGGACTTCTTACTGCTGCATCAAGTGGTTTTACTTCTGTTTTATTAAACCCAAACACTAAACCCCTAACTGACTCTCACTCATCAGTTTCTCATATAATTAAAAAATCAATAAATCATACTACCAGACTTTATCCTATAGCCAATTTGACTTTGAATGCTAAAGGCCAAGAGCTAGCACCATTATATGATATGAAATTAGCTGGAGCTATTGCTTATGGAGATCATAAAAAGTCAATAAAAGATTCAAGTCTAATGAAAATTGCTCTTGAATATTCAAAAAGTTTTGGAGGATTAGTTATCTCTTACTCTAATGATGAAAGCTTATCCTCAAATGGAGTAATGAATGAGGGTTTAATTAGCACATCTTTAGGTTTGAAAGGTTTACCTAATATTTCTGAATCAATACAAGTTTATAGAGATCTTGAAATTCTTGAGTATACTGGCGGAAAGTTACACATCCCTTATATTTCAACAGCTAAAAGTATAGGTATGATTAGAGATGCAAAGAAAAAAGGATTGAACATAACCTCAAGTGTTAGTTTAGCTCATTTAATTTTAAATGATGATGCCTTATCAGATTATAATACCAACTTAAAATTATCTCCCCCACTTAGATCTAAAAAAGATTCAGATTTATTAAAAGATGCACTACTTGATGGCACAATAGATTATGTAACAAGTATGCATGAACCTATTGATATTGATAATAAAAAAGTAGAATTTGACAATGCTCTTTCAGGAAGTATTGGAATAGAATGTGTATTTGGAGTTTTATCAAATATTTTTCCACTAGACAAGGTTATTGATATTTTAACTAGGAGGAAAAGCGAACTATCAATTACTCAGAATAAAATACAAGTTGGGTCTGATGCAGAAATGGCGTTATTTGATCCTGATTTCTCATACAGATTTGAGGAAGATCATATATTATCAACTTCTAAAAATTGTGCATTTATTGGTCAGAAAATGAACGGAAAGGTATATGGAACAATAAATAATGATAGTTTATGCGAAAATAAGCTATGGATTTAAAATATCTGATCAGACATTCAGAAAATAAAGAAAATAGTCCAAGCATATTCTTACTTCATGGCTATGGAAGTAATAAAGAAGACTTATTCTCATTAGAAGGATACTTACCTAAAAATCATACAATAATTTCTTTAGAAGCTCCTATTTCATTACCATTTGGTGGATTCACATGGTTTGAAGTAAACCAGGAAGATATAATTAACAAATCCTATTATAAAAATGAAGATGACGTTGATAAAATTGCTGAAGTCATTATTAAAAATATAAATAAACTATCTACTCAGTTTGAATTAAATAAATCAGATGCTACTGTTCTTGGTTTTAGTCAGGGAGGTAGTATTTGCTGGAAACTAGGTCTAGATTATTCTGAAAACATTAGAAGAATTTTACCTATTAGCTCATATATAAATGTTTTTGATAATAAAATTGATAATCACAATAATATTTTAACATACACTTCTCATGGATTATATGATGAGATAATCCCAATTGACCTAGTTAAAGAAACAATATTAGAATTGATAGAATCTAATGATAATATAACTTTTGAAGAATTTCCTTCAGGACATACAATTAATCAGGAAAATTTATCTAGTATTATTAAATGGATAGAGACTACAAATCTTTAATCCAAATCAATCTCAAGACCATCATAAGATAAATAAACATTTTCTGGGAGTTTTTCTGAGACCTCATCATGAAATCCCATATCATGACTAATATGAGTTAAATATGTCTTTTTAGGTTTTATTTTATTAATGATTTGAATTGCTTCATCGATATTCAAATGAGTAGGATGAGGTTTAAATCTTAAGGCATTTAAAACTAATACATCAAGATTATGAATTTTATCAAGCTCTTTATCCTCTATTGTCTTAACATCTGTTAAATATGCAATATTATCAATTCTATAGCCTAAAACAGGTAGTGTTTGATGTAACACTTCAATTGGAGTAATTATCTTACCTCCTACTTCAAATTTATGTTCTTTGTTAATAAGGTTAATATTAAATTCAGGGGATCCTGGATATCTTTGATTTTCATTAAAAATATATTCAAATCTTGTTTCAAGTGAATTTAACACTCTTTTGTGCAAATAAATAGGAATCTTACCTTGTCTGTAATAAAAAGGTCTTATATCATCTATTCCTGATGTATGATCAGCATGTTCGTGTGTAAATATTATTGAATCAAGTTTGTTGCAATTACATCTTAGCATCTGTTGCCTAAAGTCTGGACCACAATCAATAATTAGATTAAAATTATCCCAATTAAGTAATATTGAAGATCTAAGTCTCTTATCTTTTGAATTATCACTTAGGGAAACAGGATGATCACTACCTATAACAGGTATTCCCTGTGAAGTGCCAGTTCCTAAAAAAGTCATCCTAAACATTAGTTAAATCTATTACAATTTATTGCTTTAAGTTAAACAATCTTTGTAATTTTGTAAAAAACTAAGAATGTCTGTCATTCTACCAGGTGATAAAGAACTAGATCCAGAACCTTCAATTACGAAGAAATCATTAAGGATTAATCTTAACGATAATATTTACGGAACATTTGCTGAAATTGGTGCTGGTCAAGAGGTTGTAAGACACTTCTATCGAGCTGGAGGTGCTTCCGGAACAGTTGCAAAATCAATTAGCGCTT
>Ga0115002_10001318_pt1 | contig 34150 bp, 34 predicted proteins | sample ArcticOcean_MG_C_8_FD_89576 | JGI IMG/M metagenome (GOLD analysis project Ga0115002, IMG submission 89576) | Marine microbial communities from western Arctic Ocean - ArcticOcean_MG_CB11_86 | ecosystem: Environmental > Aquatic > Marine > Oceanic | place: Arctic Ocean: Canada Basin | collected... | reverse complement strand
GCTGCCGTCAGCAAACGACTCGGCCCACGCCATTTGCACATCGTAGGCGTCCGTTAGGTTCGTCGGACGACAGGATTGCGGCGGCGACAGCGGACCGCGCGTGTCAAGGACATCACGGTAATACCGGGCGGCAGCATTGATGTCCTCCGGCGACATGGCGCGTTTCCGTTTCTCTAGCCGGCCACGTTGGCAATATGGAACGACCGGATGCTTTCTCGCTCAGAGAGTTCCCTCATGAGCGTTACCAGCGGAGTCGAATCCATGGCGTAGTCAGTGCCGATAGGACCTGCGGCCTTCAAGGCGCTGTATTCCTTATCCGCGTAATAGGCTGCCAGCAACAGATCGTCGTCGCTGTCGAAGGGACCGCGTTCCGCGCGAATTCCCGGCAATGCCGGCGGCACCAATGAGCCGGGGCGTTCCGTCGCGGGTTCCTCGCCGCGCGTGATCTTGTCGTAGAGATTCGGCTCGATCGGACCCGCGATCTCGCCGTAGTAACCGAGGACATACTTCCTGACCTCGTCGGGCACCGTGTCGTAGCGCTCCTTGCCTTGCAATTGGCCCATCACATTCAGCACCGATTGAGTCATCACGTACTGCGCGAACGGGCTCACGATGATCGGATAGCCGAGATCGCGCCGGACGTGGCCCGCCTCTTCCATAACGTCGTCCAGCTTGTCGACAATCCCAAGCGGCTCGAGTTGCGATTTCAGGTTTGAGATCATGCCGCCCGGCACCTGGTGGTGATAGTGGAATTCGTCATATTCCATGGGCACGCCAACCGGCTTGTCCTCCTTGGCGGCGATATATTCAAGCTTTCCGGCAACTTCTTCGATCAACGCCAGATCGACGTCTACCGCATATCCGCGGCGGCGGGCATTGCGCACGAATTGTTCTGTCGGGGGGTGTGACGCGGCATTAGCCAGGGTCGAGGTGGCGGTATGTACCGTATCGACCCCATGGTCGATGGCCAGAACCGCGACGTAGGGAGATAGTCCCGAGAGGCAGTGGCTATGCAGCTGCAGGGGAATATCGCCACATACCTTTTTCAGGGCAGGCACCAACGTCGGCACGCGCTCCGGCCGCAGTAAGCCGCTGGGGTCCTTGATGAAGATCCCATCAACGCCAAGTTCCAGAAGCTGTTGGGCCTTGCTGACGTAGTACGCGTCGGTGTGGACGGGGGTCTCGGTATAGACGAGGCCCGCAACGGTGTGGATCCCGAGCCGTTTTGCAGCGCGAATCGGCACCTCTAGATTGCGGATGTCGTTCAGCGCGTCATAGGTGGTGTGATAGCGCATGCCGTTCGCGATCATGCGCTCGGCGGTCAGTTCCACCACGTCATCCGCGAACAGCTCAAAGGTGAACAGGCTTTGCCCGCGGTGGTGGAGGATGAGCGGCGTCTCGGTGATCCAACCCGACAGGATGCGCATGCGCTCCCAGGGATCCTCGTGGAGATAACGCACGCAAACATCGAACACAGCACCACCGACAAGATCGATGGCCTCAAAGCCTGCCCGATCCAGAAGTGGCGCCGTCTCACGCATCATCGCCGTGGTCATCCGTGTCGCCCACAGGCACTGATGCGCGTCACGTAATGTGACGTCGATCAGGTTTATCGCTCGCTTTCCCCCGATACCTGGCGACCCTGCAGCCGTCATTTCTCCACCTCTCGCGTTATGTTCCTTTTGTGCTAAAAAGCCGTTCCAACAGCATTATATCCATAGGGTCGCGACACGCCATTCGCCGCTGGGCCTCTATCCTCCTGAGCAACGAACGATGACACTGACGTACGCCGAGATTGCCGAGATCATTAAGCTCATCGACGCGAGTTCCTGCGAGGAAATCACGCTCGATCTGGATGAAATCAAGCTGTCCATGCGACGCCATGGGGCAGGCGCGCCCGCTCAAATTTCGATGGCCCCCGCCAGTTCGCGCCAGACCAGCGTTGCGGATACCGCACAACTCGTTGACACCGCGCCGGATGCGATGCCATCCAACGTGCCATCTAGCGCAGAAAATTCATCCGCGGAGGCACCATCAGCTGATGGCATCCTTGAAATTCGGTCGCCAATGGTCGGAACGTACTATCAGGCGCCGTCGCCCACCTCACCCCCATTCGTCGAAATTGGTAGTGTCGTGAATGCGGATGATCCTCTATGTCTGATCGAGGTTATGAAATTGTACACCACGATTTCGACCAAGGCGCCGGGCCGGGTCATCGAAATCTGCACTGAGAATGGCGCTATGGTGGGTGCCAACGAGATTCTATTCCGCATCGAACCTCTTTAGACTCCGCTTGGAGGCCTTCATGCAATTCGGGGCGCGGGCATGAATACTAAAGTCGCCTACATCGGCATCGGCGATATGGGTTACCCCATGGCCGGTCACCTTGCGGCAAACGGATACGACGTGTCGGTGTTCGACGTCGATCGATCACGGGTCGATGCATGGACCAAGAATTTTAAAGGTCACGGGCGAACGTCAGCCGCCGACGCTGCCGCGGGTGCCGAATTCGTGTTCTCATCTGTGAGCACCGAGAACCAGGTAATGACCTCGACTTCCGAGGAAGACGGTGCCTTTCATTCAATGGCGTCGGGAGGCGTCTATATCGATCACACGACAACGTCCGCCGTGCTGGCGCGCGACCGCGCCGCCGCCGCTTTGGAGGATGGCCTGATCTACCTTGATGCCCCCGTGGCAGGCTCACCGGCGGAAGCGGCCTGTGACGGCACGCTGATCATCATGGCCGGCGGCGACAAAAACTCTTTCGATCGCGTGCTGCCAGCCCTCAAGTGCTATGGCAAGGAAGTCGAATATCTAGGGCCGACCGGCGCCGGCCAATTGGCCAAGATGGTCAGTCAGATCGCCATCGCGGGCATCGTCGAAAGCCTGGCGGAGGCACTTCATTTCGCGCAGCGCTCAGGCCTCGACGGAAAGCAGGTTGTCGACTTGATGTCTCGGGGGCCGGCGACGTCCTGGTGGATGCTCAACCGGGCCGAACCGATGCTGGAGGATCGCCATGACGTCGGCGGTCCCGTCCGGAACATGCTGAAAGACTACGCGATGTGTCTCGACGAGGCGGAGCGCGTCGGCGCGCGCCTGCCCGTCGTGGAGCTGGTGCATAAATTTTGTGAGGAAATGACCGCCCAAGGCGACAGTGAGCGCGATTTTACCGGCCTGATTAAATTCCTGAACGATACCGCGTAAGGTTGAAATCCATCACCGTCATCCGGCCGGTTTCGGTTTGCTGCCGTTCATTCGGATGTTGCGGATGCTTTCGACGCCCTGCCGAATTTCATTGCGGACGTATTCTGCGCGGCGCGCGGGACCGCCAATGTTCTCGTTGGGAAATTTCTCAGCCCAGGCATCGATGCACACGGTCAAGCCACACAGCGTGCCCCCCAATATTTCGTGATTTGCGACGACAAGCTTTTCAACTTGCGGAAGCGCTCGGCGCTGATGTCCATCCACATATCACGCGCGCCAGCATCGAATACCTCGAAGCGATTGTTGATGACCCCCAATACGCGATCCACCGTCTGTGCCATGCGTCCGCACATCTGAACCAGCTCCCGGTCCTGGCGCATCTGGGGATGCTGCACGAGTTCCTGCAGCGCCGAACGGAATCCCTCAACGATCGGGAAAATCTGATCAAGGCACTGACGAAAGTAGGATACGGACATATAAGTATCGCCGTAATCCTGCAGAAACTGGGGAATATCCCAAATTTGTAAGTCCAACTTCTGAGCCAGGAGATTGAGCTGGGTGCGCGCCTTGGTGACATCCGGCTGGCGAAAGAGCCGGATAATGTCGGAGAATTCCTGGACCGTCTCGTCATCACCGTAGACCTGCACGATGAGGGGGCGGGTGAACGCCCCCATGTACTGATCCAATTCGAGCTGTTTTCCGACCGAAAGCCGCAGTTCAGCGTAATCGTTGACCGGAATTTCCTGCTCCCGGAGCATGATGCGCAGGCTGTAAATATCATAACTCGGCAACTCGCTTAGCTTGCCAAGGACAGTAAGATCCTCCTCGCCAAGTTCGCTGAAGACGTTGGTCAGTTGATCGACCCGAACCTGTCCCGACCCAATACCTTCGCCCTTGAACAGTTCGACGACGCTTTCGTAACGCGCGTTTTTGATCATTCGCGCGCGGCGAAGCCCCGGCGTATCTAACGGGATCATCGATAATGGAAGCGTGTGGAGTGAGTCCCGATCGAAGTCGTCGACGACCTCGGACTCGCCTTTCCGTGCTACCGCCAGACTACTCATACGCAGTCAATTCCCAGACCCTCAATTCTGGGACCTTCCCCTCAACAGGCATGATGACTTAATCGGAGGTTTCGGACAACGAGGGAACGCAGGAATTCTCAAATGAAAACTCTGCAGTCTTAGGTTATTTCAATACCTTACGTGCCACTTTTGATTGAATTTTACGTGGCGGCAACCCCCGCTAACAGAAGTCAAAGAACCTGATCAAATTTCATGATTCCGGACGAATATCATGTGTAGTAGATATTTATATAAACAATGTTTAATAAAATTATCTACGTAAACTATATCTACCCAACAAAACTTCGGATGCTAGGTATCACACTCCATTGATCGATAACGATCGCGCACAAAGGCACGGCGCTCATCCCCGAAGTATCGTGCGCTTTCCATCACCGTTTCAAAGACACGTTGTCCAACTTCCCGCAGTAGAGCGCGATCGTCTCCACTGTTGCCGGTCGGAATGCAGAGGACGGCATCCTGGGTGAAAGTATTGATGTGCGGTCCTCTCGTGCCATTCTGGGCCCGCGCGGCAGCGTCGGAACTTTCGCCGCGGACGGCTTCGCGGAGCAACTTTCGCATCATGGTCACGCCCCGATCATGAACACCGAGATGTTCCAGCGCATGCACCGCAATCGGCCGCTGTCCCGTAAGCACCTCCCAATCACCCGGTTCTCGCTGCCGTTCCTCGTACGTCCGATTGCCGTCCTGTCCGAAGAGATCGATCGAATTCGGACCACATAATTCCTGCCGCCCCTGACCGTTCGGGTCGACCAGATCACTGAAATGCCGCCAGCCCAGCAACGCACATTGATTGTTGTCGATGGGAACACACCAGCGCGTATTACCGACGCGGGCAAAGTAGGTCGACATGTTGGTACGTGGGAAAATAGGACCAATCTGCAGGAAATTCGGCAACAGGGCGTGGTTGGTTCGCACCCAGATCCGCTCACCTACGCGGCGGGCGGTCACGAACAGCATGCCGCTGCCGCCTTCGGTCTCATGAAATTCAAGCTCGGGAAAACCGCCAAAATCCTCTGACAGCTGCAAATTCGTCATATTCACGTGAAGAAAGCATGCATGAATTGGATCCATGATGTTCTCTTGCACCTGCAGCCAGTTGCAGTCGTGCCATACCGAGTACGGCACCATGCGGTCGTCGGGCTCATCATAGGTATCGAAGACTGGAAATTCCGGCTCTTCTCCGGGCGGCCCCATATACACGAATACCAACCCCAGATGCTCTCGTGCGCGATATGCACCGTGCCGGAACGACTCTTTCAGCCGTGAGTCTGGTGGCTCGCCGGGAGTTTCGAGGATGGTGCCGTCGGGGGCAAACAGCCACCCGTGATAGCAGCACCGAAGCCCTCCGTCCGAAACGATGCCATATTCGAGAGACGTGCCGCGGTGGCTGCAATGACGATGCAGAATTCCGACCTCACCCGATTTGTCCCGAAAGGCCACCAGATCTTCATTGAGGATCCGGATGGCCTTCGGCAAATCGGTCAATTCCTCGCTCAGACAAACGGGCTGCCAATAACGGCGCATGAATTCGCCCATCGGCGAGCCAGGATCCGTGTGCGTCAATTCCGTATCCGCACGCGGTACATCGCGCAACAGATATCCTGAATAAGGCTCGGCCACGGTGCCGGTGTCGGCACTGGTGGGGTCGGAATCCTGAAGTGCCACCGCTCTCTCCTTCTTCGTCTCGGCTTATGCAGACGACATGATGTGACAGATTACGATGCTGACGCAGGCGCGCGAGTCAAGCCAGTCCAACCTTAACCGTTCCGGGCGCGGGTTGAGACAGCTTTAGGTCGATCTGGTCTGGAAGATTTTGCCGGGACGATCCTTCAGGGGAGAGGGGGGATTGGCAGAAGGCTGAAGTGAACCGCCCCGGCAAAGTTGGTGGAGGACTACTCGACTACGCGTACTTGTTTTGGCATGAAGAAGAGATAATCCTGCTTCTTGCCCACCCGCGCGTGACAGGTTGCACAATAGCTCACCTTGTTCGCACGAATTCCTTTGGTCATCCCGGTCAAGCTGCCATTGGCCTTATATTCGACATAGCACCAGTCTCCGGTCTCTGGATTCCAGCCCTTTGGCATTTTCTCCATGAGGGAAAAGGGACCGGTGATGATGTCGCCATCCTTGGTGACGATAAAACTGTCTTTGGCGATCTGAGCGCCGGCAGGCATCTCACCTGCGGTCTCGTATTGGCCGTAAGCCTTCGCAGCCGCATTGGCGTAGTTGTTGATGTAGTTGTTGCCGTGCTGGGAAGATCTGTAGGGAACGCGGTTGAACCGCTTCCAGTCCGCATACTCAAACGCCACCGGATCACCCGATTCAGCATAGTGATTTCGCATCGACATCTTGATCGCGCTGTAAATGGACTGAGCGCGTTCGCCTGAAAGGTCAGCCGGATCGGTAATCCGAAAATGGGCTTCTGGCGCGGTGGCCGACTGAGCAGCAGCCTCTGCAATTAACAGTGAGCCACCGGCATCCGTTTTTGCAGCCAACCAACCGACGGGCCCCGCAAACACGAAAACAGCAACCCATTGCGCGAGCCTTTGATGACCGGCCGTCAGTCGCATCGTTCCCCCAAATAAGCACTAACCATTTAGGGGTAATCTAGGTAGCCGGGTCAGAAGCGACCAATCAACTCCCGTCAACAAACCGTGAGAAGCGAGCGATCGCTTGCGCCGTCTAACCACCGGACGATAAATTCAACCAGAGGTTGGTGGCTCTCCGAAGCCTAGTCGAGGCCGAGGTATTCCGCTTCCCGCTCGCGCCACCACTCGGTGTTGACGGCCACTTCCCGGTCCATCCACGAGGCCATGCGGTCCTCGTAGCGCTCGGTCTCACCATCTTCCTTCAAAACCTGGAGTACTTCCTTGGCGGCGAAGATCGCGGCCCGGTGTGTCTGGTTGGGATAAATCCCGATCCGATATCCCATCTCCGTGAACTCAGCTTTTGGAAGCACAGGGGTCTTGCCACCCTTGAACACGTTGACCAGAGCCGGTCCATTGATCTTAGAGGGGATGGATTCGAGTTGTTCCCGGTTCTGCGGCGCTTCCACGAATCCCACGTCGGCACCGGATTCGAGGTACAGGTTCATCCGATCGATTGCTGCGTCGAACCCTTCGACAGCGATCGCATCTGTCCGGGCGATAATGACGAAATCCTCGTCGCGCCGGGCATCGACGGCCGCTTTGATCTTTCCAGCCATCTCTTCCGGGGGCACGATTTCCTTGCCTTCGTAGTGACCACACTTCTTGGGCGCGAACTGGTCTTCGAGATGAATTCCTGCGACGCCGGTCTTCTCGAACTCCCGCACCGTACGCACGACGTTGATGGCGTTGCCGTAGCCTGAGTCCGCATCGGCGATAACGGGGATAGTCACGGCATCACAAACCAGGCCGACCCAGTGTGTGACTTCGAGCATCGTCATGAGCCCCATGTCGGGATAACCGTTGGCCCGTGAAAATCCCCCGCCTGTCAGGTAGAGGGCATCGAATCCCGCGATCTCGATGAGCCGGGCGGTCAGGGCGTCAAAAGCGCCGGGGACGACGAGGTATTTGTCCTCGGAAATGTGTTTGCGAAGCTGTTTACGCGTTTCCATATCGAATAGTCCTCCCTTTGCATTGGCAGGAATTTCGGGGGCGCGTGCCACTCTGTCAACTTGTGAGTTCCAATCGAACGACACGCAAACCGCACACGGGCGGGCGAAAGCGCTATAATTTGTCCGATTTCCGCGCGCGTGGGACCTGCGGTGGGATCCCCGGAGGCACATTGTTCGACACCACATTCAGAAGATCGCTGCTGCTGCTGTGCATCGGATCGAGCGCCATGTGCGTAACGATGGCTATCTGGTATCTGCAGACGCCGAATCTGATCGCGCCACAGTCCAAGGCCGCCGACTTGACGCCCGCGCTGACGATCGACTTGAACGAATACTGGAGCGCAAAATTCGCTTATGCCGTCGCCGTGACTGCGGCCGGGGGCATGCTGCAGGGCTTCACCGGGTTCGGGGCGACCCTCGTGATGGTCCCACTGCTTACCTTCGTTTACGGCCCCACGGAATCGGTTGCCGTCGGCATCGGCCTCTCCGCCCTCGGATCTTTGCTCCTTCTTCCGGAAGCCTCGCGCGATGCGGACTGGCGGGACGTGGGCCCAGCCTGCCTCATGGCTTTCGTCTTCGTCCCCATCGGTGTCTTTCTCCTGCTCGCGACCGACCCCGGTATTACCCGCCGATTGATGGGCGGGCTCGTCATTCTGGTCGCACTGATCATGATCCGGGGCTGGAACTACAAAGGACCCCGCAACATCCTGACCAGCGCGGCAGCCGGTTCGTTCAGCGGGTTCACGGCCGGTTTTTTCGGCATGGGCGCGCCGGGCGTGATCATCTATTACCTCGTGGACGGCATTCGAGCTGCCGTCCAGCGCGCCAATGTTCTGATCGTGCTGGGAGTGGCTTCGACCATCACCGTGGTCGGGGTCGTGATCGGTGGCGGCGCGGACTGGGGCTCGCTGATTTTTGGCATCGCGCTTGTTCTGCCATTTGCCATTCCGATGTGGATCGGCGCTCGCTTCTTCCGAACCACGTCAAATGAGGTTTACCGGCAGGTGTGCCTGTGGATGCTGATCATAATGGGGACCGTGGTCATTGCGCTCTAAACTCGCGCTCCCAGCCTTGGCGGCATTCACATCGTGATCGAATTTGCGCAATTCCTGACGCCGACCTTTGCCTTCGCCACCGCGGCGGCCTTGCTGGGTGGCCTCTTCATGGGTTTCACCGGCTTCGGCTCGACCCTGGTGATGGTTCCGTTGCTCTCGATCGTCTATGGCCCGCCGGAAGCGGTGGCCGTCGGTGTCGCCATATCGGCGGCAGGATTGGCCCAGGTGGTGCCGCAGGCATCCCGTAACGCAGTTTGGAAGGATGTCATTCCAACCTGCATCGCCGCTCTCATATTGATCCCCGTCGGCACGGCGTTCCTGTTGTTGACTGATCCGGCAGTGACCCGGCGCCTGATCGGTGCAGTGGTTCTACTGGTCGCCGTGATCATGCTGCGCGGCTGGTCCTACAACGGACCCCGCAATCGCATGGCCAGTTCCATATGCGGTGCCGTCGGTGGTTTCACGAATGGCTATTTCGGGATCGGCGCTCCCGCGGTAACTTTCTATTTCCTCTCGAAGGGGGTCAGCGCTGCAGTCGCCCGAGCCAATATCCTGCTGACTATCGGTGTGTTTTCGGTCGCGACGATCATCGCGATCGCCATCGGAGGCGGCATCGGTCCGGATACAGGCGTTCGCGCAATTGTGCTGTTCATCCCCTATTCCGCCGCACTTTGGGCGGGATCGCGCCTTTTCCAGAACGCTTCGGACGATCTCTATCGCCGAACCGCTCTTTGGCTTCTGATGGCCATGGGCGCCACAGTGATCATATTCTAACCACTGTGCGTCCCCTTCCCGCTTAGAGCAGATCGGGTTTAAATGGAGTCGTTATGTGATCCCATTTAGACGCGTGAATCTGCTCCAACATATTGATATGAGAGCAAATAACATTGTTAAGTTGGAAACGTTCCCGTTTCCAACTTAACAAAATTTGCCCTGGCCAGACCGTCGGGACGGCTTCTCGACCCGGAGAATCGGTGCTTCAAACAACATTCAGCCGCACGCTCCTGCTGTTGTGCATCGGATCCAGCATGGCGTGTCTCGCCCTCGGAATTTGGTATTGGCTGACATCACCGTTCGCGGTGCCCGAAATCGCAACACACGTGGCTGTCCCGCCAACCATCAGCGGCCTAAGAGATTTTCTGACCCGCGACATCGCGTTCGCCGCTACTGCCGCAGCACTCGGCGGGCCACTCATGGGGTTTACCGGATTCGGCGGCACGCTGGTCATGGTGCCGCTGGTGGCACTGGTGTGGGGCCCGACGGACGCGATCGCGATCTCCATGATCGTCGCCACATTCGCGACCGCCCAACTTCTACCGGTGATCACCCGGGAGGCGGATTGGCCCGATGTATGGCCCGGAATGATGGGCGCCGTGATCGGGGCGCCGCTGGGCGTATTGATGCTGCTGTCAACCGATCCGGCCCTGACGCGCCGCCTCATGGGACTCATCATCATTCTGGTTGCCGTCATCATGATGCGCGGCTGGCTTTACCAGGGGCCCCGTAACAAAGGGATCTGCGGCGCCTTCGGCAGTTTCGGTGGCTTTACGAGCGGCTACTTCGGAATGGGCGCACCTGCGGTGACCTTATACTACCTGTCCGGCCAGAAACAGCCTGCGGTCCAGCGGGCCAATATCCTCCTGGTCCTTTTAGTCCACATCATGGTTGTCGTAGTGGTCCTCGCGCTCGATGGGAGGATCGGGTTCAACACGCTGCTGCTGAGTGGTGCGTTGTACCTTCCGTACGCGGGGGCAACCTGGATCGGCGCACGCGTCTTCCGGCGCGCATCCCATGAAATTTATCGGCGCGTCTGCCTCTGGCTACTCATCGTCATGGGCATTACCGTCGCCGCGCTCTAGCGGTCAATCGTGCCTGGCACGGTGCCAGGCACGATTTGTCAGTGTCTGCTAGCTCGCGAGTTTCGTCGCGTTGAATTCGGGGCGGTCCTTTATTTTCTGCATCTCACTGTCGATGTAGGTCACGCGCTCGGCGCGCGGCATTTCATCGGCCGCCCGAAGGATATCCATGACCACACCAGTGACCCCCCGCCGCAGTTCTTCGTCGTCCCGGCCCGGTATTTCAGGAATCGGGATGATCGTATCGCTGCAGTAGGACGGCACCTCCTGACCATTTTGATTTGGGAGAACGGGTGTCTCTCCGTTCTGCACACGCTCGATACCGGCGCGAATGTTCTTGCGCAAGATGGCCACACCCCTGTCTGTGTGACCCAGGTTTTCGGTACCGTGCACGGCAACCAAACCCTGGCCCACCTGCGCCTCGTAGTCGCTGGGGACACGCTGACGATCTTCGTACGGCCGGTCGGCGGTTTGTCCCAAAAAGTCGACGGAATCCTTGCCGACAAGTTCGCGCCGACCTTGATTGTCCGGATCGACCGCCTTGCCAAAGTGCCGCCAAGCCATGATTCTAGTCGTGGTGTTGTCGACCGGCACCGTCCACTTTGTGATCGCCGCGCGCTGGAAGTATTTCTCGTCTTCCGCGGTCTCGAAGAATGAGCCGACCTGGCTGAAGCTTGGAAAAAACGTTTCGTACACGCGCACCCAGACTTTGTCCTTCCAGCGAAACGTGCAGACGTTGCAGGTGTGGCGTCCGTTCGGGTGCTCGTACCAATCGATGACGGGCATTTCACCCCAGCTCTCTTCGAAATGTTCGGTCGAATGGTTCGCATGCAAAAACACCGTGTGATAGGGATCCGTGGTGTTCTCGGCAATCTGCAGCCAATTGGCCGGATACGAGATTGAGTACGGGACGAGTTCGTCGTCCGCGAGGTTAAAGGTGTCGTAGACGGGGAACTCCGGCATGACCTCCTGCCGACCCATGTAGACGAACAGCAGACCCTTGAATTCGACGATGGGATAAGCGCCGTGAAACACCTTGTCCTTGATCTTGCTGCCCGCAGGTTCACCCGGGGTGTCGAGGATGGTGCCGTCCACGGCATATTCCCAGCCGTGGTAGCAGCATCGTATGCCGCATTCCGTCACATTTCCGAATTCAAGCGACGTGTTGCGGTGGCTGCAATTCAAATGCAGACAGCCGTACTCACCCTGCCGCGTTTTGAACAACACCAGGTCTTCACCGAGCAGCCTGGTCTTGTGTGGCAAATCCTCCGGGACCTCTTCGGTCATGCCGATCGGCCACCAGAAACTCCGCAAGTAATCACCACAGGGCGTTCCCGGCTCGATATTGGTCAGCAGAGGATCGGGCGGCGGACGCGTGGCTTTCGCCGCACCACGAAAATTGCCGTTGGGTGTATTGGGCCGGACGTATTCTGCAACGCTCATCGGAAATCTCCTGTATCGCTGCTTCAGCGGGTCGGTGTTCGTGATGGCCGTGGCGCGACCGGCCGACACATCAGCTAATTCACAGTCACCGACAACTATGCCTCATGCCCGGAGACACGTTCAACCAAGTTCAGGCAGTCAACTATCCCTGATACTCTGACGCGGCACGATTTCAACAGCGATTTAGGCCCACCTGAATTCCGCGAGCCGGTCAACTCGTAGTCCATTGGGGGAGAATTCATGCCAAGCAAGGAACAGATGATCGCCACGCTCAACGACGTTTGGGCAGCGGTCGAAGCGCAGGATATCGATCGTATGCTCGGGCACATGGCGGAGGATGCCGAGCTCGAGGACCCAGTCGGCAGCGGACTGTGAAAGGGACATGCAGAGCTACGCGAGTTTTTTGGGGGTATGTCCGATGCGTTCGAAACGGTGAGTGTCCGCCAGGACAAGGTCTATCCGTGCGGCGACCAAGTCGCGATTCTCTGGACCATCAGCGGACGCATGACCAACGGTATGAACGTCACTTTTGACGGCATAGACATCTTCAAATTCAACGAAGACGGCAAGATCCAGGCCTTGTGGGGATATTGGAACCCATCAGACTTGGAATGAACACCCGCGCTGGCCGAGTTAGGTTGCGATGAAACGCGAATGACACGACAAGAGGGACCGCCACAATTTGCGCCCGTATTCCAGCCGCCAGGGAGAGCGCCATGAAGCTTGAAGGAGTCCGGGTCCTCGATCTATCGCTTTTTCTTCCAGGACCGATGCTGACCCAGATGATGGCCGACCACGGGGCCGACGTCATCAAACTCGAACCACCCGGGGACGGCGAGCCCAACCGCGAAATCGACCTCAAGCGTGATGGAGTGTCCGTATTCTTCGCCAACACCCATCGCGGCAAGAGAAGCATTCAACTCGACCTCAAAACCGATGGGGGCCGTGAAGCCGCGCTCCGGCTGGCGGAGCAGTGTGACGTGATGGTGGAGTCCTCCCGGCCCGGCGTAGTTGATCGGCTGGGCGTGGGGTACGAACAGGTCAGCGAGCGGGCACCCCACATCGTCTATTGCTCGATCACGGCGTTCGGACAGACGGGACCCTACGTGCGCAGACCAGCCCACGATCTCGCGACCGAAGCACTCGCCGGCGTGCTCAGCGTCAATCTCGGGCCGGATGGCCGGCCCGCGATGCCAGCGATCGCAAATGCTGACATCCTGTCCTCCATGATGGATGCGCTGATGGCCAGCATTCCCAACAACATGGGTTCCGTTCTCGCGGAAAGGCGCGCGCCCATCGCCAAGCACGAGCGGCCTTGGGGGGGTAACGCCATGTACAGCATATATGAAACCAAGGACGGCAAATGGGTCGTGCTCGGCGCCGCGGAGATGCATTTCGCCGAGAACGTCCTGACTCGGCTCGGCCGCCCCGACCTGATCGAACTCTGCGAACCACCACCGGGTCCGAATCAGGATCCGGTCAGAGAATTCTTCAGCGAAACCTTCAAGACCCGAACTCAGGCAGATTGGAGCGCCTTCTTCGCCGATGTCGATGCGGCCTTCGCGCCGGTCCAAAACATGCGCGAGGCCGTCGACGACCCACAGGTGCGGTCCCGCGATATGATCATCGAAGACAGCCGCGGCTGGGAACACATCGGCCTGCCCATAAAGTTCCGCGACGAACCGGGCAGCCCGGACTTCGCTCTGCCCGAGGTCGGTCAGCACTCCGAAGAGATCCTGCGCGAGATGGATTACGATGACGCGGAAATCATCGCTCTCAAAGAGGCTGGCGTTTTCTGAGCCAATCGGGAGCAGTAGTCGTCTGGCCTCATCCAGCGAGGTGGTAGAATGGTTGGATGGGAGCAACATTATCACGGAGTATTGCTATGACGGCGTTCGTTGTCGGCTCGTCTACGATTGCGGCAGCGTGCGTATCGGCCTTGTTCGCACTGACTGTGGGAATTTCATCCCAGGCCGCGGCACAGGAACTCATCGGGCAGGGATCATTCAAGGGCGGGAACCGTCAACGTCTCAAAAAACAGCGTCCGGGACGGTCGTGACCTTGGAACAAAATTTCTCCTTCGACGGAGCGCCGGACCCCAAGCTCGGGTTTGGCCGCAACGGCTATGACCCAAAAGCGAAATTCTCAGAGTTCAGATCCAATATAGGTAAGCAGGTCTACGAAGTCCCCGCGTCCATCGATGCGAGCCAGTACACCGAAATTTGGATCTGGTACCAGCAATACAACGTGCCGCTCGGTGTCGCCGCGATAAAGAAATAGTGCTCGGCGGCGAGACCACCGCCCGGTCACCCCACCAACGACTCACATGCCGCGACGATGTGGCGGGCGCTCATGCCGTAACGGTCCCGGATTTTATCGGTCGGGCCAACAATGGCGTATTCATCGGGCATGCCGACGAAGCGCATGCGGGTGGGATGTTCTTCGGCGAGAAGCTCGGCGACCGCGCCGCCGAGGCCGCCGGTCAGGTGGTGCTCCTCCGCCGTGACAATACCGCCCGTCTCGGCGGCCGCAGCGAGCACCGCCTCACGGTCGAGCGGCTTGATGGTGTGCATGTTAATCACGCGGACGTCGACACCCTTTTCCGAAAGGGTCTCCGCGGCAGTTAGAGCCTCTGCCACCAAGCATCCACAGGCAATCACGGTCACGTCCCTGCCGTCGCGCATCACGTCGGCCTTACCAATCTTAAAAGTCGCGTCGATAGGGGTGACCGGAGTCTCGACGGCACGGCCGCCGAGGCGGATATAGACGGGGCCGTCGTGGTCCTGCGTTGCCAATGTGGCGTGCCAACCCTGGTGGGCGTCGGCGACAACGATGGCCGTCATGTTCGGCAGGCAGCGCATCAGGGCGATGTCCTCGATCGCGTGATGGGTTCCACCCGACACGCCCAATGAAATCCCACTGCAGGCCCCACCGATGACCACCCGCTGGTTGGCGTATGCCACGTCGTTGCGGAGCTGCTCCATCGAGCGCGCGGTGATGAAAGGGGCATAGCCGCACAGGTAGGGATGCATCCCGGTGGTCGCGAGACCGCTGGCAATACCCATGGCATTCTGTTCGGCAATACCAACATCGATCATCCGACCCGGATGCCGTTCCTGCAGAGTCCGCAAGCCAATCAAATCGAGGGTGTCGGAGCCAACCGCAACCACCCGGTCATCACGCTCCGCCAATTCCGTGACGGCAAGACCGAAGGACAGTCGGGATTGATTGGCGGCAAGGCTCACCCACTCAGGGGCGTCCGAATTTCCGTTCCCAGTGTCGTTCATGCCTGCCACTCCAATTCTGCGAGCGCCTTTTCGTACACCTCGTCCGTCACCACATTGTTGTGCCAGAGGTATGTGTCTTCGGCGAAGCTGGCGCCTTTACCTTTGACCGTATGCGCGATCACGAGTGACGGTTTGTCGGCTTCCAACGGTAGCGCGTCGAGAACATCGGCGATCTCACCCATCTCGTGACCGTCGATCTCCCGCACTGCCCAGCCAAAGGCACGCCACTTATCGGCCAACGGCTCGAGGCCCATCATCTCGTGGATATGACCGCTTTGCTGGACCTTGTTGTAATCGATGATCGCTGTGAGACTGGAGAGCGACAGGTGCACGGCGGCCATGGCTGCTTCCCAGTTCGAGCCCTCCTGCAGCTCCCCGTCACCGATCATCACAATGGTGCGAAAATTTTTCTTTTGCAGGCGTGCGCCAAGCGCCATACCGATGCCGATAGAGAGGCCGTGGCCAAGGCCCCCCGTGCTCATCTCCACCCCCTCGCACTTGATATCGGGGTGCATGCCGAGCAACGATTCGTAAGCGTAGAACTCATCAAGCCGGCTATCGTCGAAGAATCCTGCCTGCGCCAATACAGCGGCGAGAGCCGCATTGCCGTGGCCTTTTGACAGAATGAACCGGTCGCGGTCCGCCCACCCTGGCTCTTCGGGCCGCAAGCGAAGAAAATGAAAATACAAAGCGGCCAGCAAGTCCGCCGCAGAGAGAGCGCCCCCGACGTGGCCGATTCCCGCCGCATGCAGCGCGCGCCAAGAATTGCGCCGGATCTTGAGGGCTTCTTCGCGAAGCTGATCCAGCACGGCTTCTCTATTGCTCTTATCGGGCATCGTCGTTTCTTTCGTACAGGGAAGCGGACCGGAGGCGGATGATAGCGATGGGAACCGCCGTTACAAATGTCTAGCTCGCCAAGAGCTCGCGTAACCCAGCATCAATGAACGCGGTGTCTTCTGCGTTACCACCGGGCCGGCCGCCAACATGACCGTAGATGGAGGGCATGGGCCGGTACTCCGCGTTGGGCATGCGCTCCACTTCGTATGCGTTGTCCTCAGGCGGGAAGTAGAGATCGGTCTGGCACGGCATGACGATGACCTTGGCCGTGATCGCCGACAGCGCCTTGTCGAAGTCGCCGTTGTAGATGGCGTTGTCGCTGATATCTCCGTCCTGCCAGGTGTTGATCATCCAGATCTGATTGTTGGCATCGGCGCGGATCCAACCCGATTCCCAAGCGGATACGATGAAGTCCTCGATCGTGGGTGATCCCGATTTTTTGAACGTTTCCTGGCGCCACCATTCCTGGGAAAGCCCCCATGCGCTCCACACCCGGGCGGCGGCGCGCATGCCATGGAGGGGCGGTTTCTCATACCAGCCTTGCGCGTAATCCGGATCGGTCTGGACGGCGGTACGGACGGAATCCAGGAACACCCAGTTGTGCGGACGAGTCTTGGCGGAACCGCACCAGGGCAGAATACGCTCAACCTGATCCGGAAAGATGGCGCCCCAATGGAAGGCCTGCTGTGCCCCCATGGAAAATCCAGCGACAAGCGCGAGTTTTTCGACTCCGAATTCCTCCGACATCAGCCGCCGCTGAGCGTGAACATTGTCCCAGTAGTTGATGCGCGGAAATCTCGGGCCGTTGTACGGCGGCGGCATATTGGATGGCGAAGACGACACGCCGTTGCCAAACATGTCGGTACAGACAACGAAGTACTTGGACGGATCGAGCGCCATACCCTCCCCGATCAATGCTTCATATGATGCGTGCGTGCCACCGTAGTAACTGGGAATAAGCACGGCATTGTCCTTCGCCGCATTGAGGGTCCCGTGCGTTTTATAGGCGAGCTGACCCTTACGGAGCACCATGCCGCACTTCAGCTCAAAATCGCCCAGTTCGAATATTCCGTGTTCGTCAGACATGCTCGCCGTCCTTTCAAATCATGTACCTGCCGTCAATCACCTTGGGCCCGTTCCCGGCCCTGACCCGTCACGACGGCACGCCATCTTAGGTGGTCGAGTGCATAGAAATCGACCCGCCCGCCGCTGCGCATTCGAGAGCTACGGGTTCGGAAACCGCTTGTCGAAAATTCGATCTTCCGGCCCGTTTTTGGATCACGATCACTGTGATAGTGTCGCCGCATAATCGAGCTACGGCAAAACGAACAAGATAATTGTGGGAGGAGTGAACGAAATGGGTTCAATGAGAACACTGAAAGCGAGCGATGGTCACGAGCTAGGCGCCTACGAGGCGATTCCCGAGGGGACGCAACGCGGCAGCCTTGTGGTGATCCAGGAAATATTTGGCGTCAACAGTCACATGCAGCAGGTGTGCGACGGTTTTGCCGCTGAAGGCTATCTGGCGATCGCACCGGCCGTCTTCGATCGCGTCGAACCCGGCGTCGATCTCGGCTATACGCCCGAAGATATCGAGCGCGGCCGCAACCTGATGGGCCAGCTAAGTTGGCGCAACACCATATTGGATGTCGAAGCGGCGGCCGATGCCGTATCAGGCGATAAGCGGCCGGGAATCATCGGCTACTGTTATGGAGGTTCCGTGGCCTGGGTCGCGGCATGCCGTCTCGATCTTACGTGCGCCGTCAGCTACTACGGCGGCATGATCATCGATTTTGTCGACGAGACACCCAAATGCCCCACAATGCTTCATTTCGGGGAAAAGGACGCTGGTATTCCGATGTCGGACGTCAAGGAGATCGTCAAAAAGCACCCGGAAGTGACGACGCACACGTATGCTGAGGCAGAGCACGGATTCAACTGCGACGATCGCGGGTCCTATCATGACACGGATGCCAAACTCGCCCTTGAGCGCACGAACGCGTTCTTCTTCCAACAGTTCCTCTAGAAGGGCGACGCTGCGGCTGCCGTTTAAATTCATGACCAGATCGCTACGCCGATGATCGCGCGGGTCGAGGACCTCGAAGACGCAGGGCTTGCCCGATGGGTTGAGGGTGTGCCGCTGCCCCACTTCGAGTCGACGCCCTGGATCGAGCCGCCGGAGCTACGATCGCTGCGACTGGCCATCGTTACGACTGCAGGCCTGCATCGGCGCGATGATGCGGCTTTTGACGTTGGGGAGGGGAGCTATCGTGTCCTCCCGGGAGACATCTCGGCGCACGACCTGTTGATGAGCCACATCTCGGTCAACTTCGACCGTTCGGGCTTTCAGGAAGACGCAAATCTGGTCTTTCCCATCGACCACCTGCGCGCGATGGCCGCCGAGGGCAGCATCGGGTCCCTCGCCGATTTCCACTATTCCTTCATGGGTGCCAGCGACCCCGAGGAGATGGCCGTACCTGCCCGGCAAATCGCGGGCATGCTGAAGAATGACCAAGTGGACGCGGTGCTTCTGACACCGGTTTGACCGGCCTGCTCGCGCGCCGTCGGCGCGCTGAGCCACTTTCTGGAGTCGGAAGGCATTGCAACGACTCAGATCAGCCTAATTTACGAACACACGGCCGCGATCCGGCCGCCGCGTGCGCTATGGGTGCCGTTCGAACTCGGCCGGCCTCTGGGAGTTCCGAACGATCCTGTATTCCAGCGACGGGTCCTCACGGCAGCTCTCGAATTGCTGTCTGAGAAGTCGGGACCGATTCTCGCGGAATATCCCGAACCCGCCCCATCTGGAGCCACCTCAGGAGAAACATGGGTTTGTCCGGTGAATCTTGGATCACCAAAACCGGAGGCGGAACGGGGTGACATTATGTCACGGGTACTGGGTGAAATCTCCGATCTGTCGCCCTGGTTTGAACTGAGCCGAGAGCGGCGGGGCCGTTCCATATTTGGTGTCAGCCAGCTCAACATCCAGGAATGCGCCCACTTCCTCACCTCCTTACTGACGAACGAAAATCCGGACGGCGGCGCCAAGAATGTTTCGCTTGGAGAATCCCTGAAACGCACGTCCGAGGACTTGTTCACGTGGTACACCGAGGCTGCGGCCGCGCAACCAGGCGTGACAGCGCCATCAAGCCGGACACTTGAAGATTGGTACTGGGGCGAGACTGCTGCTGGCCGTCTGGTGCTTGATCTGGCCCAGCAGCAACGTGATCATCCCGACCCGCTGGTGCGCCGCATCGTTGAGCGAAATCTGGTCCCCTGGACACAAAATCATAGGCTGGAGTAAAATAAATAAATAATGTTCATTTTATAGAACATTGTTTATTTATCAATAAGATTAAAATCTAAGACTCATCCGCTTTATGTATGACCCGTTGTGGGAAGGGAATCTCGATTCCTTCCTCCCGGAACCGGCGGTCGATCTCGAAACGGCTTTCGCTGGCGATGCGCGGCCGCAAGATCACCTCACCGGTAAAACAGCGCAGTTCGAAGTCGAGGCTGCTCGCGCCAAAATCCATGAATAGGACGAAGGGTTGTGGATCAGTCAGCACCTGATCGTTCGCCCCGGCAACTTCGAGCAGGATGTCGCGGACGCGGCCAGTATCCGATCCGTAGGCCACGCCAATTGCGATATCGATTCGGCCCCGCCGATCCTTGTGGGTCCAGTTCGTCAACGGAGTCGACAGAATCTCCGCGTTCGGAATGATGACCGAAGCCCGCTGGAAGGTCTCGAGTTCAGTGCCACGGAAGTTGATCCGCTTCACGAACCCTTCCATGCCACCCACGACGACCCAATCTCCGACCTTGATAGGCCGCTCGGCCATCAAAATGACGCCAGAGACGAAGTTATTGACCACGTTCTGCAGCCCGAACCCGATCCCGACCGACAAGGCACCGGCAACCAGCGCGATGTTGGTGAGATCGACGCCAACCACCGCAATCGCGAGCGCCGCAGCCAGAATGGCCCCAATGTATCCAATACTCGCAGTCAGTGAATGCTGAACATTGACGCTGAGATTGGTTTGCGGCAAAACGCGCTCTAGCAGACGCCGCTGCACAAAACGCGTTGTGGCCATGGTCCCGACGAATACGGCCACGGCCAGGATAATGTCGAATGGCGAGATCGGGACATTGCCGATCTTGAATCCCTGGAGCACAGCCAAGGACCAGCGGCTCAATTCCTCTTTCGGGACGCCCCAGAAAGGCAGGACGATTAGCGCCCCGATCACGACCAGCACGGGATCCAACGCCCCCCGCACCCAGAATCTGAGCTTGCGCAAACTCTCGTTTTGCATACGCAGACGGCTGCGGAATAAAGGAGAACGGATCAGCGCACCCACGACTTCCCGCAATATCCCCCTGACGAGGAACAGCAGGGCGATAGCCACCAGTGTGATGACGATACGGTCGATCAAGAAACGGGCGAGCACGCCGTAGCCGATCAGCGCCGCGATAACGGCAACCGTTGCTCCCACCGCAAGAATTCCCCTGACATAAGGCCAGAAACGGCCCTTCGAGACATTCTCTGAAGCTTCCGTGTCCGCAACGTCTTCAGTTATCAGGCTTACCCAAAGCGTCCGTCTGGAGAGGGCTATCATCGCTGATGCTTGAAGAGTCACTGCAATCGTGAGTGCCACAGACAAGAGTTCTTGAGACACCACGAATTCCCTGGAAACGATACGAAAGAAGATGTCCCCGGCAAAAACCACCGCCATCAATTTGATGATACGGGTAATTTTGTGCGCGTTCTCAGGGGCTATTTCCATCGTGCGCCATTGCGGCAGTTCGGGTGCCAACACCGCGCGCGTGATCGCGATGATAAGAATCAGAAACAAGATGATCCCCAGGAACGCCTGGATCGCAAGTTCTACCGGAACGATGTGCAGAGCGCCGGGACGGGAGAGGAATGCGATGAGTCCAACGATGATGAGCGCCGGGATGACACCCCGCGCCAGGGCGTCTGCCACCGCGGCGACGACAGCCCGGGCATAGGACGGTTCTTCGATCGCCGGATCGCGGCCGAACCTTCGAAGTATCCACTTGCGTGCAAACCAGCCCGCCAGGAAGGCGGCCGCCAGGGCAAGAAGGTTCTGAACGTGCCACCAAACTCCACGGAATTCGGCGTCTGCTTCGGAAGAATCGCTATACCATGAGTCGAAGGCGCTCGCTTTGGCACGGAAGTTCCCCAATGCGTCCCGCGTCGCGCCCCATACAGACACCGGCGACAGCGGGAACGGCAGACGAATGAGAACGCTATCGAGCAGCGACTGCCGGGCCGCGGCAGCCAGATCAGATTCCAACGCCTTGACCCGCGCCAAAGCCAACTCTGCCTCGGCCAACGCGGTGCGATTATTGGAGAGTTGGGTTTCATAGGATCGACGCTTGTTGGCCGTTTCATCGGGTTCAGGCGCGGCGCCCACACCAGGTCCTGGACCCAACACCGAACAGCACCTATTCCAACTCCAGGAGCCGCTGTTGCGCTACGTCGCGCATTTGAGAAGCTTCGTCGCGAATCTGATCAAGTTGCTCGCGGTGGCACGATAATCCGAATTCGGACGGTGATCTCACGTCCACATAGGTCTCAGCACGGGCCAGTATATCGTTCCAACGCTGCACAGACTGGAAGTCCGGACCACCGGACGACTGCGCCAGCCCGAATAGCGGGAGCAGAAGCACGACGGCAATTGCCGCAACGACGATTGCCATCCGGTTTACGGGGCTCATGATGAATGACGCTGGTTTCATTTCATTATTGCCTGCCGTTTGGTACCGCCCACGATCGCGTTCAGGCGCTCAACTCTGTTGAACCGCCAAGAGGGATACATCTCCCATGGAACTTATCGGCATTTTGTGGTGCTTACACGAGAAACGACACTTGCTGCCGAATGGCAAGAACATGATGCGCCCTTGACCCTCCGCGAATCCGGGAGATAGCGTGGCTATTCTCCGGAAACGGAATTCTCTGGAAATGCCCAAACCACAATCGCCCCAATTTGCAGCGATACCATCGGTAGATCGCCTGCTGCACGAACCCGCCGTTAAAGCGCTGGCGGAGGCGTACGGGCACTCAGCGACCGCGGACGCTGTCCGTGAAGTGCTGGCCGAATTCCGGGCGCACTTGAATACCGATGACGGCTCCGCGCGGGCGGCTCCCGAACCGGAAATTCTGGTCCAGCACATCACCGACAAGTTGGAAGATTCCGCCGCGCCAAGTCTGAGACGTGTCTTCAACCTGACCGGTACCGTCCTTCATACCAACCTTGGGCGAGCACCGCTGCCTGTCGAGGTCCTGGAAGCGATAACCGACGCGGCCCTACACCCGACCAATCTCGAATACGACATCGGCAAAGGCCGGCGCGGCGATCGAGACAGCCACCTGGAAGCGCGCCTCTGCGCGTTGACGGGCGCAGAGGCCGCGACGGTCGTCAACAACAACGCCGCCGCCGTGCTACTGACTCTTAATTCCCTTGCGCTGCGCAAGGAAGTGGCGGTCTCGAGGGGTGAGTTGATCGAGATCGGCGGCTCGTTCCGCATGCCCGACATCATGGCGCGGGCCGGGTGCCGACTTCATGAAGTCGGTACCACAAACCGAACGCATCTTCACGACTACGCCAATGCGGTGGGCGACCGGATGGCGCTGATCATGAAAGTTCACACCAGCAACTACGTGGTTGAAGGATTCACGGCGGCCGTGCCCGAGTCCGATCTAGCGACGCTCGCCCACGATCATGCGCTACCGTTCGTGGTCGATCTCGGCAGCGGATCACTCGTGGACCTCAAGCGCTGGGGACTCCCACATGAGCCGACGCCCCGTGAAACTCTCGCGGCGGGCGCAGATTTGGTCACCTTTAGCGGCGACAAGTTGTTGGGCGGACCACAGGCCGGAATCATCGTCGGGCACGCGGACCTGATTGCGAAGATCAAGCGCAATCCCATGAAGCGCGCCATGCGCCTCGGCAAGCTCTCCATTGCCGCACTCGATGCCGTCTTGCGCCTTTACGACGACCCGGACCGACTAGCGGAAAAGCTGCCAGCATTACGGTGGCTTGCGCGCGCTGCAATCAAAATAGAGGCGGCGGCAACGCGTCTCTTACCGGCATTTACGGCGTGGGTCGGGGAGCGGGGAACCGTCTCCATCGTCTCCGTTCACAGCCAGATCGGAAGTGGCGCGCAACCGGCCGGCGCACTCCCCAGTGCGGCAATTGCCATCCATCCGAGCGGTGGAAAAAGAGGTCGGGGATCCAGGCTGAAGAAGTTGGGCGAGGCCTTGCGGGGGCTTCCCGTTCCGGTCATCGGACGGGTCGAAAATGACGCCTTCGTCCTCGATCTTCGTTGCCTGGACGACGAAGCCGGCTTGATCTCCCAACTCGCCGCAGCGACATCAGCGAACGGGAAACCGCAGCCGTGATCGTCGCCACGGCGGGACACATCGATCATGGCAAGACGCTTCTGGTGAAGGCGCTGACTGGTATCGACGCTGATCGCTTGCCGGAAGAGAAGCGGCGTGGCCTCACCATCGATCTCGGCTTTGCCTATCTCCCGCTTGAAGACGGCCCAACCATCGGGTTCGTCGACGTGCCGGGACACGAGCGATTCATCCGAAACATGCTTGCGGGAGTGTCGGGAATCGACCTGGCCCTGCTCATCGTCGCGGCAGACGACGGTCCCATGCCGCAGACCGAAGAGCATCTCGCCATCCTCGATCTTCTCGACATCCGGCGCGGTGCCGTTGCGATCACCAAGACCGACCGGGTCGACGAAGACAGGATCGCGGAGGTCATCGAAGACATCGAAGTCTTGCTGGCCGGGACATCTCTCGAAGATGCCCAAATGTTCCAAGTATCCGCGCTGAAGGGCACGGGGATAGCAGAACTAAGAGAATTCCTCGAGAGCACGACACGTGAGATTCCGTCGCGGACGACGGGGGGAGGATTTCGCCTGGCTATTGATCGCAACTTCAACCTCAAGGGGGCGGGGCTCGTGGTGACGGGCACGGTCTTTGCCGGTGAAACGCGACCGGGAGATCAACTCATGGTGTGTCCCGGCGGCCATGAGGTTCGGGTGCGCGGCATCCACGCTCAGAATCACGAATCGGACACTGGCGCGGCGGGTCAGCGCTGCGCCCTCAATTTGACGGGACGCGGGGTCGGCAGGGACAACATTTCCCGAGGGGATTGGCTCGTTGCGCCAGCCTTACATTCGCCGACCCGCCGCTTCGACGCGCGTTTGAAAGTCCTGGCGACCGAAAACCGTCCCCTCAGGCACTGGACACCCGTGCACGTCCATGCCGGAGCCGTGGCCCTGACCGGCCGCGTTGCGCTGCTCGAAGACCGCACGATTCCGCCTGGTAAGGCGGCGCTCGTGCAGATCGTCGTCGACACGCCCACCAGCGTGACCTTCGGGGATCGCTTCGTGATCCGGGACCAGTCGGCGCGCCGCACGATTGGCGGCGGGCGGGTGATCGACCCGTTTGCACCGGGACGCGGCCGCCGGGCACCAGAGCGACTCGCGTTGTTGCGGGCGACAGATCACGAGGATCTGGGAACGGCGCTACAGGCCATGTGCGAGGCAGCGCCGGGCGGCATCGACCTGAGCCGGCTTGCGGTGGCACGAAACGTGACTCCACTCGAAATCACAACCACAGCCGCGAACGCCGGTCTCGTTGTCACGACGACGTCCAACACTGATATCGCGCTGACGCCCGGTCATTGGGACCAACTCCGCGCGTCGATCGTTGAAGAGATCACCAAACATCACGCCAACGCGTCTGACAGCCCCGGAATGGCGTTGCGGGAATTGAGAACGGCAACCGGCATGGGTGCAGGCATGCCTCTGTTTGCGGCCGCGGTCGCCGACCTCGTCGCCTCGGGGAAGCTCATCCAAGAGAGTGGCGTCATTCGCCAGGCCGACCACCAGACAGCGCTGCCACCCCGGGACGCAGCCCTGTGGGGCAAGGTTTGTCCTCTGCTTGAAGCCGAGGAGGGACGGCCTCCTTCTGTTCCCGACCTTGCCGACAGTCTGGGAATGAACACACGCGACCTCGAGCGCTTCCTCGTCAAGTTGGGCCGACAGGGAATGACAGTTCAGGTCTCGCGCAACCGTTTTATGACGCCCGCGATGATTCGGCGATTGGCAGGTAAAGCGGAACAGCTAGCAGCTGAATCTGGTGGCCAAAAATTCACCGTCCGCATGTTTCGCGATGCCTCAGCACTAGGACGGAACTTGACGATTGAGGTGTTGGAATTCTTTGATAGGTCCGGTTTCACGCGTCGCGTGGGCGACGAGAGGATGATATTAAAGCCGGCGACCGAGGCATTCGGGCACCTCAGTGCCTAGGCCGTGAATGCCTGAGTTGATGTTGTGAGTATTTGCGGAAGGGAAACGTCTCCGGTGGGGCGGCCGGGCTTCAAACCCGTGCTGGGGCGCTCAGCGTTCTTGGTGGGTTCGACTCCCACTCTCTTCCGCCACTCCCCGCATCACACACCCTAATTCGTGCCTGGCACGAATGACGAATGAAGGCTCGTTATTCGGCGGCTGCTGATTCTCCGATAGCCGCGTTGACGCGGGGCATGACTTCTTCGGCAAACAACTGCATCGAGCGCTTGCTGAGGTCTGCATCCAGCCAGTCGTGACCGCAATAGACCAGCATGCCGAAGTCGCCGGTGGTCTCCCGAAATTTCAGGATCTGATCGACGACGCTGTTGACGGTACCGGCGATGACCAGCGAGTCGACCACCCACTCCAGCGTCACGTCCTCGTCGGGCATCGACTGGTCAGCCTTGAACGTACCGATGCGACCCGCGCTGACGAGCTTGCCCATGATCGTTTCGAAATAGTGGGCATACGGTCCGCCCATCGCCTTGCCGTAACGTTGTGCGGTGGCCTCGTCGTCGGCAACGAATATGCTCTTGCCGATCCGCCAGTCAGATACATCCGGCACGGCGCCCACATTCTTCCGGCCCTGCGCGTGCATCGGCCAGTGGGTGGCAACGATCTCGGCCTGGACGAAGCTCGATGACAACGGCAGCCAGCCGCGTTCCGCGGTCTTCACCAACCCCTTCGAATGGGGTGCGATCGTTGTGACCACGATCGGCGGGTGCGGTTGTTGGTAAGGCTTGACGAAAATCCCCTGTCCCACCTCCGGGACGAGCGTTTGTTCGGTGGTGATATTCCAGTATTCGCCTGTCAAGTTATAAGGCGGCTCACCCGACCAGATGGCAAGAATCTGATCGATCGCCTCGACGAACATGGCGCCACGATCGCGATCCAGATTTTCGAACACTTCCATGTCCGAGCGAAGTCCGCCCGGTCCGATACCGAACATGAATCGACCCTCGAGCAGGTGATCGAGCATCGCCACCTGGGCCGCGACAATTGCAGGATGATTGTTGGGCAGATTGACGGTGCCCGACCCCAGCTTGATGTTCTCGGTTGCGTCCAAGAGCGTTGCCAGGAACATCGTGCATGAGGTGATTGGTTCGGTTCGATCGGTGACGTGTTCGCCAACATAAGCCTCCTTGAAGCCGAGCTTATCGGCCAAAATGATGGCTTCGCGATCCTCCTTGAGGACCTGCGTGTAGTCGCGCTCCATATTGTGGAGCGGCATCATGAACGTCCCGTATTCCAAACCAATTTCCTTCCGTACGCGTCGCCGCATGCCGGTATCCTACCGGGTCTCCCGGCATGCGGCCAGCTAGCGAACGGCAATAAGCTATCGGAAAGCCGCCCACCCTCCAGTCGAAGTCCATCGCTGATTATCATCGACGGAGAGACACTTGGCGTCAGGCGGCTGTTACCCCTAAACTTCTGTAGCGTCGCTACTTTATCTTGGCGGCAGCGCTCAATCGATGCGAATAACGCGGGCGATTCAGACCCGCGAAGTGAAAAGGGAGGGTCGGTCGCGTGATCATCAAATCAATGGCTGGTGAGTTCGAAATTTCGATCGAGGGATTCGAAATCGAAGGTCGCCACCTCATCATGGTCGGACGTATGGGAGTTTGGGACGCCAGGACCTACATCACAGGTGCTGAGCTGCTCACGGTACTCGGCAGATTGTTCAAGCCCAGCGTCATTTACGGTATTATCACGCTTCCGTTCAGGCGAGCCACTCCCGAATCCGAACCCCAAACGGAGGAAAGCAATGACTGACGATCCCAAGTTCGGCGTCCGCCCGGAATTCCAAGAAACCTGGGATTTTCCGCTGTTCGAGGCACTGACCAGTCGGCGGTCACGGCGTTTCGGCTTCGGTATGGAGCTCACACATGGCCCCTTCGTCCACAAGTCACCCTACGAGCCATACCCCCTGTCCGAGGAAGAGACGGCCGTGCTGGTGGCCGCGGCATGCGGCACGACGGGTGCGATCCTCTGCGAAGGCGATACCCAGGGCGGCATGGTCAAATCGGTTGGGCGTACGCACCCCAGTGCCGTCGGTGCTCATCGCACGCTGCTGTTCTTCACCAACGACGACGGCTTGTTCCTCTACCAGGCCGACAAGGCGAAGATGAGCAAGATGAAGGAATACGAGACCGTCGAAGATCGTGACAAGGTCTGGGACTTCTACAAAAATCATACGGTCAAGCTGTCCGACGGGCGTTTCGATCTGCCTCAGGCGGAGCCGGGCCTGTTCGCCCACAATACCTGGGTGACCAACCGTCCGGGCACGACACTCTTCATGCCCGTAACGGACATCAGTCAGGACCTCATTCGACTCATGGTCAACATGTGCGACACCAAGGGCGGCGCACGCTACGTCAAGGGTGGCGGCTATTACATCTGCGACGAGCGCCGGGGCATGCGACCGGCCGGTTGTGAGAAATGGGCCGACAACGGCCTGCTCGACCGCAACAAAGTACTGCCGCTGGGCCGGCTCGAAAAGATCATCGTGAGCTGGCTCTGCGCCGAAGGCGCCATGATGGGCCAACTGATGCAACTCGCCATGACCGCCACTGGAATCGGCGGTTGGATGCACGGTGGATTCACACCACTCGTCGCCATGGGTGGCACACCCATTTGCAAGGGGTTGGGATTCCGGTTCGTCACGCCGAAAGACGATCCTTTCCCCAATCCCGTCGGACTCGATGGTTACTTCGAGGGATTCTGTCCGCCGTACTACAAGGATATGGATGCGGCAGTTGACGCCGCTGTCGCAGGGATGGGCGAAAAGTTGGACGATTGGGAACGTCGGGGCATGACGTTGCCGCATACCGTGTCCAACGCGGAGTTCGAAAAAGCCGTGCCGGGTGTCTCCGACGAAGGGATCGAGTGCGTCAAGGACATCTGCCGATACATATACGAAGAATACGGCAAATTCCCGGCACACAACGACACCATGCACCTGCTGTATTTCATCCAGGCGCACCACCTCGACACGGAGTTCTACGACCAATATTTCAAGGAAGGCGCGTACAGCCACACCCACAAAAACCATTTCGAGAAGTGGCACAAAGGCTCAAATATCCCGCGCCGTGACGGCAAATAAACCTACCGATTGAAACGGAAGCCAAGGACCAATTAATGACCAAAATCCTGAAACGCTCGCCGCATTACGGCCAGCACGTCGCCCACGGAGCAAAGGGTTTTTTCGATTTCGCGGGCTGGGAAATGCCGGAGGCATTCACTTCGATGGAAGACGAAGTGAAGGCCTGCCGCTCGGCCGCCGTGCTGTTCGATGGCCACCAGATGGGAGAAATCCATCTCAAAGGTCCGGACGCGCAAGACGCCGTGCAGAAGGTCTGCGCCAACGACATCAAGGCGGAGCCCGGGCGCTGTTTCTATTCAAGCTTACTCAATGAGGATGGCGGCATTGTCGACGATCTCGTCGTACTGTGCCTGGCGCCAGATCACTACCTCTTGACGGCGGCAGCGTTCAACGTCGGCAAGACCCCGGGGTGGGTAAGAAGCCACGTCAGCGGCATGGACGTTGAGATTGAGGACCTCACAAACGGCACCACGATCATCGAGATCCAGGGACCCAAGTCACGGGACATCCTGCAAAAGATCACCGAGGCCGACATCTCGAATAACGCGCTGCCCTATTTCCGCTTCGTCGAGACAAAGATCGCGGGCATCGACTGCATCGTGGCGCGCCTGGGAGTCACCGGAGAGCTCGGATACGAAATCATCTACGACCCGGGCTTCGCCTACGCGATGTATGACGCCATCCTTGAGGCGGGCAAGGACGACGGGCTGCAGCTCTGCGGTAGCAAGACAGTGGGGACGTTCAGGCTCGAAAAGGTTTACCACATCTACACGCGCGATATCGACGAGAGCACGAATCCTTTCGAAGCCGGGCTCGACAAGTCGGTCAAGCTCGACAAAGGGGATTTCATCGGCCGCGACGCTCTCTTGCGTATCAAGCAGCAGGGTGTCAGCCGAAAATTGGTAGGGTTCGAAATCACAGAAGGCACTGCTGTCGCCACGCCGGGCACGCCGATCGAAATTGGCGGGCAGGTCGTCGGTAAGGCCACCTTCGCGGGCTACAGCCCAACACTCGATAAAACTATTGGTATCGGTTACGTGCCGACGGAACATGCCGAAAATGGCACGGAACTGGTGATCAAGACCGAGCCCGAAACGCTGAAAGCCACCGTCGTGGAGATTCCCTTTTTCGATCCTAAAGGCGATCGCATCCGGATGTAGTGAAGGGGATTAATCACAGAGGCACCGAGACACAGAGATATATGATGCCTCTGCGGTTAGGAAAATTGTGCATTGGGTAGTAAGGCACCAGGTTCTCCCGATCGGCAAATCTCGATTACGCGCGAGTTCATCGCCGAACAGCTCCCGCTTATCGTTCTGACATTTGCCGCGGGGCTCGGGGCGGCATACTTGCAGCACGGAATCGTTCCAGGCAGCGACGTCGCATTTCCAGTTGCCGGCGTGCGAGTGCCGATCTGGCATCTGGTTTGGATGGGCGTGTGGACGGGCTACACGCTGGCGCTGGTGGGCGAGGCGTCGGGCATCTTCGCCCTCCCCTACACCATGTCGGTTCTCCAATTCTCGAGTCCGGCCGTCTCGCCAACCACGCAAATCCTGACCCTGTTCAACCCGCTCGGCGCGCTGTTCGGTTTTCGCCGCAATCGTCAATGGAATCTCGATTTTGCGCTCTGGGTGTGCGTTGGTGGCGCGATGGGTGCCTTGATCGGACCTTTCGTCCGACTGACTTTGCTGTCCGATGTGAAGCCCTTCACCTTCATCGTCGGTCTTGCCCTGGTGTTCGTTGGCGGTCACCTCTGCATTGCTGCGGCGCGTGGCTTCCTGTCTCGGCACTCCGGTGAAGGCATCGACGCCCGCTTCCGGGCGCAAGCACAAGTCCATCGTGACGCCGGTCGGGCACCCGCGGGTGTCCCACCGGGCACACCCATCGAGACCGTGAGCAAGAGCGGTAACCACATCACGCTCAGTTTCTGGGGCGAGACCTGGACCGTTCGGCCCTCGGCTCTATTCATCATCGGTTTTGGCGTCGGCATCATTTCATCGGCCCTTGGCGTCGGCGGCGGATTTCTGTTGGTGCCGATATTGGCCATGATCTACCACCTGCCGATGTACGTGGTCGTCGCCGCCACCATTCCGTACGTCATCGTTCTCTCGTTCGTCGCCCTGGTCACCTATAGCGGCATCGTGCCCGCGATCACTGGGATCTCAATTGCGCCGGAATGGGCTTGGGGATTGTTCGCGGCATCCGGCGGCATTCTGGGTTCCTGGGCCGCCGCCAAGACCCAGCGATTCGTACCGGAATATTCCCTGAAGGTGATGCTGGGAGGGATCACCGGCATCGCCGGCCTGCTTTATGTCCTAGACATGTTCGTCGAATTGCCTTTCAAGCTGTGAACCGCGTGATAAAAATCATCCACCACCTTCTGCCTTACCTGCCTTTCGTCGTATTGGCGCTTGCGGTGCTCGTTGCCGTCTGGCACGTCAATGTTTACTGGTAGCTAAAAAAACCTGTCGAAACCCCGTTTTCTGCATGACGTTCGTCCACGGACTCCACTTTAGGAATGTGCGTGGCGACATTTACGGCGGCCTCACTGCGGCCGTCCGGGCACGGCTACAAATTTCGCCATGACGCGATCCTCACGGCCGCTGCTTCGCTCGAATAAATAAGTTCGGCCGGCTGAGCAACTGCAAGAGCCTAAATCGATCTCACTTCAGGTTGCCGTCCAACCCGCATCGACGGATATGGTGGTACCACTGATCGACCGACCGGAGTCGGAGCACAAGAAGATCACTGTCCCGGCAATTTCCTCGACCGAAATGATGTTCGGCAACGCGTGACGCGTGCCAACCTGTGCTTGGATGAACTCCTCCAAGTCCTGACCCTCCTGCTCGGCCAAGCCCTCGGCTTGCAGGTCGTACATTGGAGTCTTGACGAATCCGGGGCAGATGGCGTTGCAGGTGATCTGCCAGGCACCGGCTTCCAATGCCGTCGCTTTCGTAAATCCGACGACGCCGTGTTTCGCGGCGACGTAGGGAGCTTTGTAGGGCGAGGCCACCAGACCGTGCGCCGATCCCATATTAACGATGCGACCCCAACGGCGTTCCTTCATGTGGGGCAGCGCGAGGCGCGTGGTGTGGAAGGTCGCCGACAGATGGATGGCAATCATCGCGTCCCAACCATCAAGCGGGAACTCGTCGATCGGCGCGATGATCTGAATGCCGGCGCAGTTGACCAAGATGTCGAACGAACCGAACGCCGAAACCGTGTCGTCGACAAGGCCTTCGATCTGGTCGGCTTCGGTCAGGTCCGCGCCCGAATAACGCACCTCGACGCTATGACGCTTGGCCATCGCCGCGCGCATATCCTCAATTTCATTGGCGTCACCGAACCCGTTCATCATGATCTGGCAGCCTTCGGCGGCCAGCGCCTCGGCGATTGCGTATCCGATGCCGCTCGTCGATCCCGTAACGAGCGCGGCTCTCCCCTGCAGCATGGCGTCCTCCCCACTCAGCGCCTTTTGTTGTTGCCTCATCATAGGGATATTCCCGCATCCACAACACCATGGCCCGGCATCGCCGATGCAAAGGAAACGCCACAGGAACCGGGACCGTGTTAAATTTGTCCCAGGCTTGGTAACCGCCACTTCAAGGAAGACTCGTACAGAGGGGACATGAAGCTTACCCAGGACCAGATAGACGCCTACCTCGCGGATGGATACCTGAAAATCCCCGACGTCTTCACGCCGGCAGAGATGTCGATTCTACGTGCGGACTGCTATTCGATTGTTTCTGCGGACCGCGAACGATCCGATGGAAATATTTCGGAACTCAATTGCGATTCGACGCGCGTCAGTTTCGGTATCGATCTCGATTCAAAGGCCGTTGCCGCGGCCGTTCGCGTGCCCCGTATTCTCGAACCGGTTCGCCAGATGCTGGGTGAGCAGATTTACCTATTCCAGACGCGCATCAACGCGAAGATGAAAGGATTGGGCGAGGGCTATCCCTGGCACACGGATTTCGCCAACTGGATTAACGATGGCGTCCCGCGCGGATCCATTAATGACATGATCACCATGAGCGTACTGCTTACGGAATCGAGCCCCGAAAATGGCGCTCTACAGGTTGTCCCCGGGTCACATCACCAGGGAGTCGGTGACCTATTTTTCGACAGCAAATCGGTGGGCTACCAGTCCTACAATGCGCCCGAGGCATACGTGAAGAAAGTGCTATCAGAGACAGTACCCGTATTCATCGAAGGCAAACCTGGCGACATCGTCCTGTTCGCACCCGAAATCATGCATGGGTCCGAAGAAAACCGTTCGGATCTCGACCGCATGTATCTGATGTTCATCTACAACCGCTCCGACAACCTGCCCGTGGAGGCGGAGATCAAGCGCAAACACATGACGCCCTACATTAATTATGCCTACGAAGGGGATCTCACCGAACTCACCGACGACGCTATCGTCGGCTGATGCGGATCGTGAATTAGACTTACCTCATCCCCAACGTCTCTTTGTACAGGGTGAGCATGTATTCCTGTTGCTCTCGATCCGACTGCTCCATCTTTCTCAGGCTAATTAACTGCCGGATCGCTTTGACATCGAAGCCGACACCCTTTGCCTCGGAAAAGACTTCGCGAATATCAGCGTTATTGGCCGCGCGTTCTTCCTGAAGCCGCTCAATTCGTTCGATAAAGCTCTTTAGACGCTGGGCAGTTAGTTCTTGCCTCGCCGCGGGATCGGTATCCGTCATTGCTGTCCTTGCCTGTTTTGATATCTAAATTTGGGGCCAATCCGTGGCGCGTTCATCCGCCCCAGAGTGCCGGGTCGGAAGTTAGCTTCAAGATGACTAAATTCAAAATGTCGGTGTAATTCCAAATCGCCCCTCTCCTATTTATTTCATTTGCCTCCGACCCGCACAATCTTCAATCCATTCGTTTCGGCCGCCGCCTGAACCGGGTTTCTTCCCGGGACCGTGACGAACCGGCAGCGAGCCGCTAAATTCCCTGCGCCGCCACTCGGCGCACCATTCGAGGAAGCCCTGAGGTTATTACTTATGAAAGAAGTCAAATTCGTCGACGTCTCGGTGCGTGATGCCCCGCAGTCGCTCTGGGCAACGCGTATCACCAACGAGATGATCATGCCCTATGCCGCGCGCATGGACGAGATGGGCTTCGACTGGATCGACCTCGAAGGCGGCGCGATCTTCGACGTCTGCGTCCGTTTCCTCCAAGAAGACCCCTGGGAACGCATGCGCCTGATGGCCGAGCGCTGTTCTCAGACGCCACTTAATATCTGGACCCGTGGCCAAAGCCTGATCACCTTCG
>Ga0115002_10001317_pt1 | contig 34165 bp, 32 predicted proteins | sample ArcticOcean_MG_C_8_FD_89576 | JGI IMG/M metagenome (GOLD analysis project Ga0115002, IMG submission 89576) | Marine microbial communities from western Arctic Ocean - ArcticOcean_MG_CB11_86 | ecosystem: Environmental > Aquatic > Marine > Oceanic | place: Arctic Ocean: Canada Basin | collected... | reverse complement strand
GGAAGCTGGTCCCTTGCCACCCGACGATCTTATTTGCGGCGCGGCGCTTCTTATTTTCCTGGCTACCGCTCTGGATAGAATGAGAGATCGCATCATCCCCTTGCCCGATGCCAACCAATTCGGGGCTATGGTACTCGATAAAATTCAGACGGCGCTAAATAGCTGACTCGTATTTCTCATGTCCTCCGTCTATATAACTACTTCATCAACCACTGCCAGAAGTCTGAGGATTGACGGATTGCCGTGGAGGCGCGGCCCTTCATGACCTCGTTGGTGATATACAGCGTCGGCGTAACGTCTTGCATCTGGTCGCCCCGCCAGGCGCGGTATCCCCACCGGTTGGGTTCCAGGGCCTCCCCTCGGACATGTGGTTTCCACATTTCATTGAGCAGGGGGTACCAGAGGAAGACAGCCCCCACATCGCTGACCAGGATTTTTTCCGCTTCCTGGTAGAGCGCCATTCTACGCTCCGAATCCCCAACCAGCTCATTGGCTTCCAGGACAAGCGCCTCAAAACGCTCATTGCGCCAGGCATGTCTTCCGTTCGACAGCCAGAGCGTCAGCAGATTGCTGGCATCTACATAGTCATACCGATACCCGACGAGTGCCAGCGGAAGATTGTGTGTATTGAGCGCTTCCATAAACACTTTGCGTTCTATGTTATTCACACCGATATCGATGTTCAGATTTTGCTTCAGCATCGCCTGGACGGCCTGCGCGCCCATTTTTACTGGATGCGTCTGGGTGTTCTGCACCCAGATATCGACCCGGGGAAACCCCTTTCCATCGGGAAACCCGGCTTCAGCCAGACGTTGCCGAGCCAGGTCGGGATCGTAGCCTTGAATGGAGGAAAACGCTGCCGGGTTTCCGCCGGGAAATCCGGGTTGCAGCATGGACGACGCAGATAATCCGATACTGCGCATCGCCGATTTTATCAGGGCCTCCTGATCGATCGCATGGCTGAATGCCTGCCGGACACGAATGTCATTAAAGGGCGGATGGTAGGTATTCATCGTCAGGTATAATGTGGCAAAGTCTGCATACGTATTAAGCTGGGCCTGAAGGGTCGGATCGGTTTTGATCCGGTTGATTTCCGCCTGATTTGTAAGGAGAATATAATCGGTTTCTCCCGCTTCGTAGGCCGGGAGAAACGGTGGTGGCGCAACCGCGCTGTATAGTTTGGCCACAACGCGCTCCAGATAGGGTTTAGCAGGGCCGCGGTAGTGCGGGTTCGGTTCCAGGACGATCCGATCGCCCTGAAGCCATTCACGGAGCTGAAAGGGACCACTGGACACGGATGTTTCTACGCTGGTCGACCAGGCCTGGCCATGTTTTTCGATCGCATGATCGGACGCGACCCACGTGTAGCTGAGTAACCCCGGCATATAGGGCGCCGGTCGTTCCGTAGTGACCATCAGAGTCAGGTCGTCCGATGCCTGAACCCCGATGGAATCGGGCGGTACCCGGCTGGCGATGCTGGCGCTCCAGTTCCTGATCGGCCGGTAATACCATTCGAAGTCAAACGCGGTCTCGGGGTCCGCCCAGCGACGGAACATCGCCACATAGTTGTGGGCATTCAGCGGGCGGCCATCATTATAGATCAAATTCGGTCGGATATGAAAAATCCAGGTCCGCCCATCGGCAGTAACTTCCCAATGGGTCGCCGCCGCTGGGATCAGATTGAAGTTCCGGTCCACCCGTACCAGCGGTTCGTTGATCAGGGCAAAACCGAAGACCTTCTGGTACGACGTGAAGGCATGATCCATAAACCGGTTGTTCAGCTCAAAGGTGGTCAGTACCTGGGCATCCGGTGGTGCCGCATCGGGCGGGAGGTGAACGCCGACAGAATTGACGTACGGCCCCGCCTCATCCTGCCCCTGCATGGCGCCGACAGTGATCGTCAAGAGGGTACAGAGGAGGAGAAGGATGGTGAATTTGGATGGAAATCCAGAAGGCATACAGACCACGCTTGTTATTCAAGGGTTGATGTAGCTTTTCATCCGCATCATATGAGATTTGGCCTACAATCGCCGATTGTTTAAAACGGGCAAGGTACGTCGGATATGGGCCAGGTGATCCATATCGAGATCAGCCATAATGATGGTTTCAGAATCTTGTGCCCGGGCCAGCACTGTTCCCCACGGATCTATAATCATACTCCGACCATAGCAGGCAGAACCATCTGGTTTGTTGCCGATTTGGGCTGAAGCGAGTATAAAGACCTGATTTTCTATTCCCCTTGCGCGTAACAGCGTTTCCCAGTGATCTTTTCCGGTCTTCATGGCAAACGCGGCTGGCACCGTAACAATACACGCCCCCCGTTCTGCAAGCGCGCGGTATAATTCCGGAAACCGAAGGTCGTAACAGATGGAAAAACCCAGGATACCGAAGGGGCTGTCGGCGGTTACGATCTTCTCTCCAGATGCCACCACCTGAGACTCGTCGAAAACAACGTCGCCGGGCACATCAATCTTAAAAAGGTGAATCTTCCGATAAACGGAAATGACGTTGCCGTCAGGCCCTATAAACAGACACGTATTATAGACCTTATCCTGCCCTTCCTGCTTTTCTAAGAAGCTTCCGCCGACAAGGTAAATGTTATTTCTTTTAGCCGCCTCACGGAGCATGGTAGCTGTTGGACCGGCAAGGGGCTCGGCTGCCGCTTGCCTTTTATCCAGGCTACCCAGACAAACAATGGCTTCAGGCAGCACAATCAGTTGGGCACCTTGTGAGGAAGCTTTGTCCACCAACGAGATGGCTTTTGTTCGATTCTCATCTATATGGTCCTGAGTATCTAATTGTATAACCGCAACAGGGATCGATGACATTCTTATCTCCTCCAATCCATTATGGTCCGGTGTCGTCTACTCAGGGTCATCCGCATACCCGCTTCCAGGCCCACGCGCCCACGTTTTCGCCCGCGCAATAATTTCTTCTACCAGCGCCTTTTTTCATTCATGTATTTCTGCCGATTGGCATCGTACTTCTGGTCTAACGCCCATTTTAGAGTCGACAGCTTTTCTCGCCATGCTTGATTCACAGTCAAAAAATCCCGGAAAGCCCGATGGCCCTCTAACTAATCATGATCAGGATAGCAGCTATAGAAATGATTAACAGGCAGATTAATGTAGGGGGAAGTTAGTCATAGACCACCCGACCCGGGATGGCCCCGTCTTCTTTGTGGTGAAATTCCAGTACGGCCAGCTCTTCGATAGCCTGGGGCATTTTCCCAAACGGCACCACCATCATGATATCAATAACCGGCTTGGCCACCATATCGGGAATCGAGGTGCTGCCGAAGTGCTCTATGGACGCGTAGGTTTTCACACCGGAGAGGATGGAGTCCCGGACGCGGATATAGTCATCCAGGCAGGACGGATTGTAGGGGGTAACCAGTGACATAGAGGGCTCCATGTTGAAATCTAAAAACTACACCTCTGTGAATTAAAAATGATGCCGATTCCGTCGTTTCAATCATAATCTTTACGAAAGACAAGTACATCCCTGGCACCCCGGAATCCAACAGATTCATAGAGGGCAAACGCCGAGTTACGGAAATTATCGGTTTCCACGAACACGTCATCCACTTTATATCTCTGGACCTCATCGATTACGCATACGATCCGGTTTGGGCATGTCAGGTAGTTGAACTGCCCGAATGGTGTTCTGGCCTGTTACATATACTTTGATAATCCGATGCATGCCGTCAATGACCTGCCAGTCACGAATTACGATGACAAGGTAAAACAGGTCTGCAACCATGGCCCGTTTGCAGTGTGAAGCCAGTTCACCCCATAGCGGCGGATGGCTGAGATTATGGCACCCATCCTGTTCCCACCCGATCCGATCCAGGTCAACCTCCTGGACCGGTAGATCCGCTACCGCCTGCCATAATGTCTCAATGCGCCAGTAATGCTCTTTATCCCCAACGAAATCAATATGCCCATGATTCGGAGGTACTTTTGATCCCTGCTGTTTTTCACTCGTCATTTTTCACTCGTCACTGCTTTTAAATATTCAGCCAACGCATCAACCACCGCCTGTGCACAGGCCGCCTTGCCCGTCTCGGACAGATGGAGCTGATCTTCAGCCAGATGGGTGTCTATATCATTCGATACAAGCGTATGCAGATCATTGATCGGCACATTTTTCGACGTCATCAGTGCCCTGGCGGCTGTATTGTACAGATCAATTTCCTCGTTGCGCCATGACCACCCTGTATCTACAAAAGGCCGGTCCGGATGCACCGGCGTACTGGTTGCCCAGACGACGTGCGGTGTGAAGGCTCCAAGTTGCTTGAGGATTAAGGCGATATTCTCCCGATACATGTTCAAGGGGATTTGTACCGGACTTCGGAAGGGGTTATGCCCCGCATCATGAATGCCGTTGTTCCAGTGAACGATATCGGGTTTACCCAGTTCTCCAATCCAACGTCCCATAGAAGAAAGGGTGTATAGACTGAACTGGCAGTTGTCAGCGGGCCCGACCACAGTCGCCCGGCCTTCCAGAAGCTTTGCCACAAGCGGCTGATAACTCATACGAATCGAATCGCCAAGTAATAGCACTTTCGGTAGATCACTCATCTGCTATATCCTTTCAGGTATGATAAATAGATAGACGACCGTATCCCCTTTGATCGAAAGGATATGGATAGGAAGAGCAACAGAAATATATTGATATTCGACCGGAAGATGACAATTGTCAAGTACTGTCCGCCGGCGAACATAGGACGTAAGGGTTTTACGAATATCAGGAGGTGAATTTTTCGAAGGACACATCAAAAAGGCGGGACAATTTTTGTGCCAGATCAGAAGAAATAGGGTGTGTATTGTGTTCCAGATTGGAAATGTGTCGTCGGGATAGACCGCCCAGCATATCGCCTGATTGAACCTGGGTTAGTCCATGATTTTGACGGTATATTTTCAGGTTTTCACCCGATGTGATCTTCGCCTTCACATTGGTATACCATGCCGTTTCGAATACATCTACCCTTTCATCATCTTCTTCAGCGAGAAACTGTATTTGATCGCCAAATTCTACCTCCAGAACAGTCAGAAGTCTGGGCGGAATTTCACCACGAATAGCAATTTCAATACGGGGCGTTTTCACGACGGCCTGCATAGAATACCTCAATACGCTTTTGTTCAGATTGATAAGACCAACAAGCCGCCCATTTATAAGCAAGATGACAATGATAGGTATTCGAGTCTAATTTACTGAAATTCGGCCAATCTAGTCTTACCGGCCCTTTATCTCGTAAATCTTCGATCAGGTTTACCATTTTATGCTGTATAGGTATCGGCAAGCGTCAAACACTTTTCAGCACACGTCTGGAAACATATACCTCATACATGTATAATACCTATCAACCTGTCATAAATCAATCATTACATGTCAATAGGTATAGTCGAAATTTATCTGTTGATCTCGTATGTATTCACTAACTAACCAACCTCCTCATCCCTTCATACCCGTCAGTGTCGTGCCCTGGATGAAATACCGCTGGGCGAAGAAGAAAAGCACGATAATGGGCAGGGTCATGAGCAATCCGGCGGCCATGGTCAGCGCGGGGTTGTTGTTGACCTGAACGGCGAAGGCGTAGAGGCCGAAGGCGAGCGGGTAGAGTCGCTGATCGGCGATGTAGACCAGCGGCCCCATAAAGTCATTCCAGGTGGCCATAAAGGTGAAAATGGCGATGGTCGCCAGGCTGGGTTTGATCAGCGGGAGAATAATGTGCCAGTAGATGCGCAGGAAGCCGCAGCCGTCGAGCCGAGCGGAGTCTTCCAGATCGCGAGGGATACCCTTCATGAATTGCCGGAGTAGGAAGATGAAGAAGGCATTACCGAAGAGGCTACCGCCCCACAGAGGGAGCAGGGTGTCATACGCTCCAAGGCTCTTCCAGATTAAAAAATGGGGGATCATGGTGACCTGTGGCGGGATCATCATAGTGGCCAGCATCAAGACAAAACAGACCTCCCGACCGGGCCAGTACAGCCGGGCAAAGGCGTAGGCGACCAGGGAACAGGAAATCAGCGATAGACCAATGTTCGCTACGACCAGAAACAGGCTGGTCTTTGTATAATCCCATAATGGAATATGATCCAGTACCCGAAGGTAATTGTACCGTAGTTTGTTCCACCAGGCGTTGAAAAAACCGCTGCGTCGAACCTCTATGGTTAACTTAACCTGCCGGGGATCGCTGACGAAGTCTGGCGACCGCATTGCTTCCTGTAACAGCATCCAGGTTTTTATTTTGTTGGACACGTCATCTGGTCCAGGAGCCTGCCAGGTGGCGGTCATCCAGGTGAAGTTTCCCAAAGAGAGCGCCCGTTTGGCTACATAGCGGGTGCCGTTTCTTTCCACCGTCAGCCACAATTCATGCCAACTGTCATCCGGGCGCAAATAAAGCTGGATACGCTGCAAATCCTCGGCCTCAAAATCCAGGTCGAACGTTCTGCTGAGTATAACCCGATCCCCCTTTGAAAAATCATAATTGATTAAGACATAGGGTTGATAGGTATCTTCAATCGTATGCAGGGTGGCGACGTCTGAAGTGCCGTTGTCCAGGCGCTGGGCGATTGGTGTATCGGCACCAAGCTCCTGAATTATCAGGTCGGTGCTTCGTACACGAATCTGGCCGAAACTCAATTGCCGGGCCAGATTATTGAAGATTCGTTTTGCCTCGGTTTGATCAATCTCATCTCGGGCTGTTGCGATAATCTGTTCCGGCGTTCGGTCCCATACAGTCCTTGGCAGGCTACGCCACATGCGGTCGTATAGTCCACGGCCCAGATGATGGGCGGCGGCCACCGTGTCAATACCAGGCGGCATCCTGAACCCAGCCTCCCGGGCCAACTCGGCAAAGGCTGGAATCAAAATAGTCTGATATGGCCCTTCCAGATGTCCGTAGTATTCGGTGTCTACAAAAGGACCATACGGCCTCGATGTCGGTAATATCGGAAGGAGATTGAATTCTTCGGTAAACAGCTCCCGATCCATCTTGACGCTCGTCGTCGCCATCCAGATAAATGGAATGGAAAAGATAACCGTGCCGACAACAAGGAGCCCGTAAACAAAAATACGATGAAATAACGCCTTTGTAATCATATCCTCAACTCACCAAGTACGCCCACGGCGTGACGTGTGTCTTCTACTCCGCTTCATAATGCACCCATCGCCTGGATAACTTGAGTTGCCAGATGGTCAGGGCGAGTACGATGACAAACAGCACCCAGGCCATGGCAGAGGCATAGCCCATATTACCATAACGAAAGGCGTGATTGAACAGATGGTAGACGTAAAAAAGCGTGGAATCAGCCGGTCCGCCCTGGGTCATGATGAACGCCTGGCCGAAGATCTGGAACGTGCCGATTAACCCCATGACGAGGTTGAAAAAGATATACGGCGTAAGCTGCGGTATCGTAACATAAATGAACTTTTGCCAGACACTGCAGCCGTCCAGGTCGGCGGCCTCGTACAGCTCTTTGCTGATGCCTTTCAGGCCAGCTAACCAGATGATCATGCCACTGCCTGCACCCCACAAACCCATGATAATCAAGGCCGGTTTACTCCAGGCGGCGTCCTGTAACCAGTTAGGGCTTTCATCGAAAAAGAATTCAATCGCTCGGGTTAGAATACCGCCCTGAGGATTAAATATCCAGATCCATACAATGCTGACAACGACCATCGGCACGATAGCTGGCAGGTAAAAGCACGTGCGCCAGATGGCGACCCCCCGGATCTCCACATTAAGCAGCAATGCGATACCCAGACCGACGACAAGGCCCAACGGTACGGCGAGTACCATGAACACCGTATTCCAAAGGGCGGTGATGAACAGGTGATCCTGCGAGAACATCCACAGGTAATTGAAGAAACCGACGAACTGAGGTGGGTTAAGAACGTCATACCGGCTAAAGCTCATAACAATGGAAAACAGCATCGGGCCACCGCCGAAGATAATAAAGCCAAGAAGCCATGGACTGGCCGCAGTCCATCCTTCCCGCCACTGATGGCGCATATAGCCACCTTGACTGCCAGGCACCACATAGCTGTCCTTACGCCTGAGTATGCGCCCCAACCGTTCCCGCAGATTAAGGTTGGTGTCCCATAGATAGACCCCGATTCCGAAAGCCAGGAGCAACAGGCCGTAGCCGATAAAAAACCAGGTCCATGTGATGGGTTCTCCCTGCACCGGGTTCAAAAAGCGATCCAACTCCCGCTGTACATTGGCTGCACTTTGATCCAACGCTTGTTGTGGGCTTAAACTATGATATAAAGCGGTTTCGGTGGCGCTCAAAAGCTCGTTCCACATGACCTGCCCGACGGGCGTGACCGGACGATAATACGCGTCGGGCAGCAGGTCCATCAGGATGCGGGACCCCGCTTTGAAGTTTTCAGGCATCATCGGGTTGTTTTCTATGTATTTATTGTAGTATTTTTCGTTCAGCTCGATGATGGGTAGTTGACGGGGAATGTAGAGATGACCTTGCGCTTCGGCGATCTCTCGCTCGCTCTCGATCCATAGGTCAAAGGCCCGTTCACTGGTCATGAATCGGATAAAATCCCAGGCGGCTTCTTTATTACGGGATGAGGATGGAATGGCATAGGACCAGCCCCCGTTCATGGTCGCGGTCACGCGCCCTTTTGCCAGCTCTTTTTTTGGCAGCGGCGGTGGGGCCACACCGAAGTCGAGGTCGCGGCCGTAATTGGCCAGAATCGGCATGCGCCACGCGCCGTGGATCTCCATGGCCACCTTACCCTGGATAAAGGGGTCCAGCTCATTGCTCTGAAAGCCGGATTGGAAAGCGTTCACCTCTTCGAAGCCACCAAGCGTGTCGTAGACAGAAACCATATATTCCAGGGCTTCAACCACTTCCGGTGTGTTAATCAGATTCTGTGTGCCGTCGTCGCTTAGGTACCGGGCCCCGTTCATCCAGCCATAAATGTACAGGAATACATTACCGAATTGGGGGATAAAACCGACTGTTTTTAGTTTGCCTTCGTTGTCCCGCTCCGAGAGTTTGACGGCATAGGCTTTCAATTCATCCCAGTCGCGTGGTGGCTGCGCCTCGCCGTTTTCATCAACCAGGCCAGCCCGTTTGAACAAATCTTTGTTGTAGAACAACGCCCGGTCGTCAACGGAATTGGGAATGGCGTACGCCTGGCCGTTATACACCGCTTCGTCGAGGCAGGATTTGTAGAATTGTTCCAGGCGGGGGGTCTCTCGACCGGCTGCGATATCCCGTTCAATATACGGATCCAGCGGCATGAATGCGCCACGGGCAGCCCATTCCGCCACGGCATATCGATCAAAATAGATCACATCCGGCGGCACGCCACCGGCTACGCTGACCAGAAATCGGGTGGGATCGGCCACCTGATTGCGGGCGGCATTCTGGCCCGATATCACCCGATAGATGGGCTTGCTGGGGTCCTGTTCGTGGGCCTCACGGCTCAGTTGCTCGAACGCCTTGACCGCATCATCCATCGCCCCTTTGATCGGACCGCCCGGCCCCATGTATATGATTTCAATAGTGTTTTCAGTATCGGTCGGTGAATCGCCCTGCCGGCGCGGATAGAGGTAGGCGAGCAGAGCAAGACAAAGGAGGCTGATGGCAAGCACGTATCTGGTATTCATAAGAAACTTTGCAGGCGGGCCATGATCTATTACTTTGACCGTATGATCCACTCATGAGCTTAAGAGGCATAATATTTAAATTAATAATAAAGGATTCTGAGATGGTGCCAAGAATAATTAATAAATCCAACGGTATGACGCTATCCTGGAGAGACGATATAAGCATCCCTCCGCAAGGTGAATAGATACATTTTATATACCGTGTATCTGAGTTTGGATTTCCGTAAAAAAATAGCCCATTTGCCGGGCCTCACAAATAAAAAAGCCGTTTTCGAATTTAAATTCGAAAACGGCTTTTATTGAAAAAACAACAAAGCGTAAGGCCCCGCGTCAGCAGCTCGTTGCTTTCTTATGCTTACGCTCTTTATTTGCTATCGCTGATAAGTACGAGAATGGGACAAACCACACCGCAATAAGTAAATACATGACCGTTTGGGCATACTCTGCATAGGATGAGTGTTCCAATATCCAGGTTGAGAAAAGGATGCCGATGGCACAGGCTACCGATATAAAAATATTCATAGCGGCCGCTGATTTCGGGCTCGTACTATCACGCCATTTTTCTAAATTTTCTTCCGTTTGGCAGAACTTGAAGCGTAAACTTTTATTTTTAGCGTGCTCTATGGCTAACATGCCAACGTCTCCCATGTGTTCCGTAGCTTTTGAGAAAGCTTGCTGTTCCGACAAACCCTCTGTGCGAAATCGTTCAACAACGCAATATAGATGGTCCTTGAGTTCTTCAAGTCGCTCGTTACGGTTATACGCGCTGGTGTGAATGGATCGGCACCAGGCATCAACTGCTTGATCTAATTCGAACATACGGCTCCTCCCTCAAGTTGCTGCAACCAGGTATGTAGATTATGCCAGTTTTTTTGCTGTGCCTTGAGTTCTTTTAATCCCGATTGGCGCAAACGATAATATTTTCTCTTTCGCCCACTCTCCGCTGTGCCCCAGTAAGATTCAACGAGTTCTTTTTTCTCGAGCCGGTGAAGAATCGGATACAGCATCCCATCTGCCCATTGCATTTCCCCATCCGATAACGTGTGGACTTTCTGAATAATATCGTATCCGTAACCATCGCCGTGACTCAGAATAGAAAGAATCAACGGCGTGGCAGATGCGGCAATTAAATCTTTAGACATGGTCATGATAAGTTCCTGATCCCAGATCCGTGAAGGTGTACATAGGACTACTATGGTTAGCTCTTAGAATACATAGAACTCTTAGGTATGTCAAGTTTTTTTGGTTTGAGCATATCAATCCGTTACTGGGATTTAAACTTAAGTAGCCTGACCACCCCGGTTTCAGTATCCTCGGATGAAAAACAGACTTGACCATAAACTTTTGAGAGTCTACTATATCGTGGTACGGTATAACGCTATGCGATATAATCAACCCTGGAAAAGCCCCCAATATGGATACATCGAACCATACCCCCGAGTCTCAAATACCTCTCTAAAAATGGAGGGGCGTGAGACCACCTCAAAGAAAACACAAAACGGGTCCTCATTCCTGGACGTTGTATCTCTTCGCTGCCGGTTTACCTCTTCTCGCCGACAGGGCGTCTGAGGGGAATGGATGATTCATGTTGAAGACTTAACCTATACCTATCCTGCCGGGGCATCCCCGGCCGTTCGCGGGTTGACGTTCACGGTCGAGAAGGGAGAGGTGTTCGGCTTTCTCGGGCCCAGCGGGGCCGGAAAGACCACCACACAAAACATTCTGATTGGTCTGATCAAAGGGTGGCAAGGTCACGTCCGCGTTCTTAACCGTCCGCTCACAGAATGGGGCGCCGACTACTACAGGTCTATAGGCGTAAGCTTCGAGGCGCCCAACCATTACCTTAAGCTGTCTGCCCGAGAGAACCTGGAATATTTTCGCTCGCTCTATGACGGCAAAGCGGACCCGGTGGATGAGGTATTGGCGATCGTTGGTTTAGAAAACGACATCGACAAAGCCGTGGGCGAGTTCTCCAAGGGCATGAAGAACCGACTGAATTTCGCCCGCAGCCTCCTGCATCGACCCGAACTGTGGTTCCTCGATGAGCCAACGGCAGGGCTTGATCCGGTCAATGCCGTACGAATCCGCGAGATCATTCGGCAACGGCAAGAGCTTGGCGTCACCACCGTAGTCACCACCCACGACATGATAACGGCTGAAGCTGTTTGCGACCGTGTGGCATTTATAATTGATGGACAGATTACGACCATCGATACGCCAGATGCGCTGCGTCGCCGATTTGGTAGCCGTGAGGTTGAGGTGCGTTGGGAAGACCCCCATGGTGATGATGAGCGTGCACAACGGTTTCCACTTGATGGCGTGGCCGACAATACCGCCTTCCTAGAGGCGTTGCGTCGTCCGGGACTCAGGACCATTCACTCGCTGGAAGCCAAACTCGAAGATGTGTTTGTGCAGGTCACCGGGAGGTCGCTGAAATGAGTCTGCTGGCTGCCACCCTGAAGCTCGACATGCGGCTCCAGGCGCGAAGTAAACTCTACGGTATTGGTATCGTCGTGTCGTTATTGCTCGGTCTTTTGGGTCGTTACTTTATCCCTGCCGATTACGCCGGTCAGGTACTGGCGGCTGTCTATCTGGCGGGCCTTGGCAGCACAACCTATATGATCGGTGCTTCGCTTCTGCTACTGGAAAAAAGCGAGGGTACGCTACAGGCACTGCGCACCACGCCGCTCACTTCCACAGCCTACATCATGTCTAAGGTGATTACGCTTACCTCCTTTGCAGTGCTTGAAAGCGTAATCGTCTATGTCGTTGCCTTCTCCGGAGTCCATCTGAACCCGGTGCCGATGCTTTTTGGCGTCGTCTGTCTGGGCGTAATTTATACACTTGTGGGCCTGGGGCAGGTAGCCTCGTATGACCCGGTGACCTCATTTCTGTTTCCAGGGGCTGTGATTGTAACTGGGGTAATGCAATTGCCGGTCTTTTATGTGATCGTGGGGCCCCTTGAAGTCTGGTACTTTATCCCGACACAGGGTTCGATGTTGCTGATGCTGGGTGCGACGGAAACGCTTGAAGTCTGGCAATGGGCCTACGCGATCGTCGTGTCGTTGGGTTCAATCGTCGCTGCATTCTGGTGGGCGAAGGGCAAGTTTGCCGATGCCATTGCACTTCAGGAGGGCTGATCCATGCCATCCACCATCGCTGTCCGCGGCATGCTAAGGACCGATGCGCTGCGGGTAAGTCGAGACCGGTTCCTCATCGGTATTACCCTCTATATCCTTGCAGTTACGGCCGCCATGCGTTGGTTGATTCCATCGCTAACCATAGACATTGCCGCTGAGTGGCGCTTCAATCTGACCCCTTATCATCCTCTGCTGATCAGCTACTTCATCGTTCAACTGGCCCCGATGGTCCCCGGTATAATCGGTGGGTTCTTACTGCTGGAGAGCCGGGAAGATGGTACGGTCAAAGCCTTGTTGGTCTCCCCAAATCCTCTGACGGGTTACATAGCCATTGTGTGTGTGGTCATGTTTGTCTCCGCGATGATGTTGACGGTCGTCCAGGCCACGATCATCGGCGTGGCCTTGCCTCCGTTGCCAGCATTGATCGCGGTGGGTCTCGCAGCCGCGTCTGGTGCGCCCATGTTCGCATTGCTCATTGCGGCTTTAGCCAATAATAAGGTTCAGGCCTTCGCCTATATGAAAGTGTTTGGTCTCGGCCCATTGCTTGTCACTCTGGCCTATTTTTTACCAGAACCCTGGCAGTGGTCAGCAGCGATCTATCCGCCCTATTGTGCCTCCAAGGCCTATTGGGTCGCTGAAGCAGGTGGGGGTGAATGGCCGCTATGGATACTCGGGGGCCTGGCTTCCTCTGTGATCTGGATTGGTGTCCTACAGCGCCTGTTCTTAAGGGCCGCGCAAAAATAAGTCCCAGGCGTCTACACCCCCGTCGGGTTCTTTTCATTTTTAAAACGCCGGAGCCTTCCGTGGATGCTTGCGGCACGTCGCGCAAGCGGCAGCCGCTGTGCCCTCCGTGGTTAGATCACCCCATAATGCCATACACCCATCAGAGTATTTGATGGACCTGGGTAAATAAGTTATCTTATGTGTATTGTTTCTTACGATAAATAAACGCGATGGAGGTCTATGTTGCAACCCAGAGCATTTAAAATACAGGGCTTGGACTGTGCCGAAGAAGTAGCGATATTAAAGCGCGAAATCGGGCCGATAGTTGGTGGGGAAGAACATCTGGTGTTTGATATCCTCAATGCCAAGATGCTCTTGACCCCGACGGCTGACAGCGTTGATACCGATACGATTATCAGAACCGTTGGGCAGACCGGGATGCAAGCGGTCGTATGGCAGGATGAGCCAGACCAATCAGCCGACGGATTCTGGATACGTCGAGGGCGGCTGGTGCTGACGGCGGTCAGCGGTGTGTTCGCGCTTGCAGGATTCCTGACGAATGCCTTCTACGCGGGTAGCATCATGGCGGCCCTTGGTTCTGAAGGCCTGGGCCTGGACCATCAAACGCCCTGGCGCTCTGTAGCCCTGTATAGCGCTGCCATTCTGGCCGCTTTACGATACGTCGCTCCCAAGGCATGGTTTGCCCTGAGGCGACTCCGGCCGGATATGAATGCGCTGATGACGATTGCGGTGATTGGGGCGATTATTATTGGCGAGTGGTTCGAAGCCGCCACCGTGTCTTTTCTGTTTGCCGTGTCCCTCACCCTGGAATCCTGGAGCGTCGGCCGCGCCCGTAGAGCGATCGCCGCCCTGATGGATCTGACACCGCCTGTCGCCCACCTTCGCCATCCGGACGGCAGCGAGGAGACGGTGACGCCGGATAAGGTCGCTATCGGGGCCGTGGTGGTTGTAAAACCGGGAGAGCGTGTACCGCTGGATGGACGGGTAATACGGGGCGAGAGCGCCATCAACCAGGCGCCGATAACTGGTGAGAGTATGCCCGTTTATAAAAAGACCCACGATCCTGTCTTTGCCGGTACCATTAACGGAGATGGGGCGCTGGAGATTGAATGCACCAGGGCGGCGAGCGATACGACGTTGGCCCGTATCATCCGCATGGTCGGCGAAGCCCAGAGCAAACGCGCCCCGTCCGAACAATGGGTAGAGCGTTTTGCCCGTATCTATACGCCGGTAATTCTGGGCTTTGCGGTGCTGGTTTTTCTCGTGCCACCGCTGTTTTTTAACGCCGCATGGGCTGCATGGGGCTATCGGGCGCTCGTGCTGCTTGTTATTGGCTGTCCCTGCGCCCTGGTTATCTCGACGCCCGTCAGTATTGTGGCTGCGCTGGCAACCGCCGCCCGGCACGGCGTGCTGGTCAAAGGTGGCGTATTCATGGAGGCCCCAGCCCATCTTACGGTGATCGCCTTCGACAAGACCGGGACGTTGACCCGAGGACAGCCCACCATCGTGGCGATTGACCCCATGGACGGCCATACAGAAGAAGAACTCCTGTCACGGGCCGCGGCCATGGAAGCCCGCAGTGATCATCCGCTGGCTCGGGCCATCATGACCCGTGCGCAGGAACGGGGCGTCCCAATAATACCGGCGGAAGATTTTCAGGTTATCCAGGGTAAAGGGGCGACCGCCCGCTTCAACGGTGAGACGTTCTGGCTCGGTTCACATCGCTATCTCGAAGAACGCCAGCAGGAAACCGAGGCGGTGCATCATCTTCTGGAGGCTCATGCAAAAGCTGGTCACACGGCCGTGGTCCTCGGCAATGACGACCATGTGTGCGGTATCTTTTCTATCGCCGACACCATCCGCCCGGAAACCAGACCAGCACTTCAGGCCCTGCGTGATAGCGGCGTGCAGCACCTGGTTATGCTCACCGGTGATCATGAAGACACAGCCAGGGTGATTGCCAGCGATGCGGGGGTGGATGAAGTCCATGCGGAACTGTTGCCCGATGACAAAGTTACCGTGGTGGAAGCACTGGTCGCCCGCTATCAGCACGTCGCCATGATTGGAGACGGCGTGAACGACGCCCCGGCCATGGGCAGAGCTACGCTCGGCATCGCCATGGGTGCCGCCGGCAGCGATGCAGCCATCGAGACCGCCGACATCGCCCTGATGTCCGACGACCTCTCCAAGCTCCCCTGGCTGATCGGCCATGCCCGACGTACCCTCGCGATAATCCGACAGAATATCACCATCGCGCTCCTGGTAAAAGCCGTGTTCGTTATCCTTACCTTTGTCGGCTTTGCATCTCTATGGGCCGCCATCGCTGCGGATATGGGCACGTCGCTGCTGGTTACGACCAATGGACTTCGGCTGTTAAGGTCGAAAGGCTGAGATGCTGAAGAGGTTTTTATGAAAACTAAAAGTCAAGAGATGATGGCTTATCAGGCCGTCGCAGCGCCAGCAGAATTAGCCGCCCGCACCAATCAATGGGCGGCCTGTGGAGATTTGAGGAGGCGGAATCAGTTCTCACGGAAGCCTTGATGAAATGGCCGGATCATAAACAAATCCTGGCCGGCCTTGCCAACTTGTATCGGTTGCAGCGGAATTGGGAAAAAAGTATAACCACCTGGAAACATCTTATTCATCTCGAACCGGATAATAGACCGGCGTATATAGGCTTAATTGGGACCTTAGCCGAAGCCTTGAAATTTGACGAGGCCTTTGATCATTATAAATCCTTTAAGGAAAGTCATGCCCCGAGGACACCCAGGGAGGCTCTTTCCATGAAAAGGATTTTGACAAGGCTTCATACGCAAAGCAGTCAATATGACAAGGCCTTTCAACTTACGCAGGAGATATGTAAATCGAAAGTACACAAACTTGATTATATAAGTGTTCACCTGAACCTGGCTGATCGTATGAGCGACTTTTTGGATGATCAAGCCCCGGACCTGGTAGCACGCCTATTACAAAAACACCCTTCGCATTGCAGGTTAAACTAAAATTGGCAAGTCTTTATATACAATGTAAAAGATATGATGAAGCGTGTGCGTTGATAAAGTTGATTCCTGAATCCTGTGTATTTGTATCAAAAGACTATCAGGTAGACATCTTTAAATTGCGGGCCTGGCACGCCCATCACATGGGTGAAATCGAAGAGGCGAAAGACATCTGGGCGAGCATATCAGGACGCACGTTTTTGTCCAGAATACATTCGCCATACAGTGATTTAAAGTACAGAAGCAAAGCGCCGGTCCATGTTGACCCGGATGACATCTTTTTGTTCGTATGCGTTAAGGACGCCTGTATAAGATTGCCATGGTTTCTAAGTTATTACAGAAAAATAGGCGTGGATAAGTTTTTTATCATTGATAATGACTCCAACGATGGAACCGCCGATTATCTGCTGAATCAAAAAGACGTACACCTCTTCTGGACCGATGAGGCCTTTAACAAAGCTGGACAGGGGATGAAGTGGATCAACGACCTGATAGAAAAAAATGGAAAGGGCAATTGGTGCGTGTTTGTTGATTTTGACGAGTTTGTCGTTTTTCCCACGATAGAAGACCGTACGCTAAGCCACCTGTTACGTTATATGGACCGCAAAGGAGATGAGGTGTTCATGGCCTTGATGCTGGACATGTATGGTGAACATATCGGCGTGGAGAAAGCGTACAAGTCAGGTGATGATTTATTAAATATGTTCCCTTACTTTGAGGCGAATTATGATTATAGCGGTAGTATATTTTGCCCGTACAGGTCTTACTACGGTGGTTTCCGACGCAGGGTCATTTGGAACCGCCATGTGGGTACGCCCATGACGAAAGTCCCTATCATAAAATCCGGTAGAGGCATTAAGTATCTGGGAAATCATCAAACCACGCCCGGCAAGGTTTCGGATGTTACAGGCGCATTGCTTCATTTTAAGTTTATGGGAAAAGAAACGTACGAAAAGGAATCATTTCGTCTTGGAAAGATGGGAAACACTCAAAAATACTGGTTCTTTGCACAGCGGGCTAAAGAATATGGCGAAGAGCACTCTTTTCTCTGTGATTCAAGTATCCGTTACAAGTCGAGCGAACAACTGAAAGAACTGGGTCTGATGACTAAGCCGGATGATTTTTAATACCGGGCGATATGATTCCGCCGATGTATATGACTATCTGCATTGGGCGTATATCAGCCGTTAAAACGCATTGAAAATTTCGTGTCCCTCACGTAATGTGCCGTCGGCGCTTATAGGTTCGCCCGGCCATTCGCCCCGGCCATTCGGCCTCTGATGCAGCTTGGCACCGATCCAGCCGATGTCTCGTTTCTTGAGTTCGGTCAAGGTAAACCTGATATTGTCTACGTGCCAGGCATCGTCCTCTGAGGGCCAGCATGTTTCCGTGGCAACGAGCGGTTTGTTTACCTTATGGGCAAAGTCAACATAGTCATCCAGCATACTGAGAAAGGCCGCTTTTTCCGATTCGTTGTCCTGGTCATGCACGTAGTACGGGTGGATAAGCAGAATATCGCTTATGTCCTCGACGCGCTCAAGACCATGGCGGCCGTAGTCCTGCAGGACACTGATGCCCAAGGGGGCGACCGGACCGATGTCTTTACAAAGGTCATACATTCTTTTCATCCAAGCATATTCCCCCTGCTCTATATGTTTCATCTCTTCCGGTACGCGGTCTGTGCCATAACTTCCAGGCACATAGGGGAACGGTTCGTTGCAGATATCCCAGATGTTGATCCGCTCGTCGTCTTTGTAGGTCCCGACAATGGTCTTCAGATAGGTGTCGAAAATAGCGGCCCCGTCTCCTTGAGCGCGTACCGTAAACCAGTTCCATCCGGGCATAAAATGATCCGCAAAGATATTCCCCATCGCCGGGCATCGGGAGAAAAGGGTCGGGATTACTTGCAGACCCAGCCGGTCGGATAGTCGCAGCACCGATTCAAAATTTTTCATATACCGATCGGGATCGACATTATGCACGTCCCACGATAGCTGCACTCGAATGGTATTGATGAGAGGAAAATAGGCCTTGGCTCTGGTCAACTCCAGCTCGGTTCTATCGCTATCGAAATCGATCCAGGATGAAAAGGAATAATCGGGTTTCAGGAAATAGTTAAAGCCTTTGAGAGAGGCGTAATCGGTCATAGAAATCGATTCCTTTTGGTTCGGATTGAACGATGTTAATTACTGACTTTTGAATTATAAATTATGATTGAGAGCCATGGGTCGCCCATTCATAAATCAGAAATAAAAAATCAGAAATCAAAATTCCCTATGGTCGGCTGATATGAAAATATGAAAGACCCTCTTCCCTTGTCAAGACGGTCAGATTCGTACCACCGAACTTTGTATGTTTGCCTTTCTGAGGGCTTGAAATAGTTTTCCCGGTGCGGTCTTTGGCTTATTCGCCAGAACTTTGAGAAGAGGGGGTATCCGGATCTGATCCCGATATACGCGACCCAGGGTCTGAAAACAGCGTATGTCGTGCTTCATCGGCGATGGCGATGACGGCCGGGTGCTTTAAGCGACGTTCGGGCGAGATCGCGTAAAACTGTTCTCGAATGGAGGCTACCCGGCCGATGAGTTGCAGGCCATAGGCCGTCTCGACATCATCAACAATGATATCTGGCAGAGGCAGCACGCCTTTGCCGGATTGTCCAAAGGTCTTCATCAGGGCGCTGTCTTCAAGCTCGGCAACGATATCCGGATAAATATTCTGTGCCCTGAACCATTGATCCAGTGACCGCCGGAGTGTTGTATTATTGGTTGGCAGGAGAAATGGAGCCTGGTTCAGACTGCGTGGAAAATCCGGACGGAGCTGATCCGCCAGAGGCTTTATGGCGACAAAGGAGACCCCGCATTCCCCCAGAAGATGATTATACACCCTTACGCGGTCGGCAGGATTGATCGGCACATCGGACAGAATAATATCCAGTTTGTAGAGCGCCATGTCACCGATCAACTGTTCCACTTTCCCTTCATGGCATGTAATCCGGACGGTTTCCTCAAGATGATAGGCAGGTTCGATCAGATGGTACGCGATTAGCTTGGGCAGTACGTCTGTTATGCCTACGTTTAATCGGAGTGGTTGACCGGTAGGTCGGTTTTTCAGGGTGTCCATCAATTCACGCCCAAGTAAAAAAATCTCATCGGCATACCGGTACACCAGACGCCCTGTCTCGGTAAGTACCAGACCCCGGCCCCGGCGTTCAAAAAGTCGATCGCCCAACGCCTCCTCCAACACTTTGATCTGACCGCTGACGGTCGGTTGCGCCAGATTAAGCTTCTCAGACGCTTTGACCACACCCCCTTCTTTGGCCACGGTCCAGAAGTAGTACAGATGGTGATAGTTCAGCCAATCCATTTTCCCCGTCCTTCCTCTCGAAGAATCGCTGTACAGAGAATTGCACAGGGTTCACGTTTCATTTGTTTTTCAACACATCGGTTTTTTCGATATGTTATGTCTATATAATCAATTTGTCAATATATAATGAAGTTGATATATTTATGGATCTATTGCGTAAACAATACAGTTATAGCAGTTGTATTAGATAAGAAACAGAGAGGAGGTCAGCGATGTCGAAATGGTATGATCTACGTAATCTTAAAGGTGATTTGACCGGCGGTATTACAGCCGGTGTCGTCGCTCTTCCGCTGGCGTTGGCCTTCGGTGTGCAGTCCGGGATGGGCGCTATTGCGGGGTTGTATGGTGCCATGGCCCTCGGGCTTTTTGCCGCCGCATTAGGCGGTACTGCGACGCAAGTGAGCGGTCCTACAGGCCCTATGACGGTCATCTCCGCCATTGTTATCGCCACGGCTATTGAAATGACCGGCAGCCTTGAACAGGGACTGGGCGTGATTATCGGGGCGTTCCTGCTTGCTGGCGGTTTTCAAGTTGTTTTCGGTCTGTTGAAGATTGGAAAGTACATCAAGTATATCCCATATCCTGTGTTGTCCGGTTTCATGACCGGTATTGGCGTGATCATCATTTTATATCAACTCTATCCGCTGATGGGCCATCCGTCTGCGCCCTCAACCGTCGCAATTTTTACAGACATCGGGAGGCCTCTGGCGGCGCTGAACTGGGGTGCCATTGGCATCGGCTTGGCCACCATGGCCATTATTTACCTGTTTCCGCACATCACCAAAGCGGTTCCAAGCACGCTTGTGGCACTGTTTACCTTATCTCTGGCCACCTATTTTATGAATCTGGATGTCCCGCTCATCGCCGACATTCCATCTGGTCTCCCTGTACTGCTGATCGGTGAAGTTCTCAACATCAATCCAAAGTTTTTTTGGCTGATCATCGAATTTGCCGCTATGCTCGCTGCACTTGGCATGATAGACTCTTTATTGACATCTGTCATTGCGGATAATATCACCAAGACCAAACACAATAGTAATAAAGAACTCATTGGCCAGGGCATCGGTAATATGGTCGCCGGGATGATTGGCGGTCTACCCGGCGCGGGTGCAACGATGCGGACGGTAGTCAATATCAATTCCGGCGGCAAAACACGTGTTTCCGGAATAGTGCACAGCCTGCTCCTGTTGTTCATTCTGCTGGGCGTCGGCGAATACGCAGCATATATCCCACTGACCGTGCTCGCCGGTATCCTCATTACCGTCGGCATCGGTATCATCGACTATAAAGGCATGAAGCATCTTTTCCACGTACCGCCCACCGATGCGGTAGTCATGGTGATCGTACTGGCTATAACGGTATTCGGCAACCTGATTCATGCAGTAGGTGTGGGCGTCATGTTGGCCTGCATCCTGTTTATGAAAAAGTCGAGTGATCTGGCCGAGTCCGGCAGCTCACTTAACGCCATGGGTAGTATGGATGGCGAAAAACCGTGGTCGGATGAAGAAGGTCTTTATCGCGAGTATCATAACAAGATCTATATCAAGCACCTCTACGGTCCCATGTTCTTCGGGTTCACCACGCGGTTCCAGGAAATGATCAAATCGCTGGATGAAGACATAAAAGCCCTCATCATCCGTATGGACCGAGTTCCACATATGGATCAATCCGGCCTGTACGCATTAGAAGAGGCCATCCTGGATTTGACGCGAAAAGGCGTATGGGTGCTTATAACCGGCCTGCAACCACAGCCCATGGATATGCTCAAGAAGATAGACATCATCCCGGATCTGGTCCCCGAAGTGCATCTCTTCGACCAGTTCAGCGATTGCGAGATGTGGATACACGAATACCTTCAGAGCGATGAAGAAGATATGAGTAAAGCACTGGAGAAGCTGAAACCGAAAAAAGAAATGATCGTGGTATAAAACCGCAAGAGACACTCATAGGAAGGAAAAGACAAATATGAGAACACATACGAAAGCATCCCAATCGTCTACCACGCCAGATATGGCCCTGCAACTTTTGAAGGAAGGAAACGAACGTTTTCAGAATAATCTTAAAGCCAACCGCGATCTGCTGCTGCAGGTGAACGAAACGCAAAATGGCCAGTTCCCATTCGCCACAATCCTCAGCTGCATTGACTCCAGGGTGTCGGCGGAACTCGTTTTCGATCAGGGCATCGGAGATATTTTCAGCATTCGTATCGCGGGGAACTTCATTAATGAGGATATTCTGGGCAGTATGGAATTCGCTTGTAAAATCGCCGGGTCGAAGCTGCTGGTCGTCCTGGGCCACACCAGTTGTGGCGCCGTTAAAGGCGTGTGCGACAACTGCACTATGGGCAACCTGACAACGGTCATGACCAAATTGAGACCGGCGTTGGATGAGACCGATGAGGCATCCGGTGATCGTAGTTCCAGTAATCTGGCCTTCGTCAATGAAGTAGCGACAACGAACGTCAAATTAACCATGAAAGGGATCACCGAACGCAGTCCGATCCTCAGAGATATGCTGAATGACAAAGCCATCGGTCTTATAGGGGGTATGTATAACGTGCATACGGGTGGCGTAACGTATTTCAGTTAATCTTTATTTTCACCTGATCCAGCAAAAACTTATCTTGCAGCACCCAGTAATCTCTTACGCCCCGTTTGTCGTAGATTAATACGGCCATGCCCATACTCGCAAAATGCCTGGTCATCCAGTTCAGGATGCCAGGCGCAGCACGTCCGGAACCATGGGCGATCACGATGGCCGGATGCGGTCCTGCGTTATCCGGTAGCCAGAGGGACCCCGCGGTGGAGACCCCTTCACTGTGCAAGGTGATATGGTCCGTTTCCGTATAGGCGTTGCCGGTCTGGGCATGGCTTTCCGCTACGGGGGCGGGCAACATCATCAATAGACACAGGACCAGCCAACGATTTCTTGAAATAGTAGGCATACAGAACCTCTTCCTCATGTTTCGCATACTACCGACCATCCTGCTTACCGAAGATACCCAGGTCACGCATTTCTTTAAGCCACTCGATATCGATGTCCCGCTCCGCTAATCGAATGACCACTTCTACGGAGAGATCCGTAAAACCGGCATCCCGAAGCCCTTTCAGATAGTCGACGCCTACTTCATGCTCGGCCAGGGTAATCACTTCGTCGAAAGACAAATTTGACAGGCCGTTTTCGCACAACCCTTTGATCCAGGCGATATCCACTTTGTGTTCAGCCAGTATGATAATCCGATCTATGGAAAGATCATTCAAGCCGGCTTCATACAGGGCTTTTATCCAAAGGGGTTTCACCTCATGCTCCGCGAGTCAAATGATATCATCCACGGATAGATTCAAGGTGTCGTGTGTTGTCTTGACCTCTTGCGCTTGCATGGTGGTCTCCTTTGGTTCGTGTAGCCCGGCTCTTAGGCACCGGGCTACCACCTCGTACTACAATCCCACCCACCACCTACGATTTACTCATATGGCAGCATATCCGCCGTATTCGCCAGCGCTTTTTCAGGACCTGATAACCCACCGTGAGCTGGGCCATGCCAAGGGCAGCAGCGTTGCTGATAAGAAAAACATGCGCGGTTAGATCAATCCGGTAGGCGAAGGCCTGAAGCCATTGATGCATAAGATAATACGCAATCGGGCACGCCACAGCCGAAGCCAGCACGACCGGAAGGAAAAAATCGCGGGTGAGCGTATGTAGAATGCCTGCGGCCAATGCCCCAAGCACTTTACGAATACCGATTCCGCTGGTCCGCTGTTCGCAGGTCAACGACGCGAGCCTCAGGTGCCCCAGGCACCCCATCCCTATCGCCAGGAAGGCCTCTCTTTTGACGAGGGGCGTCTTCAATTATTCTTTTCAAATGGCCTATTTCTTTATATTTTCATTAGATTCAACAGATCCACTTTTGCGACCTATTCAACTTCTCACTAATGCAGGATAGGTCGCAAGTTTCAAAAACCCGTGATTGTGGCGAACCACGCCATATGCATGTGAATCGAGAGCATAAGAGTGTAAAGTTCTGGCTTGATCCTGATATATCATTGGAAATTAATCGTGGGTATAGCCGTAAAGAACTACGAGATATTGAACGAATCACCCGAGAACATATGGAAAACTTGAGACATGGATGGGATGCCTTCTGTATCGAATAGCCTTATCGTATCAAGCATTATAAATGTATCAGTAACAGAGGATACTTTATCCGTGGATTTAGAGGATGGTCGTTCTTTAGCCTTTCCGATTGGCTGGTATCCTAGTTTAGCTTATGGCACCAAGGCAGAACGAAACAATCTTCAAATTAGTAGTGCCGGTTACGGCATCAACTGGCCAGATTTGGACGAGGATATTGGTATTGAAGGGTTGCTGCTTGGCTTAAGGTCATCCGAAAGCCATGCGTCATTTGAAAGATGGCTCAAGGATCGAAACAAAGTTTTATAGCCTGCCAATGGTCTATGTCTAAGGGGAGTCAGTAAGATTTTCCCAATCTACGCCCTGAGGGTTTGGGCATGAATTTTCCTAACTTGTCAATGAAGCGGAACGGTTCACTGAATCTGTGGTTTTCAGCGATTGGCCGGCTTGATACTGGATAGGCAGGCGCCGGACTGCTCGGTTTAGGGCACCGCCCCTTATTTTATCGTGATGCGCTTTGGAGAGTAACGTGAAATTAAAATTCTATGGGGAAGAGTTTCCGTTTATACGGTCAACATAGCATCAGGGACTTTGAACCGACTAACACAGCCATCCACTTCGAGTTTCGGTCCCTCGTGGGTACCGGATGGCAGACATATTGTCTTCTACTCCGTACGAGATGGGCATCCGGAACTCTATGTATTAGACACCAGTAGTGGGACGCAGCATCGTGTCACATCCGGATATCTATGGTCAATGCCGTAACGCTCTAACAGATATACGATCTATTTTGGCAAGAAAAAAGATGCCTCTTAGCCTGTTTATAGGATGATTTTTAAACGGCGGTCACGTTTGCTTGCCAAAACCAGGGTATGTGCCAATCCCATTTTAGAAGAGGGCTGAGAGACTGAGCCTGTACCAAACAGATATCAAGGGTGAGAAGACGCACATAGCAGTGCGTCTCTGATAGTAAGGCCCCTCGTCTTTGACGAGATATTGGAAGCCCGCTCACGCTGGGTGTTGCAAGTGGGCAGTTTTTACTTTCAGTGGTTTTTGTCTGGTCTCATTCGTCAACGGGCCCACCGCCCTGCTCAAAACGCCACACCATATCAATATATCCTTGCGAAAATACCATGTCCGGCGCTTTGTCATAACTAAAGATAGTAATAATGCGCGGCCGTATATTCGGTGGGTTTATTTTTGTAAATAGACAGACGTACGCTTCATCTGAAGTCTCGCAAGGCTACGGGTAATTTCTTTGACTATAGCCCCTCATGGCATTACTTTTGTGCGGAGGCTGAAGCATAGGATGACATCGAATCTGAGGAGGGGCCATTATCCAGGCAGGTTATTACGAAGCAGATGAGCAGGTCGCCATCTATTGCGAGTTCCATTATGGCGCTGAATATTTTGATATAGCCAACTATCCGAAGCAGTGCGCCGAGTGGTGTATGGCATATATGGATGGGCGTAAAAAGGAACGGGCACTCGATATAGGCTGCGCCGTAGGACGCTCTACTTTTGAGTTGGCGCGCGGATTTAACACCGTGACCGGTCTTGATTTCTCGCATGGCTTGATACACGTCGCTTCGGAGATGCAGGAGCAAGGTATGTTCCAGTATACGCTTCCTGAAGAGGGCGAGTTGGTTTCTCACCACACAAAGCGCCTGGTAAATCTTGGATTGACGGATACGCAAAATAAAGTGGCCTTCTGTCAGGGAGATGCGCAGCACCTCGATCGATCACTAACAGATTACGATCTGATATTTGCCGGTAATTTGATTGACCGTTTGCCCGACCCAGCCGAATTTTTAACGCACATTCATGAACGATTGAGGATTGGCGGCCTGTTGGTCATCACTTCGCCCTACACCTGGCTCACGGATTTCACATCCCGTGACAAATGGGTCGGCGGATTTATGAAGAACGGACATCCTTATACCACACAGGATGGGATGCTCGCCCTCCTATCCCCCCGGTTCAATTTGATCGACGATACCCGTCAAGTCCCCTTCGTTATCCGCGAAACCGCACGAAAATTCCAGCATACCATCGCCGCGATGACCGTATGGGAAAGGAAAGACCACCATGTTAACTGAACAACAATATCTACATTTCCAGACGTTTGGTTTTGTGGTGTTGCGTCAGGTGTTCACGTCGGACGATTACAACCAGCTTGACGCCGAATTCAACAGCGCGCTGGAAGCGGCGTATCGTCATGCGCCTTTTGACGGAACCACGCGGCATTGGCTGCCGATGCTGGGGCCGTCCACGCCATTCTTTGCAAGTCTGCTGGAAGATGACCGACTGTGTAAGGTCGCCGAACAACTCTACGGAGAGGACACCCTGGGGATTATTTCCGATGCCAACCGGTATGTAGGCGATACGCGATGGCATCCGGATACGGGAAGTATCCATCAGTTCGGTGTGAAGTTCGCTTTTTATCTGGAACCGGTCGGTCCGGATACGGGGGCGTTGCGGGTGATACCGGGGTCGCACAAACAGCCTTATCATGACGCACTGAAACAGGCCATGCCTGATCTCAATATGAACATTCAGGAAATCCCGGCCTATATCTGCACTTCGGAACCCGGTGATGTGGTCGCCTTCGACCTACGGTGTTTTCATGCCAGTTACGGCGGGGCGGATGATCGCCGGATGTGCACATGTGTCTATTACAACAATCCCAAAACGCCTGAGCAGGACGAGGCCACACGCAAACAGGCGTCGGGTAGTGGAAAAACGTCCGCAACTTACAACCGGCCCGATGATCCGTTGTTCGATCCCCATTGGCTGGCAAATCCGGCAGGCAGCCCCAAGCGGCAGCGGTGGCTTGATCGAATGCAAGAACTGGGGTTCTTTGAAGCAGCTTGAAAGGCGGCTATCTCTATGCTAAAAAATCGTTTGAAAGAATTGCTCGATGCGGACCAGCCCGCATTTGGTCTGCAGCTTCGGTTTGGCTCCCCGGCGATTGTTGAACTGGTGGGGCTTGCCGGGTTCGACTGGGTTTTGATCGACTCAGAACATGCGCCACAGACGCCGGTGACGATTCAAAATCAACTTCAAGCCGCCGGATGTACACCGACCACGCCGGTCGTCCGGATAGGAAAAAATGATCCGGCGTTGATCCATCTCTATCTTGATATGGGAGCGATGGGGATCGCGGTACCGTTTATCAATACGCCTGAAGAGGCCCGTTTGGGTGCTGAGGCCTGCCGATATCCGCCGCAAGGCACCCGAGGTTGGGGGCCGCACCGGGCGGCGGGATACGGTCTTCACGCGGAAGCATATACCGAAAAAATTAACGATCTGGTGATGTACCTGCCCATTATTGAAACAGCGGAAGCCATCGAAAATATCGAGGGAATCATGGCGGTCGACGGCGTGGATTCGTGTATCGTCGGCCCGGTAGATCTCTGTATTTCTCTCGGCATCCCGTTTCAGTTTGACCATCCGGCCTATCTCGATGCCCTTCAGCGTGTACGCGACGCAGCGCAGCGGGCTGGGAAACCGGCCGGCCTCCCGTTGCTCGGCGCTCTCGATGATCAGGATAACATCCGCCAGCAGGTGGAGCAGGGTGCCCGGCTTTTGCTGCTTGGTGGCGATGAGCCGTATCTAGTGCAGGCGTGCAGGAAGGCGCTGGAAAACCATGCATTTTTAAAGAAATAGGCGTTCAGAGGCTATTTTTTCTATTTTGGTATTTCGGTATGGGGAGATCATCTTATACCCACGGTCAAGTAAACGACCATATATAGATCCCTGTAACAAATTGTAAATAATGGTCTTTCAACCCCGAAGGGCTCGCACATGTCCACAGGATATGTGCGAGTATAATTCATAACCTGGCATTATCTCGCCTGTTTCATCTATTTTGATTAAGAAGTTTACGCTTTCTCTCTCTTCACGTATCAACGACTCAATTGCCAATCACCAATCACCAATCACCAATCACTCATTCGCTCAATCGCCCATGTCTTTTTTCGCTTCCATCCTCTCCGGCCTGTTGCTCACCCTGACGCTGCATTACCCCTCCATGAGTTGGCTGGCCTGTCTGGCGCTTGTACCGTTTCTGATCGTGTTGCTGCGGGGTGGTGTGCCATTCAAATATGCTCTTCTTTTTGGTTGGTTGGCTGGCCTCATTGGTTATGGGTTTCATTTTTCGTATGTCGCGACAGCCCTGGATATGGACGTGTTTATCGCGGCCCTTATTTACTATGCGCTCTACGTCGGCGTGTTCGCGGTCGGGGTAACTTTCTGCAGCCGACAAAGTATCGAATACGGTAGCCTCGTCGCGCCCTGTCTCTGGACTGGATTAGAATACATTCGGGCGCATGTTCTGACCGGTGTGCAGATCGGCACGCTCGGCGCGACCCAGGCGGAGACCCTGCCCGTGGTTCAGATCATATCGGTTACGGGCATCTTCGGTCTGTCGTTTATCCTCGTCTTCATCAACGTGGCGGTTACGCGACTGATTCTTCTGCGACGGGCAGGAACGCCCATGTCAACCTTTGGATGGGCAGGTGCGGCGACTCTCATGATTGTCGGGGTTTTGTCGTATGGAGGGCTCTCTCTCTGGACGCCCGAACCGGAAGCGTCGGATATACTGACCATCGCTACGGTTCAGGGGGACATTGATGAGCGGGGGATGGATCAGGATGTAATTCGCCAGCAGATCTTCGATCGATACCGGACCCTGACGGTGAAACTGACGGCCATACAGCCGGACCTGATCGTATACCCCGAAACCATGACCGGCAGCTATCTGATGCAGGACAGCCTGTTTTTGTCGTTCCTGGCAAATATGGGCGAACAGACCGGCAGCCGTTTTCTGGTTGGCAGCCGCTACCTGGTCCGAACCGAGGATACATACGGCCTGTATAACAGTGTCTTCCTGGTCGATTCGACTGGCCATATTCTGGATCGGTATGACAAAAATAAATTGGCCCCATTCGGCGAATATACCCCGCTTGGTGCCTGGTTGCCCTGGCTGGCGGAATACCGAATCGCCCAGGCCGAGTTAACGCCTGGGGAGGAATGGGCACCTTTAGCAGTGACTGAAAAGGCGCTGACGGGGATCGGTATTTGCTACGAGGCCATGTTCAGCGCGGATATCCGCCATGTGATCCGACAGAACACACGACTTCTGTCCATTATTTCGGATGATTTCTGGTTTCAAGGTACACCGGAATCCCGGACATTTTTTAATGAAGGGGTTCTTCGGGCGATTGAAAACCGCACGCCGATGGTCCGTTGTGCTAATATGGGGCGGTCCGGTATCGTAGATGCCTATGGCAGGATAATCAGTACACCGCTACCCGGTGCCCCCGGTGTCACCTATGGCACGGTACGCCTTCGGACCACCATCTCTATATACACCCAGATGGGTGATGTGTTGCCCTGGCTGAGCCTGATCGTATGCATTCTGGTTATCGCCTGGTGTGTCTTTCGTCGTACATCCGCTTCAAATACCGCTTGACTTTAAAGACGGTGCTTAGTACTTGAGTAGAAGATCAAATGGGGCCCTGTAATCCAATCAACAATCATATATCAACAATCAAAAATAAACATGAAACTTACCTTCTACGATACCTACACCCGCAGCATGCGTGAATTCGAGCCATTGTCACCGAATGAAGTCGGTTTGTATACCTGTGGACCGACCGTCTATGACTTCGCACATATCGGTAATCTGCGGACCTATATTTTTGAAGATCTGCTAAGTCGGGTCCTGAAGTTCAACGGCTATACCGTTCGGCATGTTATGAATATTACAGACGTGGGCCATCTGGCGTCGGATGCCGATACGGGCGAAGACAAAATGGAAAAAGGGGCCCGCCGTACCGGCAAGACCGCCTGGGAAATAGCAGAGTTTTACACCGAGGCTTTCAAGGATGACTTGCGACACCTTAACATTATCGAACCTACCGTATGGTGCCGGGCGACCGACCATATTCCCGAACAGATTGCAGAGATTCAATGCATCGAAGCCAAAGGGTTTACCTATCAGACCTCGGATGGGATTTATTTCGATACGGCCAAGTTACCCAATTACGGCTATCTGGCCCGCCTGGATATCGAGGGATTGGAAGCCGGCACGCGGGTTGACATGGCCGAAAAACGAAATCTAACCGACTTCGCGCTGTGGAAATTTAGCCCCAAAGATGAACAGCGGCAGATGGAGTGGGATAGCCCCTGGGGTATCGGGTTCCCCGGATGGCATCTGGAATGCTCCGCCATGTCCGCCAAATATCTGAGCACCTACTTTGATATTCATTGTGGTGGCGAAGATCATATTATGGTCCATCATCCTAACGAGATCGCCCAGACCGAAGCTTGCCACGGCACCCGATTGGCCAACTACTGGATGCATGGGTACTTTCTTCAGCTGGATGACGCCAAGATGGCCAAATCGGCTGGTGAATTTCTGCGCCTCCAGACCATGATTGACCGGGGGTATGATCCGCTGGTATACCGGTTATTCTGCCTGAGTGCGAACTACCGCTCCAAACTCAACTTCAATTGGGAAAGCATCGACGGCGCTTCCAGACAATTGAACCGGCTGCGGCTGGCTGTCTATAGTTGGGGTGATGCGGTTTCGGAGGCGGACGCATCGTATGTCACCCGTTTTACCGAGCAGGTAAACGAGGATCTGAACTTGCCAAGGGCACTGGCTGTCACCTGGGATCTGGTCAAAAGTGACTTGCCGGATGACGTTAAAAAAGCCACGGCAGCTGTATTTGATCAAGTGCTGGGGCTAAGACTAACCGAATGGGCACCGGAAGAAGAAGACCTACCGGACGAGGTGGTCGCCCTGGCCAATCAACGTCAGCAGGCCCGTGTCGAAAAACGGTATGCCGATGCCGACACGCTTCGAGACCAGATCATCGCCGCCGGCTACGAAATCAAAGACACACCCACAGGACCGGAAGTCACGCGAAAGCCCAAGGCAGACTGAAATATTGATGGATAGTGATTGGTGATTTGAAAAGCATGCATGATCAATCACCAATCACTATCCACCATTCACCAATTACTAATGTATGAATATCCTTCTTGTCGGCGGTTCCGGATTAGTCGGAACGTTTATCACGCCCTACTTGCAACAGCATTATACCCTCCGTGTACTGGATATTCATCCGCCCAAACACGATAATATAGACTATGTCCACGGGTCCATCACCGACCCGGAGGCTGTCCGGCGCGCCCTGGATGGTATGGATGCGTTTATTACCATGACGATGAAAAGTGGCCAGGGTGGCTTTTCACGGGATCATACCATCGAGCAGACTGTGGATAATTATACGGTCAACTGTCTCGGGCTCCACATCCTGCTGCACACAGCCGCAGATATGGGGATAATGAAGGGGATTTATACCAGTACCATGACGGTACATCATCGGGATCGAGCCTGGTATCCTTCTGAGGAGGAGGTGCCGATGGACGGCCCGAATGTATACGGCCTGACCAAGGGGTTCGGCGAGGGTATCTGCCGTTATTTTGCCCGTGGGTTCGACATGAATCTGGCGGTTTTTCGCATTACCGGTCCATCTACCAGAGCCCAGTTTATCGAACGGATCAAACACCCGCCTTCCGGTGTGAAATTGTACTATACCGACGAAGAAGATCTGGCCAATGCCTACCTTGCTGCGCTGGATTTTGTGCAAATCGGCCATGGCCGTTGCGAAGCGTTTTTTATATCCGGTGACGGGGACCACGAAGAGATGAACATGTCGAAAGCAAAAGCGCTTTTAGGCTGGGAGCCCCGTACGAAGCGACAATTGGCCTTATAGACTAAACAAGAAAGGTCACTATGTCCACCTTATTCCAAGCTGAATTAAACCTCCCCGTACGAGGCGTCAGCCAACGTGTAACGCGTCGGCCGGACATCGCGCCCGGAGAGACCGAAGTGCTGTTCAATGAAGCCGGCCCTGGATGTATACGGCACTGGTGGCTTACGTATACGCCGTCCGAACCCAAGGCCGTGCAGGATCGAATCCACGATTTGCGACTCCGTGTGTATTACGATGACACGGATCTACCGGGCATAGATCTTACGCTGGGTCAGTTTTTCGCCATCATGCTCGGTCAGGACATCTATGAAGTACACAGCGCAGCACTGACCGTCCTGCCGAAAAATGCCTTGAACTGTTATCTACCCATGCCGTTTGGTGCGATGCGAATGGAGCTGGAAAACCAAAGCGCATCACAGGTGAGCATCTGGTTCATGGCGGACTGGCATGCTTACCCTGCTGGTGCATCGTTGACGCCTTTGCGACTGACCACCTATCCGCATACCGAGCATACGGCCGATGCTGCTGGAAGTTATCTGATGGCCGACATTGTCGGCGAGGGATTTTTTGCGGGGATGACGAAAGCCGTCCGAGTGCATGATGAATCGGATGCCTGGTTCCATACCGGCGGTGATCTCTGGTTACTTGACGGCGAAACATATCCTCACCCCCTGCGCGGCATCGGCGGGGAAGATGTTTTCAATATGAGTTTCGGCGTATGGGAAGCTCAGGCGCCCTGGGTAGGCACGCCCTATCTAAAAGAGCCGGTCAAAGGCCAGGCCGGGCGGGCAGGCTATGAATGTGTCAATTATCGATTCTTCGGACCGGATCCGATCTGGTTCGATACCTCCGCAGTTGTACGATTCGGTAGCAAGGCCAACGATCTCGAGACCGTGGTTTATGCCTATGTTCAAACACGCGCCGCCCCGGCGATTCGGACCCCCGATACCTGGATGCTCGCCGGTCCGTTTCGCTGTTACGGCGAAAGCGAGTTTCACCGCCGTGAATGGGCTGAAGAGCCGACTCATCTCTGGCCGGAAAACTGGACACCAGGTTTTGGTCAATACGTAACCGGCCAGGGCAATGCGGCCTTCGCCATCCCGATTTCGGCCATTTCGGAGCATGGGTGGTGTGATTTTGCCCGTCATTTTCGAGGCCGAAAACCTGCAAACATCGGCACCCAGCCCGTGGATGTAGCGGCCTACGCGGTGGGCAAGGTTCACATAGGCAAATCCGATCTGTATAACATTTACATCGGTTATGATGATCGATTGTCGCTCTGGATAAACGGCGAACCGGTGATCACCGGTGGATATCACGCCCAAGGCTTTGCTGTGGATCATATCACCTGGCGTTTGCCAGCAGGTGAGGTGGAGATTCGCGTCAAATTGTCCAACGAAGATAACTATCAGTGGCGACTCTGGGCGTTTCATGTGAAGATAGGCGACTGATCATTTTTTAATCACCAACCCCCGCTCCTTTTGAGTTATTACTTGACACCAGCCTAACTACAACCGTCCTTGTTACAGATCATTGATTGATATCTTTATGAGAAAGTGATGAATCGTTATGAACAACAGCAGCCGTTTTGTGGTGGCCGTACATATCATGTCGGTATTGGACATTGGCCCGTCATATAAGCAATTGTCCTCTGTGCCTTCTGATAAAATCGCTTTGAGTGTAAACACCAATTCGGTCGTCGTTCGTCGGTTATTAGGGCATTTACGTAAAGCAGGGCTTGTGAATTCTCAGGCTGGTGCCCATGGCGGATCTATGCTCGCTAAGCCGTCCAATAAAATTACGCTACTGGATATATATCAGGCTGTAGATGATGGCCGCCTCTTTCCTTTGCACCCGTCAACACCCAATTTGAAATGTCCGATCGGCCGGAATATTCAGGAGGTCCTGGGAAGCACATTGAATGAGGCAGAACAGGCGATGGAACATGAACTTGCCAGAGTAACCCTGGCTCAGATAAGCGATGATATTATGCATAAAGCTGATATTGTCCGTGTATTAGCATGAAACCCGTGTATCCGTTTACAGGACACGGTTTTTTTATGCTATTTATTGTAACAGGACCGATTACAAAACAGATTCGTGCTGTGGAACCGATACAACCTATAGAGGGGTAAAGATCTCCAAGTACATAGGGCCAATCACAAAACCTCACGTACGCATTTCACCATAAGGAGCGATTATGACTACCATGCCAACACCAGACATTGATGTCGCCATGTCTCGAAGGGGGTTTCTGACGGGCGCACTGCTCGCCGGTGCCGGTGCCATGGCCTTCAGCCCTGAAATTCTGGCACAGGCCTTGACCTCGGGCAAGACACCGGAAGAGATCCAGGG
>Ga0115002_10001316_pt1 | contig 34166 bp, 21 predicted proteins | sample ArcticOcean_MG_C_8_FD_89576 | JGI IMG/M metagenome (GOLD analysis project Ga0115002, IMG submission 89576) | Marine microbial communities from western Arctic Ocean - ArcticOcean_MG_CB11_86 | ecosystem: Environmental > Aquatic > Marine > Oceanic | place: Arctic Ocean: Canada Basin | collected... | reverse complement strand
TTCATCCGGGGAAAGTTCAGAGACATTCGGCAAACATTCGACCATCTGGTAAACTCCTTACCAGACGCTCCTACCGAAATCACCAAATCCAGTCCATACCAATCGCCGGTGAGTAGTAACCGTTGAGATTAAGAAACGTGAGAGTCGTCAGCCCCTTGAGATGTACCAGTCCCGCGTCACGGACTTGGGTGCAGCTGAGATTAAGACCAGCGAGATTCGTCAGCCCCTGGATGTGTTCCAGGTTCTCATCTATCACCTGCTGGTTCCCAACCAGGTAAATTTCAGTAACTCGGAACGGCTGTTGCGGCAACTCCTCAGCAGCTTTGATTAGTGAAAGATGCGAAACAGAATCGTTGGATCTTCCGTGTAGTTGGTTCGGAAATAGTGTGAATCGAGACCAAGGCTCACAGCCACTCCGCGCATTAAGGTATGGCCGAGTTTTGTCATTGCGTCGAGGTATTCCAGTAGTGTTTCTCGAAACCCTGCGATTTCAGGGAGAAGATTACAGCCATGCAATGGCGTCTGAGCAGCAACTTTCGGATGCTCCACTGGCAGCTCCGAACCGAAGTAGATTCCCTCCTTGGCATCAGGAACATCAGAAGTTAACTCGTCGCCAACAGGAAAGTAACCACGCCAGGCACGACCGCTCAGCTCCATGCGGATTGCCATTTTGGCTTCAAGATCGAGTTGGAAGAATTCGCGACTGAGATGTTCGAGCTGTTCTTGCAGCTCCGTATCGACGCCGTGTCCGACAACGTAGAAGAAACCCTGTTGACGGCAGGCATTCCCGATTTCTCGTGCGACGCTTGCGGCAGGTTCACCGGCAACAAGTCTCGAAATATCGATGACAGGTAGCTGCGATGGACTCAACACCTGATTCCCTCTACTGGAAAAATGTCGTCAAGACTTGTGGGTGATCCGGCGAATGTTCTCGGTGCCGTCGATGTCACGAAAGCGCGTGGCGTGGCTCGACCTGTGGATTCACAATTCGATCGGCGATGGGCCATCGGTCCGACAATACCGCGATCAGGTTGGCGACAGACCCGTACCCGACTTCCCTGCTCGAATCGACCGAGAACGCAGCGACGTGAGGCGTGAATACGACGTTGTCCATTTGAAACAATCGGTGTGTCGGACGCGTCGGATGTGGCTGATGCACGTCGATGACTTCGAATGTGTCGAGCCCGGCTCCTGTCAGGTGGCCGGCTTCAAGCATCTCGGCCAACGCGTCTTCATCCACGATTGCGCCGCGCGCAGTATTGATCAGGCTGCTCCCCGGCTTCATCTTCGAAAGCGTTTCCTTGTCAAACAAATGCCGTGTCGCATCGTTGAGTGGCAGGTGGAGTGACACGAAATCAGATTCGGCCAGTAGTTGCTCTAACGACATCATTTGCACATGCAGCGACTGCACGTCCGGATCGACGGCAGACATGTTTCGGCGCGTGGCCAATACGCGCAGGCCGAATCCTGCGGCGCGGCGGGCCATCGCTCTTGCCGAAAGACCGAAACCAACCAAGCCGAGAGTACGGCCGGGAAGTCGCCGTAGCGGGCGAGACTGCTCACGGCCGTCGTGGTATCGAGCGTCGAGCATGCAGTTGCGCATCTCGTTCAACCGCCGCGCGACGGACAGCAGTAGAGCGAATGCATGATCGGCCTGTTCTTCGACGCAGAAATCCGGCACGTTCGCCACGACAATGCCCAACTCGGTCGCCGCCGCCACGTCAATCTTGTCGGTGCCGGCACCCAGGCGACAAATCACCCGGCAGCGCCGCATGGCATTGATGACGTCTGCGGGTAAGGACTGTGAAACCACCATCACCGCGTCGGCGTCCCTCACGTGTTCGACCAACTCATCCCGAGCAGCCGCTTCGACGGCCATCGGCGTCATGCCATGCTCGTCGTATTTCGCTTGCTCAAAGCTGGTGATCGGAAACAGCTCCGCGTTCAATCGCACGATTTTGAATGATGAGAATTCCATGAAGAATGATCACGCTACGCGACACGGTATTGACGGATGAAGTCTTCGTTGAGTTCCACGCCGATCCCTGGGCCTTGCGGCGGACGAACACAGCCGCCGCTCGATTTGACCTGTTCACGGATGCCGAGCGGCTCGGCCAGCAGGTGTTCGTGGAACAGGTTGGGTGTCGTGTCGTACTCCAGCATCGGCTGAAATTGGTGAAGGCCACCGGGAATGTCCGGGATCACGGACACCAGATGCATATCAACCGCGATCAGAACGTCCGATCCCCAAACATGCGGCATGACCGGTGTGCCGAAGGCATGGGCCATCGACAGAATCCGCATGAACTCGCTGATTCCCCCCGTAGCCGCCACCTCCGGCTGCAGAATATCCACGCATCGACGAGTCAACAGTTCGCGATGGCCAAATCGCGTCCATTCGGCTTCACCGCCGGCAATGTTGATGCCCGGCAGCGCCTCTCGGACAGAACAATAGCCGTCGTAGTCTTCGGGCATTACCGGCTCCTCGAACCAGTAGAAGCCGAGATCGCGCAATGTCCGGCCCAACTGGATCGCTTCGCCGACGGTGTAGGCGTGATTCGCATCCGCCATCAGTTTGAATCCGTCGCCTGCTCCCCGACGAACTGCCGTCGCCAGCTCCGCATCCTTTTCGACACCCATGCCAATCTTCATCTTGGACGCGGTGAACCCCATTTCGACGATCCGGGAAACCTCTTCTTCGTAAACCGCCGGTAGGTCGTCTCGCTTTCGGAACATCATTCCGTAACCGTAGGCAACAACCTGATCGCGCGCCATTCCACCCAGCAATTGATACAACGGCTGTGATGTGGCCTTGCCGAAAATGTCCCACAAAGCGATATCGACTCCCGACAGACAGCAAATCGGCATGCCGGTCCGGCCGTGATCTCGAACCGCATTATAGACGTCGTGCCAGATGACGTTGATGTCGAGCGGATTCCGTCCGACGACCAGCGGCTTGATGACATGTTCCAGAATTCCCTGGTTGGCCAGCGCAAAGCTGCCGGCACCAAAGATCTCTCCGATGCCGGTAATCCCTTCGTCGGTGTGGACTTTGATCAGATGAGCAGTCCGCTTGTCGTAGTACCCTTGCGCAAAACCCAGTTCTTCGTCCATGTCGTGCTGAAGGATAATGGATTCGATGTCCCTGATCCGCATGCCGGTGGCCTTGTTCAATTTCGGCAAGAACTGGGGTCGGCACAAATGCGGCCGACTCGAAAATGTCGTGATCTCGCAAAGATACTCGAAAACCCTATAGAGAAAGAAGTCGGGCCAAGCATTATCCACCGCTTCCTACGTGCGATCAGTGGAATCGTCGCCCCGCAGCCGGCTGCTCTCAACAACACGGGTTCGGTGGTCTCACCGATGATCACACCCAGCGTGAGAATCGTCTGCTTGACGTGATCCGGGAGGCTCGGCCAGCCTTCTTCTGTTAGGGTGGTCATCGTTATGCTCGGTCGTTGTTCGACGACGGCTGTTTTAGGATTCGTCTGTCTGGAGATTGGAGATTGCCTGCGATGAAACAGTGGATTGCTCTCATGGGTGGAGTTGGCATTTCGGTTGTGATTTGCAGCGCGGGGCTGGCTCAAACGCCTATTACGAAAATCAAGCCGCATCCCGATGCTTTGCCAAATCTGCACCCTGTTGGCGAGGTGGACAATCCGAAGCTTGTCCCGTTTATTGTGAAATCTCCTCGTTCGCTGCCGGGAATTGTGGTGGACGAATCGGACGCCACACTCATTGGAAACTGGCGATACTCCACGCATACGCCGCCCTACGTCGGCCTCGGCTATTTGCATGACCAGAAGATGGGTAAGGGGAAAAGCTCGGTGACCTTCACGCCGAATCTCCCTGCGGCAGGAAGATATGAAGTGCGGTTGTCCCACTGCTATAACATCCGCCGATCCATCAATACACCGGTGACGATTCACCATGCCGATGGCGAAACGACAATACGCATCGATCAACAGCAGGTTCCGAAACACAAAAAGCTGTTCCGATCACTGGGCCGTTTCCGATTTCTGGCAGGGAAAATGGGGTGGGTGCGAATTTCAACCGGTGGTACGGACGGTAAATATGTGATTGCCGACGCTGTCCAGTTCTTGCCGGTCACCGACAAGAAACGAAAATCGAATTGACTTGGCCACGCATGTCCGGCTCAACAGAAACAGTTCTGATGTGGGACGTAATCGCTGGCGTGCGCGCATGGCAAGCCTCGGTCACATCAACCCTACCAATTGATGCCCAATCGCTAGCATCTCGTCCGCGACAGCGCTCTGGCAATGCGATTCACGCAACAGGTCGCAAATCGCCCCATTCTCCAAAGACTCCCATGTACGGTTTAATCAATGAGTGATTTCGTGTACGTTTTATAATCCCAATTGGCACCGTTCTCAGGGCGCACCGCATGCTCGGAGCGCTGCCAACAGACTTTCGCCTGCAAGACTTCTGATTTTTCTTCAATGAGGATTTCGCTCGATGTCAACGCCTCGTCAAACAACGCGCCGTAGTTTTCTCCAGGGAGTGGCCGGCGCGGGGGCTGCCACTGTTTTGTGCCCCTCGGCGAATCGAGCTCTCGGCTATCAGTCACCGAACGACCGCCCGGTCTTTGCGACCATCGGCCTTCGAAACCAGGGCTGGGCCATTACTTCGAAGTCGTTTCGTTTCGCTGATTTTGCGGCACTCGCCGACGTCGACTCGAACGTCCTCGGGGCTAACGTGGAGAAAACGAAACAGAAACAGGGTAAGCAGCCGGCCGCCTACAAGGATTATCGGGAAGTCCTCGATCGAAAAGACATCGATGCCGTCATGATCGCCACGCCCGACCATTGGCACACGAAGATCGCGGTCGAAGCGATGTACGCAGGAAAAGACGTCTACTGTGAAAAACCGTTGACGCTGACCATTGCCGAAGGCAAGTTGATTGAAAAGGTCGTCAAGAAGACCGGCCGCGTCTTCCAGGTCGGCACGATGCAGCGAACGGAATCGAGCCAGCGGTTCCTGCAGGCCATCGCCATGGTGAAGAATGGGCGCATCGGCAGGGTCAAAAAAGTAACGTGCGGCATCGAGGGCATGCCGGCTTCACCCGCCATACCAGTTGCTCCTGTTCCCAAAGAACTCGACTGGGAACTCTGGCTGGGACCGGCACCAAAAGTTGATTACCGAGCTCTACCCGAAATGCGCGAGGGTTACGGTGGTGGCGTACCGCTCTACAGCAATTGTCACTACGCATTCCGAAACTGGCACGAGTACTCCGGTGGAAAACTGACCGACTGGGGCGCGCATCACGTCGATATTGCCTGCTGGGCTCTCGGTGCCAGCGACACGGGACCGAGCAAAGTGACACCGCTCGAATACACATTGCCGGTGAAATACAAGAATGGACACCCGGTGGTTCACGATCAGTACAACGTCGCCACCAAATTCAATGTCAGAGTCCAGATGCCCGGCAATGTGGAAATGATTATCACCAGCGAAGGCGACAACGGCATTCTCTTCGAGGGCACGAAAGGTCGGTTCTTCGTCAATCGAGGCAAGATCGTCGGCAGGCCCATTTTTGACCTCGAAGACAATCCGCTGCCGGAAGGAGCCATTGAAGATGTTTACGGCGGCAAGGTCAGCGAGAATCACACCGCCAATTTCATCGAGGGCATGAAATCCCGCAAGCAACCAATTTCCGACGTCTGGTCGCATAACCGCATGCTTGAGATCTGCCACCTCTCCAACATTGCCATGCGTCTGGATCGCGAACTCAAGTGGAATCCAGTCAAGCGAGAGATCATTGGCGATACCCAGGCAAACTCGTTCCTCGCGCGCGAATACCGCAAGGGTTACGAAATCAACATGTAGTCTGCGAGCAGGTCAGGGAATGCAGGCATCTGCCAATTCAATACGAGCCGTTGAATCCCCGGACAAACAAATCCTACTGTAGCAGCAATCGTCACGGCACCCGCGCGTGCGGTAGGCGAAGGCGACTGATCAGTGGTTCGCGTTTCAGCGGTTCGCGTTAGGTATCTCGGCGCGCCGGCTGAATGAACCACACCAGCCCGATTGAAGGCACAGCTTGGCCGATTGCTGTGTGACGCCATGAATGTCTTACGGCTTCCTAGCGAATCGTCTACACTGTACTGCGACGCATGCAAGCCATTTTCCACCCCGTGGATCCTGAGATTTCAACGATGACGCAGCCAGCGAATTCATCGCATCCCCCATTGAAACGCCGGGATTTTTTGCAGATCGGCGCAATGGGAGCGACCGGATTGGCTTTGCCCACGATGCTGCGGAATCGGGCGTTGGGCGCAGGATCAGCGAACTTCGTGAATGACAAATCGGTGATTTTCCTGTTTCTCGCCGGCGGACCAAGTCAGTACGAAACCTTCGATCCCAAACAGTCGGCTCCTTCTGAAATCCGCGGCGTGACGGGCGAGGTGCAAACCAATCTGACTGGCGTCAACTACGCGGGCGTGTTTCCTCAGTTAGCCAAACACGCCGACAAGCTGGCCGTCATCCGTTCTTTCAAGCCGGAAGGTAGCGGGATTCACGAAGCAGAGACAATCCGAATGCTCACCGGCGGCACGGTCGAGCCGCGAGACAACAAAATGGTCGGCCCGGGCGGGAGCATCGGCTCGCTGCATGCCCGCATTCGTGGCATGAATCATCCCCGAACCGGTACGCCGACTTACGCCTACTTGCAGTCACCCGAGATCGACGAATTCTACATTAACTTCTTTCTCAGTTGTTCGCAGCAAGGCTCCGCTTCGGGCGGTCTCGGCACTGCATATGCTCCGTTCACTCCCGGTCGTGGGGGCACGGCGATCGACAACATGAACCCGCGGATTCCGGCGGAGAGGCTCAGTGATCGCCGATCGCTTCTGGCGTCGCTCGACCGGTTCAAGCGGGACGTCGATCAGAGTGGCGAGATGGACGGCCTCGAACATTTCCGCCAGCAAGCGTTCGATGTCGTCAACGGAGGCGCAGTTCGCAAAGCCCTGGATTTGGAACAGGAAAATGCTCGCGTCGTTGAGCGGTACGACACAAGTCATCTGCAGGTACACGCCCACCAGAAGAAAAAGAACGGCGAATCGACGCTCGGCAAAATGCTGCTGACAGCGCGACGGCTCTGCGAAGCGGGTTGTGGCTTCGTGACCGTGGCGTCCGGCGGTTGGGATATGCACGGTGACGGTAATAATCCCGGTGTACTCCGGGGCAGCGAATCGGTTGCCAGACCATTAGACCATGCGGTTTCGGCATTCCTGGATGATGTTCACGAGCGAGGTTTATCGGAGAAAATTCTGATCGTGATCACCGGTGAATTCGGTCGTAGCCCAAAACTTAACAACAACGGAGGTCGCAATCACTGGGGCGGAATCACTCCGCTGGTCCTGGCTGGCGGCGGCTTGAAAATGGGACAGGTCGTCGGACAGTCTTCGCGCGACGGCAGTGTGGCGGCGACAGAGCCTATTCGTATCCGAGACCTGATGGCCACGATCACGCATACTGTGTTCGACGTGGGCAAAATGCGTCTACAAGCCAGCCTTCCACCAGAGATTTTGCGGCTCACCGAGAACGGTCGGCCAATCGAGCAACTCTTCTAAGTCGAACGGCGACAGTCCGGCAAACGTACTGCGTGCGCTGTGACTACAACCAGAAAGATGTCGGCGGGCAAACGTTCGATTCGCCCCCCCCAAGTGATGACATCGTTGTATGGATGAGTCTCAAGCAGTAGAGCAAGCGCGGATGCGCAAGAACCGGTCAACTGACGGATGAACGCCGGTTCGACGATGCGATCGACCTGCCGGAGCAAGTGATCGCCCGGTATGAATGAATCCCGATCAAGATGAATCGGTGGCTGTCCCCGTCAGGTCACACCGACTTTTTCAACACGCCCGAACGATTTCGCGAAATCGGGTTCGCCCCATTGACTCCGGTCTCGAAGGCCATCGGCCTTGCTGGTTAATCAGACAACCAAATTCTATCAGGCCAACGCTTCTTTGATGATCGGGGCATCTTCGGCGATCAGCTTGATTGGACGATTACTGCGCGTGTTGACGATGCGATCGGCGTCGATTCCCAGCAAGTGGTACAAAGTACGACCGAAGCTCTCGACTTTGTAGAACTTGTCGGTGACCTGTTCGCCCAGCTTGTCGGTCGAGCCGACAATCGTACCTCGCTGGAATCCGCCACCGGCGGCCAGCACGAACTGAGCGTAGTCCCAGTGGTCTCGTCCGGCTCCTTCCTTCGTTCCACATTTAGGTTTGCGACCCATCTCGCCGAGGGCCAGAACGATGGTACTGTCGAGCAAGCCCCGGTCGTCCAAGTCATGCAGCAAAGCCGACATGGCCGCGTCGAACATTGGGAACTGCTGCCGAGCAGCGACGAAGTTCTGGCCGTGCCAGTCCCAGTAACCCAGGCTGAAATGCACGACCGGCACACCAGCCTCAATGAGACGACGAGCCATCAGAAAATGGCGGGCGTCTCCGGATGGGTAACGGTACTTCTGCTTGTAATTTTTCTTGGTGTAGCGTTCGATCGTTTTCGGATCTTCCTTCGACAGATCCAACGCGGCCCTTAGCTTGGGCGAACGCAGCATGTTGAACGCCGTTTGTTGGTACTTGTCCAAACCGGCGATCAGCGGGTCAACGGCGTCTTGCCGACGCAGCCGGCCATCGACGGCTTTCAGCAAGTCGACGTTCTTCTGCAATGCCGGTAATTCGATCTGCGGCGTGAGCATCTTGGCGATATCGTCTTTCGATTGCAGCGGATCGAAGATGAACGGGCTATACGCCGGGCCGAGGAAGCTGCCAGAGATCGAATTTCCGATGTGGTGATCGATCTTGCCGAGCGTGGCGAAAGAGGGCAAGTCGGCTGGGCCGGGCCGGAACTTCGACATTACGCTGCCGTACATCGGATATTGAGCCGTGCCGCTGGGCAGCCGCGGGTTGCCGGTCAGCCAGTACATCGGCGCGCGTGAATGGTCGCCCGGTTTGTTCATCGTGGTGACCGAGCGGATGATCGTGTACTTGTCGGCCGCTTGAGCCAAGTCTGGTAGCAACTCGCAGACATCCAACCCGGGCAGCTTGCTGGAGATCGGCTTGAACTCGCCGCGATAGTCGGCGGGCGAGTCGGGTTTCATGTCGAACATGTCGGTGTGCGGGGGACCGCCGGCCATCCAGACGACGATCATCTGCTTGGCCTTCGCCTGCGGAGCAGCCGTGTGACCTTGTGCCCGAAGCAGGTCAAGCAGACTGAGTCCGCACAGAGATGTGCCCCCGATGCGAAGAAAATCGCGACGACCGAATTGGCGAAACGTGTTGCATCCGATGTTCATGGAATTCCTCATGGCATCTTCAAGACGAGCACAGGTTCGACTGTGTCTCTTGATGTGACTAGTGCTGCAACAGAAACTCACGCGTATTTAATAAACTCCACATCACCCCCTGCAACCCCTTTTCAGGCGATTCGGCGTCGATTAAGTACTTCACACAGGCTGCCCGTTCGTCGTCGGTCGGAAATCGGCTGAGTGAGGAGAGAAACACCGCATCGATTCGATCGCTGACGGTCGTTTCAAGTTTCGATATTTTCGCGACTCGGCCAGATGTGTCGGCGATTTTCTGCCAGACATGTGGATGATTGGCGAAACTCATGACTTGCAGAATCGATGCGTTGGAATCCCGCTCGCAATCGCATTGAATGGCCGAGTTGCGTTTCGGCCGGCCGAATTGTTCGAGCATGAAGGTGACGAACGAATTTCGCGGCATGTAAGGAATTTCGACGGTTTTCAAGCCCTCTGGCCAGTTCGAATACCGCATGTCCATATTTTCTGTCGTGCCTGTCGCTTGGTTGAGTGTGTCCAGCAGCACTTCAGCCGGCAAACGACGAAAATAGAAGTACGCATAGTTGGCTCGATCCATCCGATTGGCCTGCGTGGCCAGACTACTTTGCTGGTACGTGCGGCTGCTGAGAATCGTCCGGTGCAGCCATTTCAAGTCGTAGCCGTTCTTGATGAACTGACGACACAATTCAGCAAGCAACTCCGGGTGGGACGGCGGATTCAAGGGCGATAAGTTGTCCGGTGGATTGACGATCCCACGACCGAAATAGTGCGCCCAGACGCGGTTCACGATCGCCTTGGCGAAGAACGGGTTGTCCGGCCGTCGCAACCATTCGGCCACGTGGCGGCGGGGGTCTTCGTCATTGGCGATGTCGACGGAACTCGTTTCGCCCAACAAGCGGAACTGCTCGGATGTCTGTGTACCCAACGGGCTGGTGACGCTGGCGAAATTCTTCTTATCCGCCTTGGAGAAGATCTCGGCGTGCAGCAAACGTTTACCCGCTTCCGGAAGGAACTTGCCCTTTCGTTCCATTGCGCCGACTCTCTTCTTGAACTCGGCGTCGCGGGTCATGACGGCCTGAAGCGGCTCGGTAAGTTTCTTGAGACTCTTGGCTTCGTCGCGTTTCTGCCTGGCTGACTCATTCAGTTGAACGGCTTCGGCAGGTTTCTGTTTGGCCTGTGCTTCCAGGCGATCGGCTTCGGTCACCAGCTGCATGACCTGGCGATTCAGCTTGTCAAACGCGGCCTTTGCTTTCTTCGCTTCGCTATCGAGTTTCTTGCCTTCGCCCGCCTTCAGCTTCTTGGCTTGCTCGGTCAGTTGCTTGGCCTGCTTGGTAAACTCTTCAACGAGCTTGGCCGATTCGGGGTACTTCTTCGCGTTCTGTCCCTGAAAACCAGGGGTGCGAACGCCCATGAAGAAGTTCGCGAAACTCAGCAGGTCGTCTTGTTGCCAGACGTCGTGTGGATGACGGTGACACTGGGCACATTCCAGACGCAGTCCGAGGAATGAATGTGCGAGCTGTAATGTGCCTTTCACACCGTTCGCCGAACGCCGTTGCCAGTACAGGTCGAGCGTTTTTCGCCGGCTGTAAACTTCCACGTCTCTCCGAGGCGTGGTGAACCCTTCGTGGAGGGCGATGACTTCATCCCCCCATTCCTTCAAATTGCGTCCCTCGCGGCTGGTCGCTGTGATGATCCGGGTTGCGAACTGATCGTAGGGTGTATTCTCTCGCAGCCTCGCGCGAACCCACCCGGTGAATCGGGGGGCGTCGTACTCTTTCTTCATCCCATCGGCATAAACGCCGAAATCGCTGGCCCCCAAGATGTCGCAAAACTTGAGTGTCCAGAGGGCCGCGTATCCCGGCCGATCGAGAAAATCGTCGATTTTCTTCTTCTGCTTGTTGGGATCGCTGCTGCCTAGAAAATCGCGGACTTCTGTTGCCGTCGGAAGTTCTCCGGTGACATCCAGAGACACACGACGCAGAAAAGTGACGTCGTCGGCCAATTGGCTCGCCGGAATATTCAATCGCTTCAGCTTGGCCAGAATATGCTCGTCGACGAAATTGCGCGGTTGGACATCGACGAACGGAGCCCCATCCGATTGGGGACGAGGCACGACAATCATTGCCATGACCGGCTCGGCACGGAACCGCACGATGACCGTCGTATCGCCGATTCCTTTTGCCCGGACGCGTCCACTTCGTTCCACCGTCGCGACGTGTGGTCCGAGCGACTCGTACGAGCAGAGCGAAGTGACGTCTTCGACCGTTCCGTCTGCGAACTTGGCTAGGATGCGTAATGCGTAGTCTTTGCCGGGAGCGACGGTCTGTTCGGCCGGTGTGACGGTGAGTGATTCGACTTTGGAACGCGCGATTTCATCCTGCGGTGTTCCCGACTGAATCCAATCCAACAGTACCTTGTACTCGGAACTCGTTCTCTTAATCACCCGTCCGCCACCATGAGGAATCAGTCCGGCGGCCTTTAACAGGATCAGGCTCTTGGCTGGCTCTGCACGATTGATACGTCGTCCCGCGTCGCCTCGCACGACTTGAGTGTAATCGGATTCCGCGTCGGCACCGAAGAGGCTCAGGCGGAAACCGTTCTGGCCTTTGACCGCTCCGTGGCAAGTGCCCGCGTTGCACCCGACCCGGCTGAACGTGGCAATGACGTGCCGGCTGAATCGAGGATGTTCGATTGAGTCCCCCTCAGCAGATGCCGAGTACGGAACAACCGCAGCGAACAGAAAGATAACAACGCCGTTGAATCCAGTAACAGCACGCGACATGCTTCCAGTTCTCCGGTGTAGTCATCGGACCGGTCCTGCCTCCAAGGTATCAAGATTCATTAATCTGTGGCAAGCACGGAGTGACTCTCTTCCTGCGGAACGGAGCGATAATCGCCTGGGGACTAGGAACAACGCGACGTGAAAGTCGGCGATTTCGAGTGGGTGTAACTTCCACCGGACGACGGATCGCTCCAGTTGGTAGCAATCGGAGCGCGGGCAGATTTGAGGAAAGTCTCATCTACTCGTGCCAACTGCGGGATGTCCCTTAATACGACCGTATTTCGCGGACTCCTCACGTGCCAGTGGAACTCATACGCTTTGCGGAATCGGGCGTAACGCGAAGACGTCGGCCAGAATGCCTGTTGGCGCCCGATCAAACCAACGGTCACTTTGGTATGATGTTTCAGGTCTCGCTAAGCTGGTGAAGGATCTGAATAGGACACCTAGGTGTCCGTTGCGTCGAGCCGTGGTAGAGCAGCCCGCATGGCGAGAATGTTTGAATCGCGGACCGCAGCCCACTCCTTAAGATGAGCGGCGACATCGAATGAGCAAGAACTGTGGTATGCGTCTCCGGGCCATGGCCTGTGTGTTTGCGATCTTGTTGGTCGGCACGGTGGTGAAAGGCGGGCCGCAAGACAGAGCGCCGGTTACTGCACCGGGGTACGTGGAGAAAGTGAAGCCGTTCATCAAGCGGCATTGTCTGACGTGCCATGGAGCGAAGACGGCCAAAGCCGGGTATCGGATCGATTTGCTCGGGACCGACTTCACTGCAGCAAGCGTGGCCGAGCAATGGAAGGAAGTTCTCGACCGGATCAACGCCGGCGAGATGCCTCCGGATGATCGGCCTCGGCCCGACGCGAAACAGACTGCAGCGTTGGCGACCTGGGTCAATGCACGCTTGCGGGAAGTGGACCTTGCCGCCAGGAATGCGGGCGGGCGAATTCCGATGCGACGGCTCAATCGCGACGAGTACGCTAACACCGTGCGTGATCTGTTGAAGCTCGACGAACTGGTCGTGCGGCCGCTGATCGAAGAATTGCCCGCTGACGGGAAGGCTGAAGGATTCGACCGTCTTGGTGTGGCGTTATTTTTCGATCAGACACAGATCGAGCGAAGCCTGGCGGTGGCCGCCAAACTCGCTGCGCGGGTCATCGTGACCGAGCCACCGAAGATCAATCATCTGGTGAACCGGTTTGACATCCAACGACTGAAGCCGGCACCGAAGCAGGTTCCGGTCTTCCCCGGCTTCAAGCACACCATTCCACGTGGGGCAAAGAATCGCATCGTGCATGCGAGCCATATCGAACACATCCAGGGCGGCCCCACGTACCGCCGCGAGTACGCAGGTTGGGGCGTGGTGGCTCACTTTGCCATCAGCAAGGCTGTCACGCAGGACGGTTACTATCGAATTCGCATTAAGGCAAAAGTGGACGATCGCGAGCGAACCGAGCCGAACAAGTTCATCTTGCAGTACGCCCGGGATTCACCGATCCAGGTCGAGCAAGAGGTGAAGCTCGACCCATCGGGGGTGATCGAGGCGGTGCTGTTTCTGCGGGGACCAGTGAATGGCGAGGTGAAAGGCCCGCAGGTTTTCGACATGCTGTGGAACCATACCGAGCAGGCAGTCATCACAGAGCCGAACTACAAGAAGCTTTTCTCCCAATGGGCCCGACTGCGCGGGTTGCTGGAACGAGCCGCCACTCGCCGTGCACCAAAGGTGGAAGTGGACGCATTGAAGAAAGAGCGCAGCGTTGTCGAGAAAAAGTTGAACGCCTGGACCGGGGTGGCCAACATCTACAATCCGAAAATGAAGGTCGACAAGTTGCCGCGATTATTGCTGGAATCGATCGAAATTGAAGGTCCGATCCAGAAACAGTGGCCGCCGGCGAGTCATCAGGCGTTGTTCTTTGCCGGCGACAAGCGTCGCGACGACGCCTACGTTCGCGAAATCTTTGCCCACTTTCTGCCGCGTGCTTATCGCCGACCGGTGAACGCCGAGGAAATCAACTCGGTCGTGGCGGTTGTCAAGAAAGCGCGAACGACCAGTAAGCTTTCATTCCACGAGGCCATGCGGGTTGGCTTACAACGGGTTCTCACTGCACCGGGTTTCCTGTTCCTCGAAGAACCCACCGGCAAGCAGACGAAGCCCAGGCCGCTGAACGACTATGAGTTGGCCTCGCGACTGTCGTATTTCTTGTGGAGTACCATGCCGGATGATGAGTTACTGACACTGGCGGCTGCCGACAAGCTGCACTCGCCGTCCGCAGTGACGGCTCAGGTGCGGCGGATGCTCGCCGACCGGAAGTCGGATCAGTTGGTGAAGAACTTTGCCGGCCAGTGGCTGTCGGTGCGGGATTACGGCTCGATCAAGCCTGCGGCCGAGTACAGAGACTACGACCCGCCGCTGGAACAGGCTTCGCAGCAGGAACCGTATGCCTTCTTTTCTGAAGTTCTGAACAGGAATCTGCCGATCACGTCGTTCATTGATAGCGATTTCCTGGTCATCAACGAGCGGCTGGCCCGGCATTACGGTATCCAGGGTGTTAAAGGAAAAGAATTCCGGCGAGTGGCGATTCGTCCGGAGCATCATCGCGGTGGTGTTTTGGGAATGGCCGGACTGATGACCTATCTGGCCGACGGCACCCGGACCTTGCCGATGCGCCGCGGGACATGGGTGCTGCGCGAGTTGTTGAACGATCCGCCTAACAATCCACCGCCGAACGCCGGTGAGATTCAGCCCAACACGTCGGGCAAGAATCTGACCGTTCGCCAAAGACTTGAACTGCATCGGAGCAACGACGTGTGTGCCTCGTGTCACTCCAAGCTCGACCCTTATGGCTTGGCACTCGAAAACTACGACGCCATCGGTGCCTGGCGCATGCGTTTCAACGGTGAGGGGTTTCGCGGTTCCAACGGTCCGGTATTGGATGTCAGCGGTGCATTTCCCGACGGACACAAATTTTCCACCCTGGAAGAATACAAAGCCGGTCTGATGACGCAGAAGGACCAATTTGCCCGGGCGCTGAGCATCAAGATGTTAACGTATGCCCTGGGACGCCCTGTGGGATATCCTGACCACAGCCTGATCGATTCGCTGGTCGGTACGTTGCAGAAAAACGACTACCGAATTCAATCGCTGATCTACGCGATTGTGGCCAGCCAGCCGTTCAATTCAAAGTAGGAGAGTGTCTTGTCGATCCATTACCGTCACAACGCCTTGCCCCGCCGGACGTTTCTGAAGGGAGCTGGTATCACGCTGGCACTTCCCTGGCTGGACGCGATGAGCGTCCACGCCGACTCAGCGACAAAAGCCGGGTCGATCGCCCCCAACGAAACGCCCCGCCGTGCTGTGTTCTGCTTCTTCGGTCTGGGTATCAACGGCCGCGATTTCACGCCGGCCAAGACGGGGCCTGATTACAAGGTCACGCCGATTCTGAAGCCGCTCGAAGCGCTGCGGCAAGACTTCACCGTCGTCTCGGGCCTGAAGCTTACGCATTCGGGAGGGCATGTCGGAGATCGCACCTTTCTCACCGGCACCAACACACGCAATGCCGGGGCAAAGCTGCGTGTCTCGTGCGACCAGGAATTGGCCGTTGCCATCGGCCGACAAACTCGCTTCCCGTCACTTGCGCTCGGTATCAAACGCGGTACCGGCTTCGGCGGCTATTACGACCAGACGCTCTCCTGGAGTCCCAGCGGCACGCCGATTCCGTCAGAAAACCGTCCCCACGTTTTGTTCGATCAGTTATTCCGGAAGGAGACCGCCGATACACTCGACGAGCGTGAATCCGAATTCATCCGTCGTGCAAGCGTACTCGATTCATTGCGAGGGGAAGCGCGTCGTCTCAACGACGTTCTGGGCACCGACGATCGGCGCAAGCTCGACGAGTACCTCACCGGCATCCGCGATCTGGAACGGCGCATGCAGGATGAGAAAGATTGGCTCCGCAAACCAAAACCCAATGTCGAAGCGCTGGAGTTTGGTAAGGAGCAAGGGCTTGATCCGAACAAGTCTGGTCTGGAGTATCGTCGTTATCAACGATTGATGTACGACGTGATCGCGTTGGCCCTGCAAACCGACAGTACGCGCGTTGTCTCGTACCTGGCACGCATGGATGGCCAGGACGGCACCGGCTCCTGGCGAGAGATGGGCAATCCCTATAATTACCACGAAATGACCCACCACGGTGAAGACCCCGACAAGCTCAAGTGGTTCACTCAATCCGACATCTGGTACATGGAAGACTGGGCCTATTTTCTGGGCAAACTGAAGTCGATCAAGGAAGGGGATGGCACGCTGCTCGACCACACTCTGGTCGGTTACGGAAGCAGCGGCGGCTCGATCAACGCCCACCACAACCATCACCTCCCCACCATGCTCGCAGGCGGCGCGCGGCTGGGGGTCAAGCATCAAGGACACATCGTCAAAGAAGACATGCGACTGGGGAACCTTTGGGGCACGGTCTTCAATCGCATGCAAGTTCCGCTCCCCGAGAAGTTCCAGGGCGGTGAAGCAGATGGAATCATTGGGGAGCTTCTGTAACGTTCAGCATTCGAGCGAGCACAGGCTCATGCTTGTCGCGCAGCCGCTTCCAATAGTCTTTCCAGTACTTGTCGTAGTAGTCGTTCGCCGCGTCCTGGATGTGCTCGGGATCCACGACCTTTGGTGATTTGCCCGCGTCGATACCTTTAAAGTGGTCTTTTCCGGCCCGTTTTCGAGGTGATACGAAACGCCACTCAGTCTTTCCCAGGACATCCTTACAAAGTTGGGCCAGCGGCACGTCGTACGTCTTGAGTTGTTCGCGTGTGTGAATGTGGTTGTGATCGTGGTCCATGATGCGGTTCGTGTCGTACCAGCACTGCACACCCTCGGCCCAGTATTCCGCCCGGTTCTTGTGGGCGTAACATTCCTTCTCACCGCCGAACACGATCAACACCTTATCTTGCGCGGCCACCTGGACCCGCGAGTTTGTGGGCTTGCCATTGACCAGGATGTCTCCGCCGTCGAGACACTTCTTGATCAGTGCCGGCGACTGAGCAGGGAATGACTTGACCAGCGCATTCAAAAGGCTGACGGGGGTCTTGCTTTTGACACGACGAAAACGTTGGGCCGCGCGGCCATCCTTCCAGATGCCTTTCTTTCTGGCCCGCTGAAAAGCATCTGTCAGGCGATTCTGCAATTCCTCGTCGAAGCCTGCACCGTGGATGACGTGACCGAACTCGTGAATGAGGATGCTCTCGATCTGCATGCCACCTTCGTATTCCAGCACATCCTCTTCAGCGAAGACGACCGTCGGTCGTTTATCAATCCGCGTCAAGAAACCGCGGGCTCGCCAGTTGTAGAAATCGAGTTCCTTGCCGGTTTTCTTGCTGGCGAATTGTGGCAATTCGGAAGTCAATTCCTGGTAACCGATCAAGATGCACAACACATTTTCGTCGCGGACGCGCTGTGCGACTTTGGCGTCGATGCTCTGCATCATCATGTCAAATTGGTAAGCCGCTTCGAGGTGTGCATGATTAGAGACACGGTCGGACGTTGCGATCAGAATGTTTTGCACCATCGTGCATTTCTTGTAGAACGACGTGTCCAGCCCGTATTCTTTAGCCTGCTTGTCCGTGAGGGGTTTGACCTGAGACTTAGCGTTGGCACCGAAAGCAAGTGCAGAGCTTGCGATGACAAGCGTGAAGAACCAGGCAATAGACGATCCGGTAACGATGATGCTTCGCATTCAAAACTCCTCAATAAGCTTGCTGCTGTTTGTGTCGTCTGCGGCAACCACTCGTGCCCCAGTCGCGATCCTTTTTCCTGGCAAATTCGCCGCCGACCGCACGCAACCCTCCGGAATGTGTTAGTAACGCAAGAGACGCCACTCCGGCTGATTCGGCAAACACGAAGTCAGTCCGATTCTCTTGCGATCGGGAACTTGAAACAAGGCTCAAGACTCGGTTGGAGCGAATCCCGAAGATAGCGGTCGGAAAACGTACATGCTGAAACCCGCACAGACGGGGATCGTTAGGTCGAATTGCAGTTTTGCAGAAACGTTGGTTTTCGCGAAGAGCTACTGAATCACCCGACACACACTCTGATCTGCTGAAACTGAATTTGTTATTGCCGTAAGTGATTTCAAAACACGTGCTTCCCGTAAAAAATGACCAAAACTGAATTCACTGGAAACGTCGTGGAAGTCGAACCAATCTCGATTACGAGTTCCGAAAATTGAGTTGTGTTGACGTCTTAATTGTCAGTCATGCTCTCCGGACTGCTGAGGGCGTTGTGGAGCGATTGCCATTCCTCTGGCGACAATGATTCCGCCTGTCGGTCCTTGGATTGCCCGCCGTACATCGCCACAGGCCACGCGTACTGCACTGGTCCGTGTTGGGCCAGTAGGGGGATTGATTGGCGGGCTCCGTTTTCGCCTGCGGGGTCGGTGTCGAACATCACGCCGATGGGGACGCCGCTTTCTTGGGCCTTGTGGCTGGCTCGCTTGGGGGTGATGATGTTGCTGCTGATGGCGAAGGCGTCGAGGCCGAGGGATTTCAGGGTGATGCGGTCGTTGGGGACTTCAACGAGCAGCCGCCGGCCGCTTACGTTTGCCGCTCGCCGACTGATTTGAATGTGCGAGTTACCCTGCATTTCTGTCGAAACCATTTGCTATCTTGATCGGCTGCTTGTACGATCAGCGAATCTTGATGCGTTCACGATGTGCTCGCATGGTTGGTTGTCTTTCGGGCAGCGATCGATTTTGGGTCGTGAAGTCCTCAACCAGCCAAATTCGTGCGATTTTTCCTATGACGTTCGACAGGCGAGGATGCGGCGATCGCTGCGGCTCTCGGCCTGAATTCGGTAGACCCGAAATAAGCGAAAACGTGCTTCAATAACGCAGCCCAACGGTTGCGAAGGGAAGATCGCGTCGAGCGAATTGATCCATGAGGGGGAACATTGCATGCAGTCGGAACGATGCTGGAAAACGCGAACGCTTGGCCTGCTGGTGCTGACCGTTGCGTTAGCCGCACCGAAAGCCGCTTTCAGCCAAGCCGCCGATGCCGCAGCCGACGCTAAAGTGGCTGCAGCGCGCGACTACCGTGTGGCTTACGGATTTCAGAAGCGGAAGCTCTACCCCCAAGCGGCAGTCAAGTGGGCTGCGTTCATCAAGGCGTATCCAACCGACGAGCGAATCGCCAACGCGCATTACCATTTGGGTGTCGGCCAGTTTCAGCAGAAGCAACTGCCCCCAGCGGCTGCCACCTTCCGTACGATCCTGGCGAAGTTTCCGAAGTTCGAGCACCGCGACGGCGTGCAATTCAACCTCGGGTTGGTGCAATACAATACGGCCATCGCCTCGAAGAAGCCCGCTGATTACAAAGCGGCTGCCGTGATTTTCGCGGTACTCCCCACCCAATACGCCAAGAGCAAGTACCTTGCCGACGGGTTGTACTATCAGGCGGAATGCCTGTATCTCAGTGGCGACAAGGCGGCTGCGGTTCCCGTGTACCGCAAGATCGTGGCCGGCTACAAAACCAGCCCGCTGTTGCCCGACGTCTACTACGCCCTCGGAACGGCCGAGCAGGAACTCGAACAGTTCGACGAAGCCTCGAAAACGTTCGCCGAGTTCTTGCAGAAGTATCCGGCACTGCCCCAAGCAAACGAATGCCGCCTGCGACTCGGGTTGGTCCAACTCAAACGGAAGCAGTACGCCGCGGCCGATCCGCTGTTAGCGCAAGTGGCCGCATTGAAAGACTTCCCCTTCGCCGACTTCGCCTTGCTGCAACAGGCCCAATCGAAATTGGAGCAGGAAAAACTCGCCGATGCGGCAGCGCTGTATGAATCGTTACCCCAGAAATTCACCAAAAGCGGTTACCTCTCGGCGGCGTTGCTGGCGGGCGGGAAATGCCGTTACCGCAGCGATCAGTTGGCGCAAGCCCAAACCAACTTCACAGCCGTCGTGGCAGCGAAATCTCCCGAGGCAGCCGAAGCGGCTTACTGGCTGGGTCGCACACAGATTCGTCTCAAGAAACCAGCCGACGCGGTTGTCACATTGGATGCGGCATTAGCGGCGTATCCCCAAAGCGAATTCAAACCGCAAATCACGTTCGCTCGCATCGACGCCATTTACGAGCAACCCGCACGTCGCAAAGAAACGGTCGCCCTCTACGCCGGTTTCGCTCAAGCAAATGCACTACACGAGTTGGCTCCCGATGCCCTGTACCGCGCCTCGCTGGCCGCCTTGCAACTGGAAGACTACCCGGCCGCGAAAACGCACACCGATGCCTTCCTGAAGAACGCCACGTTTGCCAAACATCGGCTCACGCCCGAAGTGCTATTCATCGGTGCGGAAAGTCGCCTCTTGGCGGAAACACCCGACTACGTGCAGTCGGATGCCTTCTATCGCCGACTGATCACCGAACACGCGATGCACGCCCAAGTGCCGCAAGCCGGTGTGCGAGTTGGGTTCTGCCTGTACTCGACGAAGAAGTATGACGAGGCGGTCGTGCACTTGACGAAACTTGCTCCCACGTTGAAGCAGCCTGCTCAGGCCGCCGAAACGCGGTTGCTGATCGGGCGTAGTCATTCCGAAGCGAAACGTTATCCGGAAGCGGCCGCCGCATTCCGTCTGGCACTCACAGCCGACCCCAAATGGGATCGGGCCGATGAAGTGCTGTTCCTGCTGGCTGTCAGTCTGCGAAACCAGGAGGACATTAAGAACGCGGCCGTCGAACTCACTCGACTGACGACCCAACACAAGGAAAGCCCATACTTGGATCAGGCCTTCTTCCAACTGGGCGAAATCTCTTTAGAACAGAAGCAATACGATGTTGCGGTCACACATTACCGAAAAGTCGCCACAACGTTTCCCAAAAGCGAGCTGGCGTCCTCGGCGTTATACGGCAGCGCCACTGCGTTGTTCGAGAAGGGCGACTTTCCTAACGCGACTGCGGAAGTCGTCAAGTTGTTAGCCGCCTTCCCGCAATCCGAAGACGCCAAACGAGGACGCTACCTGCGCGGCATGAGTTATCGCCGCGTGAAGAACTTCCCCGCAGCCGTCACCGACCTCACCGCGTTTCTGGCAAGCAAGCCGGAAGAAGCCGACGGGTTGACCGCGCGATTCGAGCTGGCTCTGTCTCATGTCGGCTTGGAACAACACGACTTGGCGGTCACCGCTCTGAATGCCATCCTCACTGCCAAGCCCGACTACGAACGGGCCGATGCGGTGTATTACGAACTTGGGTTTGCGTATCTGGCAGGTAAGAAAACAAAGGAAGCGGCCACCGCGTTTCAATCGCTCGCTGCGAAAAGTCCCGAAAGCCCGCTCGTCGCCGAGAGTTGGTTCCGCGTGGGAGAATTCCACGAACAGGCCGCCGCAGCTCTCACAGGCGAAGAATCCGCCACCGCGCGCAAAACTGCACTGACCGAAGCCGGCAAGGCTTTCACGGAAGGGCTCGCGAAAGTGAAAGCACCCGAGTTGAAAGAGCGGCTGTACTACAAACTCGGCTGGGTGCAGTACGAACAAGACGCCTTTGCCGAATCGGCCAAGTCGTTCCAGGCACTCGTGGCTGCCTTTCCTCAAGGCGACTACGCTCCTGAATCCGTCTACATGAGCGGCGAAGGCTTGTTTCGTCAGAAGAACTACACCGCCGCGCTGGTCGACTACGCCAAGGTGGTCGTCGCGAAAACGCCCAAATTTCACGCGCGGGCTTTGTATCGCAGCGGAGACTGTGCCGCCAACCTCAAACAATGGCCTGCCAGTCAGGCGCATTACGTGGCCCTCGTCACGCAATTTCCGAAGGACGAGCAACTGAATGAAGCCCAATACGGAGTCGGTTTCGCGCTGCAAAACCAGAACAAGCTCGACGAAGCCAAAGTCGCCTATCAGGTCGTCGTCAAAGCCTCGCCCAATACAGACACCGGTGTGAAAAGTCGTTACATGCTGGGCGAATGTGCGTTCGGGCAGAAGAAGTTCGACGAAGCCATCGGGTTCTACCTGGAAATCGTTGAAGGCTACAAAGCCGACGACCCCAACATCAAAGAGTGGCATGCCCGCGGCATGTACGAGATGGCGCGTTGTTTCATCGAGTTGAAGAAGACAGACCAGGCCCGCGAGTCGCTCGAATCACTTTTGAAACTACACGCCGACCACCCCTTCGCGAAAGACGCCAAAACGTTGCTCGCGAAACTGAATACCACCAAGTAATTCCCGCATTCCATCCTTGGAAGGAACGCTGATGAACAACCGTGTCAAAATCTTGCAGCAGACGGCGGCATTCCTGTTTGTCGTCGGCATTCTGTTCGTCACCGGCCCCGCCTCGGGTCAGGATGCCGCACCCAACGCGGCCGCTCCCCAGGCGGCTGCCGCTCCAGCCGCAACAGCGCCGGCGGTTGCCGAAGGTCCGAAAACGATTTTCGATCTTGTCCTCGATATCGGCAGTGATCCCACCGGCTTGGTTTTTCTAGTGGTGCTCGCCTTGTTCTCACTGGCGGGAACCAGTGTGGCCATCGAACGGTTCGTTAACCTGCGACGCGGCATCGTTATCCCGGCCGCTTTCACCGCCGAGTTGCAGGTGCTCGTTCACGACAGGGATCCCGAACCCGAAACGTTCATCAACCTGTGCTCCAAGTCGAATTCACCAATCTCCAGCGTACTCAAGGCGGGCATCCTGCGCATCGGCCGACCGTTACCCGAAGTCGAAAAATCAATGGAAGACGCCGCCGCTCGCGAAATGGCATCGATCCGGGCGCGCATCAAACCGCTCAGCACCGTCGGCAACATCGCCCCGCTGGTCGGCTTGCTGGGTACGGTGGTCGGCATGATCCTCGCCTTTCAGACCACCAGCGTCTCCGGGACAGGCAAGGGGCAAAAACTCGCCGAAGGCATTTACATGGCGTTGTTCACCACAGCGGCCGGCTTGACGATTGCCATTCCGGCACTGTTGCTGGCCACCTTCTTCTACTCGAAATCCGAAAAGTTCTTCCGCGAAATCGACGAACTCATGATGGATACGTTTCCCTGCTTCGCGAAGATGGTTCGCCAGTCCGACGAAGATTCTGCTTCAGTGACAACCAACGAAACGGCCAACGCCTCTCCGCAGCCGGCATTGGCGGCCACAGAAGGCTGACGATCGATTGCCAAGTCAGCAATGATTCCCCCGAACGATACGACATGAAATTCGGAGTTTCCCATGCAGTTACCGGCAGACACCAACGAATCGGACGGCCCCAACCTCACGCCCGTCATCGACATCGTCTTCCTGCTGCTGATCTTCTTTCTCGTCGCAACCACTTACGAACAGGAAGAACGCGACGTGGACATCGATTTGCCCGAGGTCGCCGAAGCGCAACCGCAATCGATGACCCGCGACCTGATCATCAACATCAACCAGACTGGCACCTACACCGTCGTCAAGAAGCAATACAACTCGCAAGAGTTGCTCGCCTTGATCGGCAAAGCCCACGAAAATAACCCGCAACAGTTGGCGTTGATACGCGGCGACGGCGAGACAGCGTTGAAGAACGCGGTCCGCGTGATGGGCCTGTGTAACAAAGTCGGCATGACCTACAAAATTGCCGCCCTGCAAACACCGACGATCGAAGGAAATCTCGTTCAACCCGGAGAGTAATTCGGCTCCTCACCGGCTTATTACAGGATGTCGTCCATGTCTTCAAAAACTCCCGGCAATCGCCGTTTCTTCGCCCGACTGTTCCAGTCCTGGCAAGGCCCCGCGCTCATCGGTGTGCTGCTGGCCGTTGCGTTTGTCGTCTGGGCGTTACCGCGACGCGTGGGATATGTCGTACCGGTCGACGGCTCAACATCCTGGCAGGAAGAAGCCGCTCCACCACGTCAACAGGTCGTGTGGAAGGCTCCGGAAACATTGGACGACCTGGTTCCCGAAGAGGGAGACGTTCGTGAACTCGTTACTCCCCGCCTCACCGATCACGGAGCCACTCTGTACCTCGCCCGACGCGATGAATCGGGCCGGTCCGACCTCTTCCGTTCCCGCAATGTGGGCGGCCAATGGTCACAAGCCGAACCACTTGCCCCGCTGAATTCCCCCGCCGATGAACTTGGCCCGGTTCTGAGTCACGACGGTCGGCAACTGTTTTTCTATTCCAACCGCGAGGGGAGTCTGGGCGGGTTTGACTTGTACGTCGCCACCCGAACCGATGACGCATGGGGCGAACCCGTCAATCTGGGGCCGACCGTCAACTCGCCCGCCGACGAATTGGAACCCGCCATCGCACCCGATGGCCTCACGCTGTTCTACGCAACCGATCGCGCAGAAAGAGACCTGCAAAACGAAGTGAATGCGCAGAACGATCGACCGGCTTGGAAGACGACACTCCGGTTTCGACGTCGCGCCTCAACATTCGACATCCACATGGCGCGCCGGGATGGCACGCAGGACGACTGGCAACAAGGCACCCCGCTCGCCGACCTCAACCAGCCGCGTATCAACGACGGTGCTCCGTTCGTTTCGCCCAACGGAGCCTATTTGTACTTCGCCTCCGATCGACCCGCGCGACAGGGCGAGGTACCCAATCTCGACTTGTACCGTGCCCGCTGGCGAGGTGATCGCTTTGAAGAGGCGGTCAATCTAGGCCCCACACTCAACACGGCTTCCCACGAAACCGAGCCGGCCCTTTCCCCGGAAGGTTTCACGCTCGTTTTTTCCAGTGATCGCGACGGACATGATCGTCTCTACCTCAGCCACGTCGAGGAAGTTCTCGTCGACACGACTTGGGATTCATCGCATCTGGGTGTGCTGGGCCGGTTCTGGTGGCTGGGCCTGCTAAGCCTGATCATCGTCGTTTCCGTGACAGCCCTGTTCCTCCACTACCGCGGACGCCTTTCCGATGCCGCCTATCGGTCGCGATTCTTTATGGGAAGTGTCGCGGTCAATTTGGCGGTTCTGTTTTTGCTAGCCTACTGGACGTTGCCGGAAAATATCAAGCAGCAACTCATGGAAATCATCGTCTCCGCGCCGATTTCCGATCCGAATGTCGAACCCAACGAACCGTCCGACGATGAAGGCCGGACCGCCATCGACGTGGCCGACTTGCCCGCCGTGACGAAACAGGACGTCCCCACCACCGAACGGCGCACCACTGAAGTGGTAGCCGTCCCGACGCGCACGGAATCGCTGGTCCCGACGATCCCCATCGAAAAAGCCCGCAGCCTGCCGCCGGAACGTGTGATCTTCGTCCCACAACCGAAGACCACGCCGACTCCCGACCTGAAGCAGCTTGTGCGCCGCACAAACACTCCCCGCACGCAACCGATGGAGTTGACCGAACAAACCGAGCCGCTGCAGACCACACAAGCCCCCGCTACCGAACCGCAAGTGAAACCCGTCACTACCTTGGTCGCCCGCAGCGAGCCGCTTCCCTCGCCGCAACCAAAATTCGACCGACCTTCGCCGACAATGCCCCTTGCACTACGTCGCCTGCCGACGCCGCTCGCTCAGCCGACCGAACTGGCTTCGGACTCACCCGAAATCCAACCCCTCACGCCGACACGCACACTGGCACGCGCCCCCAGCCCGACCCCTCCCTCACAACTTGTCGACGACCTCGCGGAGAGCCTGGCATCCCAGGCCACGACGACCGCACCAGCCGCCGCATCGAGCATCGCACCGGCTGCAACCTCCGTCGCCCGGAGCGATGTAACGGTGGCGTCACCGCGAACAATCTCTCGCACGATGGTCAAGCTCCCCTCGGCCTTGAAACCGCAGGCCACCGAGTTGCTGCCTTCACCCGACACGCCCGTTTCACCGGCCGAAACCGGCACGGCCGTGACGTCTCCTTTGGAATTGGCCGCACGCACGCCGGTTCCGATTGCGGGGATTGCCAGCGTGACCGAAGACGTGGCCCCCACCGAAGCCACCACAACCGCTCCGGCCAAGTTCCAGGCGAAGCCGACCAAGGTGGATGTTTCACGAATTACGCCCATCACTCCACCGCGCGGCTTAGGTCCGAAAGTGGATCTGCCTCGTCAACCAACCACCGCGTCGAATGCGGCTCCGGTGAGCGTCGTTGCCTTGACCAACACCAACATCGAGACGGCCATCGCCAACGCTGCCAATCCGTTGGCAGCGCGGGATCGGCAAGGTCCGTCGCGCGAAGCGACCGTTGCAGAAGTCGCCGAATCAGCCGATCTCGACTCTCCCACTGCAACAACACCGAACAGCCAATCCACATCTTCGCCGCAACCGAATGTCGTGCAACTCGACCGCACCGCAGCGGCAGCCACATCGCCAACGCGCCCCCTTGCGAAGTCGGCCACAGAACTTGCCGCCGCCGCCTTGCCGGCTGCAGCGGCCGCAGTTCTCGTCACAACGCCCACAGCCACTCCGGCACAGCCCGCCCAGCCGATGGACTCCCCGCTGGCAAAAACCGGACCAAGTCCCGTAACACCCACCAGCTCCACCGTCGAAGCCAACTTCGGCGAGACATTGCAGCTGTCTGCCGTGACGTCGCAGATCGAGGCGGACCTGCTCGGCTCCGAAGCCTTGCTGGACCGCAAAACCGGGATCGCCCCGGACATCGATGTCCGCACCCCGCCACGTCTGACTGGTCGCATCGATCCCTCGGCGATCCGCGTGGAAGTTGGTCTGGTGGCGGACGAAACCAACAACCTCCCACCAAAACTCGGCCCGGTTGTCAGTACACTCGCACGCAGCACAGCCAAAGCCACGCGTCTCGCGGCCGTACCCGACAAGTTCGGGCTCAAGGCGTTGCTCACGCTACGACAGGGAAGTACGCGGAAAGAGTTTATCGAAGTGTTGGGCGGCACCAAGGCGTCCGAAGAAGCTGTTAATCGGGGTTTGGCCTGGTTGGCCGCGCACCAGAACGCCGACGGCAGTTGGAGCCTGCACAACTTCCACCAGAATTGCAAAGGCAAACACGCCAATTGCTCGCATGTCGGCAGCGTGAATTCCGACACCGCTGGCACAGGCCTGGCCTTGTTGCCCTTCCTCGCGGCCGGTAACAAACCCGATTCCGGGCAGTACAAGAAAACGGTGGCCGCTGGCGTCAAATGGCTGGTCGATCATCAAAAACCCAACGGCGACCTGTTCGTTCCCGGAACCGCGCAATCGTGGATGTACAGCCACGGCATCGCTTCGATCGCGGTCTGCGAAGCCTATGCCATGACCGAAGACCCAGCCCTGCGCGACTCGGCTCGGAAAGCCCTCGACTTCATCGTCAAATCGCAACATCAAAGTTCCGGCGGTTGGCGATATGCTCCCAACCAACCGGGTGACACATCCGTCGTCGGCTGGCAAATGATGGCCCTTAAAAGTGGCGAAATGGCCGGGCTGACCGTACCGAAGAAAACGCTCGACAACGTGGCGCGCTGGTTGCAAAGCGTCGAAAGTAATAAGCCGACCGGCGGGCTGTTCGGCTACACCAACCCCAGTCCGAAAGTCGCCATGACAGCCGAGGGATTGCTCTGCCTGCAATTCATGGGCGTCGACCGTAACGACCCCCGCATGCTCGCCGGAGCCGATTACCTGGCGAGCCATTTGCCCGACATGCAACAGAAAGACACATCTTACGCCTGGTATTACGGCAGCCAGGTGATGTACCACATGCAGGGCAAATACTGGAAAGCCTGGAACGCCGCGATTCGCGACCTGCTCGTCAACAGCCAAGATAAAACCGGCCGCATGGCGGGCACCTGGCAACCGCGCGACCAATGGGAAAACTCTGGCGGCCGCCTCTACGCCACCGCCATGAAGGTGCTCATGCTCGAAGTCTACTACCGCCACATGCCGCTGTATGATCAGTTGAACGACTGACAGTCAAACCCAGTTCGGCGGTTTCCCTCGAGTAGCAGCCAGCCGGGGGGGGAGGTCAGGTACGGCGAAGTCAATTCGGTCCACGACCTGCTCGTCGTCGCGGATTTGTCCGAAAAGATAAACGCGATCACGCGCTGCCTCAGGCGTACGAATGTCTGCGCGAGGTCCTGAATCCACGACCCCGATCAATCTCTGATGATCCGACAATTCGGCAAAGAACGGTCCAGAGAGGCGATCCGATCCTTCGTGAAGCCCGGGCAATTGGCGATCACCAGATACTCGAGGGACTTCAGCTTTTCCACTGTCTCCAGGCTCTTGTCTGTGATACCCAGACACCCATTCAAAGTCAGTTCTCGCAGGCTGGGGAGATCGGACAAATGACTCAGACCGGCATCGGTAATCTTCGTGCAGTTGTCGAGGTACAGTTCCTCAAGGCTCGTCCTGCCGCGCACATAGCGCAATCCATCATCCGTGAAATTAGCACAATCCGCCAGATTCAGTGTTTGTAACTGCGGCAACGAACTGAGCACCGCCAACCCTTCGCCGTTCACGTTGGGCGTGCTCCAGAGGTCCAACTCTTCCAACGACGTCATGCCTTTCAGATGAGCCAAACCCTGATCGGTGAAGTTGTCGTTGTCGCACAGGTTCAAGTACTTCAGTCCGGTGTTGCCGCGAAGATGGGCCAGGCCGTCATCTGTCAGAGCCCCGATGCACCCGATATTCAGAGATTCCAGTTTGGGTAACCCCTGCAGAGCTTCCAGGCTCTTGTCGGTGAGCGCCAGACAGTAAAAGAGGTTGAGAGTTTTCAGTCGCTGTTTGCCTTTGAGGTTGACGACTGCGGCATCGGTCAATTGGAACGACTCCATCATATCGAGACGTTCGAGTGATATCGGAATCTTGATCTCACGACCTTTGAGCGGCCAGTTGAACCCCATCTCCAACGTCCTAAGCTTCGTCAGATTTTTGAAGAGCGGGTTGTATCCCTTGGCGGTGAGAGAGAAGTGGCCGAACAGTCCGAGGAATTCCAGCGACGTCATTCCTTCAAGATGTTTCAGCCCTTTGTCGGTGAGGTTCCTGTTCGCATTCCACTGGCGACTACCGTTCGCATTCAGATAGGTCAGCGACGTCAACGTTGCCAACGGTGCAAAGTGCGCGTCGGTCAAACCGCCACTGGCATTTGAAATATCCAAGTACGTCAAGCGAGTCAGCGCTTGCAGGCCTGCACTCTTGAAGCCGCGAATGTCCCTGACTTCCAGCCTCGTCAGTAACGGAAGCTTCGCGAGTTGGGCGTAGACAGCGGGCAAGTTGGCACGGGTCGAACTGATGTCTAAATCAGTAAGATGCGGCAGCTTTGAAATCGACGCGATCCCCTTCGCCGTGATGCGATGACATCTTGTCAGATCGAGTGTTCTTAACTGCGAGAGCACGGCCACGTGGGACAAGGCGACGTCAGAGAGTTTTCCGCAACCCGATAAATCCAAATCAGTCAGGCCGATTGCGGTGCAGACACGTTTGAGGTCGGCATCGGTGAGTTCCGCGCCCTTAGCTGTCAATAAGGCGTTCGCCGCAACGACACTCAGGGTCGCTGGCTCACCCGTGTCCTGAGCCTTCGCGCCTGTGGAAAATAAGCCAACAACAAGACCCAGGACGAGAAGCCTCATGGTAAAAATACCTGATTCACTGATCGTCTTCATGCCAACAACTCGCTTAGGGGGCCGGCTTGCGTTTCGGCTTTGCCCAACGCCATGTCCGGCTGGCCGAACAAGTCTTGAGGAATACCCGCCAGATGGCACAAGGTGGTGAACCAGTTGCAGATCGTATGGTGATGCCCCTTGTTGCCGTACCGCGGATAGGCCAGATAGCGGCCCTGCGATTTCAACTTGCCATCCATGTTGCCTAGGACGAACATCGGCCAATCAAACCCATAGGAATGATGATTGGCCGCGTTGTCGCTGGTGTAAACGATAAGCGTGTTATCAAGCATGGTCCCGTCACCCTCGGGAACCTGGCTCAGCTTAGTGGCCATGCTGGCGATCAGCTCGACATGGAAACTCCGGATGGCATCGCGACAGTCCTGCGACGAGAGCGTCGCATAGCCGGCGCCGTGTCCGATCGCATGGACATTGTTGCCAACGCCGATTCCCGAATAGACGGAATCGAGTCCATCCGCATGAACGGTCACGACATTGGTCAGCCCGGAAATCAAAGTCGCCGACGCCATATCGAAATGGGCTTCCAGGTGATGCGTCTTGAATCGGGACGTGTACTTGTTATCGAGTTCCGGAGCGTTCTCTTTCAATACCTTTTGCATCGAGACCAGCTTGATGCGTCGGTCTCTGAGCGCCTCGAAGCCGTTCAGGTAATGCCCCAGCTTGGCTCTTTCTTCAGCGGGCAAGTTCTTCTGGAGTTTCTTGATGTCAGCCGACATCGCGTCGAGAACATTTCCGGTGCGCGTGTATTTTTTCTTGAGATCGCCGCCGACGAGGATGCTTCCGAAGAGATTCTCGAAGGCACTCATGGGGTTCTGCTGGAACGGCAACTGCTGGCCTTTGCCCTTGGCAGAAATCGACGGGAAGGTGGTTCCCTGGCTGCCTTCGCCCATCTTGAAACCGATGTGGTTGAAGACGGAGGGGAACTTCTCGGAAAGGTGACCGTCGATAGTGGCGAACAAGGGGGGCGTGTGTGCCGGTGCCTTAAAGCCACCGAGCGCGCCATAGAAACTACTGTGTCCGGCCAGCGTCATTCGCCCGCTCAAACCCTGAATGATGGTCAGCTTGTCTTTGAAAGGCTCTAACGACTTCATACTGTCGGAAAGTTTTCGGCCCTTGAGTGGCTCGTCGACAAGGGTCGCTCCCCCGTGCTTTAGCCCTTCAGGGTTGAGATGTTCGCCTTGCAGGCCGCTGCTCTTCACCACAAAGACGAACCGTTGGGGAAGTTGTTGCACCTCAGCGGCTGCAAGGTGTTTCAGGAACGGCGAGAGCGCCACGGCCCCGGCCCCGAGCGTGATGCCCTTCAGTGCTGTTCGGCGAGTTATCGCATTCATGCGTATTTACTTTCGATACAAGAATGAGTCTGAGGTCAGCAGGCTGACCAGCAGTTCTTTGAAGCTGCCTTCACTTTCAACGTACGCCTTGTCCATCGCGATGAGGGTCTTGGAATCACTCATCATCTCGTTGCGTCCCATCCAGTAGCGAAAGACGTGGCGAACGAAACTCTGTCGGACCAGGTCAGACTTTGCCAACGTCTCCATCAACTCACGCACGTTGTTCACATCGCCATCGAGGGACGCTTCTCCGGAATGCGTGATGCCACCTGTCGTATTGACCGGCTTCCCCTTTTCTAAAGGACGCCAGCGTCCAACATGATTGAACGACTCGAAGGGCATGCCCAAGGGATTCATCTTCTTATGGCAGCGCCAACATTCGTCGGCATGCACGACACTGAATCGCGCTCTCAACGTTTTGTGTTCGTCATCCGGAATCTGAGCATCCACGGTGATTGGCACATCCATCACGACACCCGCCAAAAGCTTCTCGCGAATCCACTTGCCGCGTCGAACGGGGTCGTTTTCGAAGTTGCCACTGTGGGCCACCAGCCAACTTGGTTGCGTGAGAATGCCACAACGCTGGTCTTTCGGCACTCGAAAGACCTTTCCGTTCTGGCGTGTCAACGCATCCTTGCTGCCCGCCTTGTCATAGGCCAACTCAAATGGATCGAGGTTGTAACTCTGCATGTGATGCGTTGCCCGGTACCGGTCTTTCCCACGAGCTTTCTTAATCTGATCTTCGGAGTTGGATCCGTTCCAATAGCTGGCCACGACTTTGTTTGTCGTCAACAACTCATAGAGCACGTTCTTGTCTGCTGAGAGAATATGGCGAACGAGGCTGTCGGTGTCGTACTCGAACCGGGATGCGCTTCCCGAGATGAACTGTTTGAATCCCTCTCGCTGTTTGAACTTGTCGACGTCCTTGAACACTTCGCGTGCCTTGTAGTAACCGAAGAATTCGCGGAAGAACTGCAAGATACGAGGGTTGGGAGTGCTCAAGTACGTGCGATTGTGATTGGTCAACCAACCGTTCTGTCGTGCGTCGAGCATCTTGCGGACGACACGTTCCACGTCGGCCTTGGTCTTGAGTTTGCCGGCCTTCATTTCTACGACCAGTGCGCTATGCCCGGAAGCCCAAGCCGGCCGGGGAGTCGTCATGGTCTTCTTGATCGGCGATTCGCTGTCCTTTGTGTAGACATCGACGGTTTCGATTTCGTCCACGCCGAACGCCGGTTTGTTCTGAAAGGCGTAGTGAATCACGTAGGTCAATTCTTGCGGCGAGAGAAAACGACGACCATGCACGTCCTCAGTCCCCAACCCCAATTCCATGCGATACACGAATTCAGGCGACAGGGTCACGTAAATCAAGACCGCCTGCAAAGCCATCTTGTGGCCCAACCCGGCGTTCTTTTGGAAGACGTTATTCCAGTAACTTGCGTACTCTTCCCGGCGAGGCGGGCGACGCAGGAACAGCGCGAAAGCAACGTCCAAGGCCTGATCGAAGTCCTTGCGCGGCACCGCACCTTTGGTATTCACGATTTTCTGAAAGATCACCGGAACGCGTCCCCGGTACTCGTTCGCCGAGGTGGTCACCCCACCCACGAACATGGCTTCGTTGTTGCCAGTGCGACTTCCCTTGTTCTTGACTTGCGTGACGATACGAACCTTCTGGCCGACTGTCAGAATCTGAGCCATCGTTTCCGCATTGACCAGCAGCGCTTCCAACGAAGACTGGTCGGCCACGATCGAGGCATAGTCGGTGAAGCCCGACGCGTGATGTACGAATTCAAAGAAGGGATTCGCGTACTTGGCGTCGGCAAAATATCGCGACGCCATGAGCTTCCCTTTGTGGGGGCCTTGTTTGATCAGATGGTTCCCCGTGCCGCCGATCTTGACGCTGTACCAGGGAGCACGACCATAAGCGCTCCCCCAGATCGCGTCGTAAATAATCGGCCGCTGCCGCCACAGCCGGGACGGCGTGTAAGGCATGGCTTTGACGCTGCCATCAAACAGCGTCTTGTGGTCGACGTAATTGCCAAACTGCGGCAGCAGCATCTTCTTGTCCAAGCCGAAACCACGACCAAATCGTATCAGCTCGGCTTCGACCCGCTTGAGGAACGCGGCCTTTCTTGCGGCGGTCGGCTGCTTGCTTTCGCGCGGTGGCATCTCGGAAAACTGGACCTGCGCAAAGATGTCGTTCCACAATCGGGCCGTCTTGTCGTCGGCCATGTCGTGGCCCACCGTATCGAGACGCAAGTCGCCTTCCTGCTTCTTGTCGCCATGACACTTGACACAGTATTCTGTGACAAAACCGGTGGCTTGTTCCTTGAAGGCGGTTTGACCTGTCACCCGCGTCCTGCCATCGGCGGCAGTCGCGTCGGGAGACGGACTTTGACCAAGCACCACAGAGCGTTGGCCCGAGCCGAGCAGCAACAGGACTGACAGGATTGTCAGCCCGAGGAACGAGAGGGTTCCATGAATACGCTTGTTCGTGGGAGCGACCATGTACTTACCTTAGCCTCCCATTCCTCGTTTGAAAATACGTGTTCGCGGCAGCACTCTTATCGACTGTGCCAACGAATTGCGGTCAATGTGGAGCAGGCTGGTGATTTCACCCGCCGTCCGATAGTCATCCCGCAATACGCTCACATGCGCCAAGGCGAGGAGAATTTTGGTGACGTCCTTGTTCGTGTTCGGCAATTCCTTGTAAGCGAGGATGGCAGCGGTTTGCAGTTGTTGCGCCAGTGTTTTGGCTTGGGCGGTCAGCTTGGCATATTGTTCGCGCAACTCTTTCTGGCGCTCTTCATTCGCCTTGGGGAATTCGGCGATCACATCGTCGATCTGCTTGTCCAGAGCCTTCCATTGGCTGAAGACGATGCTGAACTTCTCGGCAGCCGGTTTGTCGTCTGCACGGACGGCTGTTGCGGCCGACAAGAGGACAGAACCGAGCAGCAGTCCGACGCACAGCCTGTGTTGGAACATTCTCACGACTTTTATCTTTCTCGGGTTGAATCTTCAGGTCAATGCCACTTCGACGCTCTCTCTGCTCATTATGAAACCGACCAACGAAATAGCCAGCCTACTTCCGACCTCCAACCCCTGACCCCGACAGGCAAGCAAGTGAAACCGGGCGTGTGAGAGACTATCACCCGGGCGTTCACACGTCCGGGTCGCCGGGCGGATTGAGCAGGGTGGTCAATTCATGGTCATCCATG
>Ga0115002_10001313_pt1 | contig 34204 bp, 31 predicted proteins | sample ArcticOcean_MG_C_8_FD_89576 | JGI IMG/M metagenome (GOLD analysis project Ga0115002, IMG submission 89576) | Marine microbial communities from western Arctic Ocean - ArcticOcean_MG_CB11_86 | ecosystem: Environmental > Aquatic > Marine > Oceanic | place: Arctic Ocean: Canada Basin | collected... | reverse complement strand
TTCACGTACGAAGTCACCACTAGCGGGAAACACCAGGATATGTGAGTCGGCACCACCGTTACCGCCGATCCAGATATTGCCGTTGGGCGCTATTTCGAGACCGTGATTGGACTCCGGCCAGGTGTAGCCCTCACCCGGTCCTCCCCAAGCATTGAGGAGCTTGCCGTCTATATCGAATTCTAAAATTGGGGGTGCCCCCGTGCAGCAAGATGCAATGCCGTTGTCTAAGCCAAGCTCCTGGGGGGCGAAACCTACATTGTTGCGATGCACGATATAGATGTGGTCACGCGCGTCCACCGCGACGCCAATGGTCATGCCCAGAATCCACTCGTTGGGTAGCGGCTGGGGCCAGAAGGGATCCACTTCAAAATGAGGCACCATGCGCGAATTACTGGCAGCGGTGACCGAATTCTGTAGGTAGTGTTGACCTATGCCAAGGGTAAGGAGCAATGACAAGGCCGAGGTGGCGGTTAGCAATGTTTTTATTCTAGTTTGCATGAGGGCTTCCTTGTTATGGATCGTCAAAATTCTAGGCTGGCAGATTCTCAAGACCGCTAGCAACTTAACGGCCAAGCTGAATAGTACAGGTGAATAGTACAGCGGTAAAGCCTGGTTTATCAATAGGTCAAGGGGCTACAGTAGCCCTTTGATCGAATTTTATGATATCACCCGAACTCGCTGATAAGCATTGGTCCAGCGACACTGATCCAGGCCGTCGCTGTCGGAGGCGTTCCAGTTATCCAGACGAGCGAGAATTAACTACTCGTCTGGCTCGGGAAACTGGCTATGACCCGGCCGAGCCCGCACCCTCGGGGACAGCGATCCTGGTATCTGCAACTGGGAGCAGGCCTAAGACCGCGAAAGATTGCGCTTCGGTAAGCGGCATGGGGGGATGATCCCTTGCCGGGACCCTTAAGTCATTAAACTACTAGTGTCCCCTCTGGCCGGTAAATGATTCATTTATTTTGCTCACAATCAGTATCCAGTGGTTGTCAATATTTCGTAAAAACAAGCTGGCTGGCGGGCCCCAATAAAGATATGGATTTAAAAGAGTATAGGTAAAATAGAAGGCATTGAGACTAGATAAAAGGCAAGTATACACCCGGTGGGGTAAAATAAAAGCCATGTCAATTGGAACCCACACCCTCATTTGGCAAGAATTATCCTCCTGCTAACACTGAAGACCTTCGGAAATCCGGAAACCTCCCTGAAAACTCCACGACATTGACTAATCTAACGGGTTATCCGTACTCCAATTGGCCATTTTTGAATTGTTTGCAATTTCAGGCCGCAGCCCGTCCTGCCACCTTCCCTGGCAGCATAGTCAAGAACGGTCAAACAACTCGATTTGTGGCGGTGCCCTCCCCGGTGGAGGCCGGGCGGTGTTACTGGAAATAGACTTCTCTTTGAGGTGCTTAAGAATCTTCTCAATTGCGATTGGGTCTTCTACGCAGGCGATGATCTTGACTGGCCCTTTGCACTTCTCGCAGATCTCAATGTCAATATTGAACACCCTTTTTAGTCTTTGCATCCATGTCATGGCTACATGGCGTTCAGCCGGTGTCTTATCTTTCCATACCTGAGTAGATTGGACTTTGCGGCCTTTCCCCCGTTTGGCTGGCGTCACATGAATCCGGTACTTGCTGTTTGGAGCAAATACTCCGTGAAATCGAGTCAGATTCACGCGAGGTTTTGGGACCAGAGCAGCCAGACGCGCAATAAAATCTATCGGTTCGAAAATGACATGGGTGGTGCCGTTGCGGTAGGGTGTCTTGAGTTCATAACGCACTTTACCTGTTGAAGTGAGGGACAGACGTTTTTCTGAAACCGTAGGACGAGCAATATACCGGCACAGCCCCTCTATCTTCTTGCGCTGAATAGCTTTTATTCTTCTTATACTCCATCGGATAATGACCACCTATTGGCGCCCAAACTAATCACCTCGTCGTACAGTGTCTATCTATAAAAGACCTTAAACACTCTGGCTCAGGCCAGTATAATTAAAAACGGGGTGGTCATTATTCAATGCCAATTACTCCTCTAATCTGGTCAGTTTCCAACGCCAATTAACAATACCGCTATAGAGCTTTCTCATACCTTTGAAAAAATATTTGTAAGGGGTAAAAAATAGTTTGGGGGTATATTAGGGGGTATATTTTCTTTTGCACGATCAGTATTGATATAGAAATCAAAGGCTTGCTGGCTTGAGTTGATAGAGTTAGGCCCACCAATATTTCGCAAGACCGCTAGCCTCGACATTGTTTGAGGATTCTGGTTTATTTAATGAATAAACCAACAGCTTCCAAACGAATGCGCTAGCCCGGGTAATCGCGTTTCGGATGGCCCTTGTACAGCTGCCGGGGACGACCGATGCGATAGGGGTTGCTGAGCATCTCATTCCAGTGGGCAATCCAGCCGGGAGTTCTGCCGGTGGCGAAGATAACGGTAAACAGACTGGTAGGTATGCCGATCGCTTTAAGAATGATGCCGGAATAAAAATCGACGTTGGGGTAGAGCTTTCTTTCGATAAAATACTCATCTTCCAGAGCTATTTTTTCCAGTTTCCTCGCCATCCGAAACAGAGGATCATTCGCGGCACCGAGTTCATCCAGAACTTCGTCGCAGATTTCTCGCATGACTTTCGCTCTGGGGTCAAAGTTTTTGTAAACCCTGTGGCCAAATCCCATCAGGCGGAAAGGGTCGTCTTTGTCTTTTGCTCGCACAATAAATTCTTCAATCCTGCTTTCATCGCCTATTTCCGCCAGCATCTTCAAGACAGCTTCATTGGCGCCGCCGTGTGCGGGACCCCACAGTGCCGCAATGCCAGAGGCGATACAGGCATACGGGTTGGCGCCACTGGATCCGGCCAGGCGCACGGTGGAGGTGGATGCATTTTGCTCATGATCGGCGTGCAACAGGAAAATAGTATCCATGGCTTTTGCCAGGGTAGGACTAACCTTAGGGGTTTCGCAGGGCGTGCTAAACATCATATGCAGGAAATTTTCGGCAAACCCCATGTCGTTCTGCGGATACATGAAGGGTTGACCCACGCCGTGCTTGTAGCACATAGCCGCCAGGGTCGGCAGTTTCGCGATTATTCGGTGTGCTGCACCCATGCGGTGCTCTGGATTCTCGATATCCAGGCTGTCGTGGTAGAAAGCAGAGAGCCCGCCAACGACGGCACAGAGCATAGCCATCGGGTGGGCGTTGGGTGGAAAGCCACGGAAGAATCGATGAATGTGCTCGTCTACCATGGTGTGATAGCGAATGTTGTTTTCGAATTCGGCGGTCTCGGTGGGGTTTGGCAATTCTCCGTTCAGTAGCAGGTAACAGGTTTCCAGAAAATTAGATTTTTCGGCAAGTTGCTCAATTGGATAGCCACGATACAGTAAAACACCCTTACCACCGTCGATAAAAGTGATATCAGATTCACAGGAGGCTGTCGACATGAAGCCCGGGTCATACGTAAAAATACCGTGACCGACCAGACTGCTGACGTCGACCACATCAGGGCCAGTACTACCTTCATAAACGGGTAATTCAATTGGTTCATCTATCCCGTCGATGATTAACTGGGCCTTCTTGTCGCTCATGCCTTACTCCTGTGATTGCTGTGAAGTGATTTTGCTCGGAAAAACAATGGCTAGCAACCTAATGGGTCTTGGCAACTGGCTGCAGCCTCATACTAGCAGGGACGGCAATACTAGGAAGAGAGGGGTGCCTTTGTCAAATTTTTGTCCATGAAACAGAATATTTCACGCGCTTTTCGGTCTATAGCTTCGAACGGGAAAAGGCAGCAGCGCTGAGCTCGAATTAATTGTAATCTTTGTTGCTGCTTGCCCACTATATTCTACGCAGTAATACATGTTTGTATACGACAAAGTATTGTCAATAATCCCTGCTTAGTCACAAGTTTTATTGTATTCCAACGTCGATGAGAATATACTTTGTGCCGATTTAAATCCCCAAATACTGTAATTATTTCAAGCAGTTTGCGCATTCCCAGCTTGGCCTTTAGTGGGCTTCTGGAGGATATCGAATGGATAACGTAATAGGCTAAAAGTGAAAGATAACAGACCTATAAATATCGATTTAACCACATTTAAGTACCCTCTACCTGCCATCACATCCATCCTGCATCGTATATCAGGGATTGTGATATTTGTCGGTGTTGCACTGCTGCTGTATTTGCTGCAACTGTCTCTCGAGTCGGCAGCAGGCTTTGATCTGGTTGCCGCGTGGCTGGATAACCTTATAGTTAAATTCCTTACCTGGTCGGTGCTAGCGGCTCTGCTGTTTCACCTGATTGTCGGCTTTAAGCACCTGCTTATGGATCTGGGCATAGGCGAGACCCGGGCCGGCGGGGTGCTGGCAGCAAAGCTGGCGTTGCTGCTGGCAATAATAGCGATGCTCGCGGCGGGGGTGTGGCTATGGTAACCAGTGTCACCAATTTCGGCCGTTCGGGCCTGTTCGACTGGTTGATTCAGCGCTTTAGCGCGGTGATTCTGGGTGCCTATACCCTCTGTATTCTGGCTAGCATTGCGGTGATCCCGGAGCTGGACTACGCGCACTGGAAGGCAATCTTCGATTCCAACTCCATGCGCATGTTCAGTTTAATTACCCTGCTGGCACTTTGCGCTCATGCCTGGATTGGCATGTGGACTATTTCCACAGACTATCTGACCACGCTTCAATTAGGTACACGAGCCACCTTTGTGCGCTTACTTTTCCAGGCGAGCTGCGCTCTGCTGACGTTGATTTACATGCTCTGGGGCATACAAATTTTTTGGGGTGTTTAGATGAAGGGGTTGCGTAGACTAGTTTTTGATGCGGTTATAGTTGGTGGCGGTGGCGCCGGACTACGAACGGCTTTGGAATTGTCGCAGTCGGGCTATAAAACCGCGGTAATTTCTAAAGTTTTTCCCACTCGCTCACACACTGTTTCAGCCCAGGGTGGTATTACCTGTGCCATTGGCAGCGATGACCCCGATGATGACTGGCGTTGGCATATGTACGACACAGTTAAGGGCTCTGATTATATTGGCGATCAGGATGCCATTGAGTACATGTGCAGCGAAGGCCCGCAAACTGTATTCGAGTTAGAGCACATGGGTCTGCCATTTTCTCGCACTGCTGAGGGTCGTATATATCAGCGTCCATTTGGTGGTCAATCAAAAGATTTTGGTAAGGGCGGCCAGGCTGCCAGAACCTGTGCGGCCGCAGACAGAACTGGCCATGCCCTGTTGCACACGCTTTACCAGGCTAATCTGAAAAACGACACTGTATTCCTGAATGAATGGTACGCTACCGATCTGGTAAAGAATCAAGATGGCGCTGTAGTAGGCGTTATCGCTATCTGTATCGAGACAGGAGAAACTGTCTTTATTAATTCCAGGGCCACCGTATTCGCAACCGGTGGCGCGGGTCGAATTTATGCATCGACAACCAATGCCCTGATTAACACCGGTGATGGCATTGGCATGGCGCTGCGCGCCGGCTTTCCGGTGCAGGATATTGAAATGTGGCAGTTCCATCCCACCGGTATCTACGGTGCTGGCACTCTGGTTACTGAGGGCAGTCGCGGCGAAGGGGGCTATTTAATCAACAGCGATGGTGAGCGCTTCATGGAGCGGTACGCACCAAACACGAAAGACCTCGCTAGCCGCGATGTGGTGGCCCGCTCGATGGTACTGGAGATTCTGGAGGGCAGAGGTTGCGGCGAAAATGCCGATCATGTGCTGTTGAAACTGGATCACCTGGGGGAAGACGTCCTCAACTCCAAGTTGCCAGGAATTTTGGAATTGTCTCGCACCTTCGCCCACGTCGATCCAGTGACAGACCCTATCCCGGTGGTTCCCACCTGCCATTACATGATGGGAGGTATTCCAACCAACATCAATGGCCAGGCGCTCACCCAAAACAGCAACGGCGAAGATGAAATTATTGATGGCTTCTACGCCGTCGGCGAGTCAGCCTGTGTCTCGGTTCACGGAGGCAATCGGCTAGGTGGAAACAGCCTGCTGGACCTGGTGGTGTTCGGGCGCGCTGCCGGTAAATACATCGAGGAGTCCTTACGTCAAGGGATAGAGCAACGCCGGGCTTCAGATACAGATATCGAACAGGCAATGGCTAGGTTGCAACGACTCAATGACTCTGACAGCGGTGCAAGTGTTCCCGAATTGCGCACTGAACTGCAGAATGTGATGCAGAACCATTTCGGCGTGTTCCGTAAAGGCGAATTTATGCGGGACGGTATAGAGAAACTCAAGATACTGAGAGAGCGTATTGCCAGAGTGCATTTAGAAGACAAGAGCCAGATCTTCAATACCGCGCGCATAGAGGCCCTGGAGTTGGAGAATTTGTTTGAGGTGGCCGAAGCAACCGCGATTGCAGCAGAATGCAGAACCGAGAGTCGTGGCGCTCACGCGCGCGACGATTTCCGGGATCGTGATGACGATAACTGGTTGTGTCACTCGATGTATTTTCCTGCGGACAAACGCGTGGGCAAGCGTGCAGTGAATTTTTCACCAAAAACCATGCCTACGTTTGAACCTCAAATTCGTAGTTATTAAGGTTCCTCAACTATTGATAAGCTGCCAAAGCTCTAAGGTGAATTGTGTTAGTTAGTATTTATCGCTACAACCCCGACATCGATGACAAACCGGTGATGCGGGATATCGAAGTGGAAATTCCTGCCGGCAAAGACCTGATGATTCTGGATGTGCTGGAATTGGCAAAGCGCAAAGATTCCAGCATTGCTTACCGCCGCTCTTGTCGAGAAGGCGTCTGCGGCTCTGACGGTATGAATATTAATGGCCGCAATGGGCTGGCCTGTATCACTCAGCTTTCAGAGGTGGTTAAACCGGGTAAGAAACTGGTGTTGCGGCCCTTGCCTGGACTACCGGTTATACGCGATCTGGTGGTAGACATGTCCATTTTCTACATTCAGTTCGAAAAAGTTAAGCCCTATTTGATCAATGACACTCCCGCACCCGCGATCGAGCGCCTGCAGTCACCCGAAGACCGGGAGAAGCTGGACGGACTCTACGAATGTATTCTGTGTGCCTGCTGCAGTAGCAATTGTCCTTCGTTCTGGTGGAACCCGGATAAATTTATCGGACCAGCCGGGTTGCTACAAGCTTACCGGTTTTTGGCAGACAGCAGAGATACTGCGGCGGCGGAGAGATTAGCCGGACTGGATGACCCATTCAGCGTGTTTCGCTGTCGTGGCATCATGAATTGTGTCGCAGTTTGTCCCAAGGATTTGAACCCAACACGAGCTATCGGCCACATTCGGACCATGCTCATACAGCAGGGCACCTAGCCGCTGTGGCATGAGATTTGACAAAAAAACTACTTATTTGACAGGTTTCAGCTTTCGCTTCACTGCGGCTGAGAGGCATTCGATATGCATGACAATTTAATGGAAGTAATGTGGAGTAGCGGTCATCTTTCCGGTTCCAATGCCGGTTATGTTGAGGAGCTCTACGAAGATTTTCTCAATGATCCGGATTCTATCCCGCAGCAGTGGCGTGATTTCTTCCAGTCGCTGCCCGCCGCTGCTGCTGCTGGCCCGGCGGAAGTTTCCCATGCGGAGATCCGCAAGGACTTCAAAGCTCTTGCCAAGGTTAGTCGCTACAAACAAGTCCTCAGCAACGATGCCGTTGTCAACTCCGAGCACGAGGGCAAGCAAGTTCAGGTGTTGCAACTGATCAGCTCATACCGCATCCGCGGTCATCAAAAAGCGAAGCTTGACCCGCTCAGCATTATGCCGAGGGAGCGAGTGCCCGATCTTGAGCTGGAATTTCATGATCTTTCGCCAATCGATTACTCAACCATATTTCAAACGGGCTCGCTATTTATTAGTAGAGAAAGGACAAAGTTACGGGAGTTGGTTGACACCCTTGAGCGTATCTATTGTCATTCTATTGGTTACGAATTCATGCACATCGTAAATTTAGAGGAGAAGCAATGGATCCAGCAAAGAATTGAGAGCAATGACGGTAAGCCCAAATTTGAGTCTGATGTAAAACGACACTTGCTGGAAAGGTTGATTGCGGCCGAGGGGATTGAGAAGCATCTGGATGCGAAATACCCTGGCACTAAACGTTTCGGCCTGGAAGGCGGTGAAAGTTTGATTCCCGCTTTGGATGAGTTGATACAACGGGCAGGAAAGTACGGTGTCAAAGAAATAGTTCTGGGTATGTCGCACCGCGGCAGACTCAATGTGCTGGTAAATATACTTGGCAAAAACCCCGCGGATTTGTTCGATGAATTTGAGGGCAAAGCAGTCTATAAAAAGTCCGGTGATGTTAAATATCACCAGGGATTTTCCTCAAATATCATGACCGCCGGTGGCGAAGTGCATATGGCGCTTGCCTTCAATCCTTCTCACCTGGAAATTGTTGCACCGGTTGTGGAGGGGTCTGTCAGAGCTCGGCAAACCAGGAGAAATGACAAAAAAGGTCAACGGGTACTGCCGATTATAGTTCACGGCGATGCCGCATTTGCCGGCCAGGGTGTGGTAATGGAGACATTCCAGATGTCCCAGACCAGGGCCTACACCACTGGCGGAACTGTGCACATTATTGTTAATAACCAGCTTGGGTTTACCACCAGTCGTCAGGATGACGCCCGTTCGACAGAATACTGTACCGATGTGGCAAAAATGGTACAGGCGCCTATTTTTCACGTCAATGCGGATGACCCCGAAGCGGTTTTATTTGTGACTCAACTCGCCATGGATTTTCGCTATCAATTTCACAAAGATGTCGTGATCGACCTGGTTTGTTACCGACGCCGAGGACATAACGAAACCGACGAACCCTCGTCCACCCAGCCGCTAATGTATGCGGCGATCAAGCAACACAAAACTACGCGGGCGCTCTATGCGCAACAACTTGCAGTAGAAGATGTGATGTCAGTTGCAGAGTCGCAGGCGATGAATAAGTCTTACCGAACCGCGCTGGACACGGGAGAGCACGTAGCGAAAAGCTTGGTGAAAGAGTCCTCCATCGAACTATTTGTCGATTGGAGTCCCTACATAGGGCATGACTGGAGCGCGCATTTCAACACTTCGATGCCGATTACCAGTTTGCGTGCACTGGCAAAAAAGCTTGTAGAAATCCCCAACGACTTTGTGCTGCAACGGCAAGTTAAAAAACTGTTCGATGATCGTGCCAGTATGGCTGCTGAGGAAATTCCCGTGGATTGGGGCTTTGCCGAGTTGTTGGCCTACGCCACTATTTTGACTAGTGGTAACAAGGTCAGGTTTACCGGACAAGATGTAGCTCGTGGCACCTTCTCTCACCGTCACGCGGTGGTCTTCGATCAAAATACCGGGCAGCCTCATACCCCGCTGCAAGAACTTGAGAAAGACCAGGGCAATTTTACTATTTACGATTCCCTGTTGTCAGAAGCAGCGGTACTGGCCTTCGAGTACGGGTATTCAACCACCACTCCTAACGCACTCGTTATATGGGAGGCTCAGTTTGGAGATTTCGCAAACTCTGCTCAGGTTGTAATAGATCAGTTTATTACCAGCGGTGAGCACAAGTGGGAACGGCTGTGTGGTTTGACCTTGCTGTTGCCCCATGGTTATGAAGGCCAAGGGCCAGAACATTCCTCGGCGCGGCTGGAACGCTTCCTGCAGTTGTGTGCAGAACATAATATTCAGGTGTGCCTGCCAACCACCTCCGCCCAGGTGTTTCACATGTTGCGAAAACAGGTGTTGTGTCCATTGCGTAAACCGCTGATCGTCATGTCGCCAAAGAGTTTGCTACGCAACAAGGCAGCCGTTTCTTCATTGCAGGAAATGGCAGATGGCAGTTTCCAGGTGGTTATCGATGAAACCGATGCGCTTGATGCCAATAAGATTCGCAAGCTGGTTATCTGCAGCGGTAAGGTTTACTACGATTTGCGTGCGGAACGACGACTACGGGATATTAGCGACATAGCGATTATTCGACTTGAGCAGCTTTATCCTTTTCCACAAGATGAATTCGCGCAATGTATGCAGCAGTATCAAAATCTCAAGGCAATAGTGTGGTGCCAGGAAGAACCGATGAACCAGGGTGCATGGTACTCCAGTCAGCATCATCTGCGTCGTTCTATAGTGGAGCAGTTTCCGGAAATTTACCTGCAATACGTTGGACGCGACGCGTCGGCAGCGGCGGCAACGGGCTATCCGTCATTGCACAACAGTCAACAGAAAGCATTTATTGACGAAGCCTTGGGCTGATACCAACTTTGAATTGGCTTTCGAGAATCGAAAGCTAAGCTACAGGAACAATCATGACTCTTGAAATTAAGGCACCTACACTACCCGAATCCGTACCCGACGGCACTATCGCAACCTGGTATAAGAACGTGGGTGACAGTGTCACTCGTGATGAACTTTTGGTGGATATCGAAACTGATAAAGTAGTCATTGAGGTGGTATCTCCAGCGGATGGCGTCTTGCAAAAAGTCCTGAAATCCTCTGGCGAGACAATTGTTAGCAATGAAACGATCGCCAGCTTATTGGTTACGCAGGGAGATGCTCAGGTTTCGAGTGCGGAGCAAGACAGTACAGACGCCAGTGCCGATGCAGCTGCGGAGGCCGCGATCAGCCCCGCCGCCAGGAAACTCATAAACGAAAACCAGCTAGCCGCAGATCAAATATCGGGTAGTGGCAAGGACGGGCGCATAACCAAAGAAGATGTTTTGAATCACTTGCAGACGGCCTCTATGCCAACTTCTCCGACTCCTGAGGAAATTGCTGAGGTAAGCACACAATCTGGCCTGAGTTCACCGCAAGGTCGGCGTGAAGAACGCGTGCCAATGAGTCGTTTGCGATCCAAGGTTGCTGAACGTCTGCTACAGGCAAGCCAAACCACGGCTACGCTAACCACCTTCAATGAAGTTAACATGCAGCCGGTAATAGATATACGTGCTCGTCACAAGGAAGAGTTCGAGAAAACTCACGACGGCGTGAGACTGGGCTTCATGTCTTTCTTCGTTCGCAGCTGCACCGAAGCCTTGAAACGTTTCCCAGCCGTTAACGCCTCTCTCGATGGCAATGACATTGTCTACCATGGTTACCAGGACATTGGCGTAGCAGTATCATCACCGCGCGGGCTCGTTGTCCCGGTGTTGAGAAATGCAGACAATATGGGCCTGGCACAGATAGAGAAAGAAATTCGGGCATTCGGTGCAAAAGCCGGGGATGGAAAACTTGCAATCGAAGATTTGGCCGGTGGTACCTTCACCATTTCCAATGGCGGAGTATTTGGATCCTTACTGTCAACACCTATTCTTAATCCACCCCAGACCGCAATATTAGGCATGCACAAAATTCAGGATCGGGTGATGGCAGTTGCCGGTGAAGTAAAGATATTGCCGATGATGTACCTCGCGCTTTCCTACGATCATAGAATTATCGATGGCAAAGAGGCTGTGCAATTTTTGCTAACAATAAAAGATTTACTCGAAGATCCAACCAGACTCCTGCTGGAGATTTAAACCAGACAACGCAAAGACAAAATGTATGGCTAAGCAATATGATGTAGTAGTTATTGGTTCCGGACCTGCCGGTTATGTGGCCGCAATTCGCTGTGCGCAATTGGGATTTAAGACCGCGTGTATCGAGAAATGGCTGAACAGTGACAACAAGACTGTTTACGGTGGCTCCTGTTTAAACGTAGGTTGTATCCCTTCCAAGGCGCTATTGGATTCCACCCACAAATACCTGGAAGCGCAACAGCATTTCGATGTGCATGGCATCAAGCTCGGTGATATCAGCATGGATGTGCCGGCCATGATCGCGCGCAAGGAGAAAGTAGTTGGCCAGTTAACTGAGGGGATTAAAGGTCTATTTGCTGCCAACAAGGTGGATGGCATTGCCGGTGTTGCTAAAGTAGTAGCCAACAATAAAGTGCTAGTCACTGACCACGATGGCAAACAACAGGAGCTGGCTGCTGGCAGCATTATTATTGCGGCGGGCTCAATCCCAATCGACATTCCGCCTACACCGATCGACGAGGACACAATAGTAGATTCTACTGGTGCGCTGGAGTTCCAGGAAGTGCCGAAGCGACTTGGTGTAATTGGAGCTGGAGTTATCGGGCTGGAGCTTAGCAGTGTCTGGGCTCGCCTGGGATCTGAAGTGACAGTACTGGAGGCGCTGGATGATTTTCTGCCGATGGTGGATAGGCAACTCGCCAGGGAAGCGTTGAAGATACTAAGCAAACAGGGGCTGAATATTAAACTTGGGGCCCGTGTCACCGCTAGTAAGCTGAGCAAGGGAGTCAGCAAAACGGTGACGGTTGAGTACAGCACGGCAGAAGGTAAGCAGAAGGCCGTATTCGATAAGCTCATCGTTGCCGTCGGTCGCAGACCCTACTCAGAGTCCTTGATAGAGGAAACCGTAGGCATTGAAATTGATGATCGCGGCTTTATAAAGGTTAATGAGCAGTGCGCGACCAATATCCCAAACATCTATGCCGTTGGCGATGTTGTGCGCGGGCCAATGCTGGCTCACAAGGGCATGGAAGAAGGCGTCATGGTTGCCGAGCGTCTTGCCGACAAAAAGACCCAGGTTAATTACGCGCTAGTGCCCTCGGTGATTTACACCCATCCCGAAATCGCCTGGATTGGTAAAAACGAAGAAGAACTTAAAGCCGCAGGCGTGGACTACAATGTCGGTAATTTCCCCTTTGCTGCCAGCGGTAGAGCACTGGCAGCCAACGACTCGGAAGGGCTGGTCAAGCTGCTGGCTGATGTCCGCACCGATCGCATTCTCGGCTGTCATATAATCGGACCCAGCGCTGCGGACTTATTGCAACAAGTCGTCATTGCCATGGAATTTAGCGCCAGCGCTGAGGATATCGGACTTACCATGTTTGCTCATCCAGCACTGTCAGAAGCTATTCATGAGGCAGCCCTGGCTGCGAATGGACATGCTATTCATATCGGCAATCGCCGCAAACGCAAATAATCGAATTATCTAATAAATAGACGGAGCTCAAATGAATTTACACGAGTATCAGGCAAAGCAGTTGTTTGCCGATTACAATCTGCCCGTATCGAAAGGGATTGCAGTCGATAGCCCGGTGGCGGCCGCCGCCGCCACCAGTGAAATCGGTGGCGACAAGTGGGTAGTCAAGGTGCAGGTGCACGCTGGTGGCCGTGGAAAAGCCGGTGGTGTTAAGTTGGTTGACAGCGCCGCCGCCGCCGAGGAATTTGCGAGCCAGTGGTTGGGTAAGAAGTTGGTTACGTATCAAACTGATGCCGGGGGCCAGCCTGTGCACAAGATATTGGTCGAAGCCTGTACGGACATTGCCCAGGAACTCTACCTGGGTGCCGTAGTAGATAGAGCCAGCCGCCGAGTGGTGTTCATGGCATCGGTGGAAGGTGGCGTTGAAATCGAGAAAGTAGCGCAGGAAACACCGGAGAAAATACTCAAGACTACTATCGATCCGCTCACCGGTGCGCAGGCGTACCAGGGTCGTGAGCTGGCGTTCCGTCTCGGCTTGAGCGGCGTACAGGTTAAGCAATTTACCCAACTCTTCCTGGGTCTGGCGCGGCTGTTTCATGATTTGGACCTGGCGTTGCTGGAGATTAATCCACTGGTCATTACTGACACCGGCGATCTGCATTGCCTTGACGGAAAAATCAATATTGATGGCAACGCCATGTATCGACAGCCTGGATTGCAGGAGATGCATGATCCCAGCCAGGAGGATGAGAGGGAGGCGCGGGCTGCAAAATGGGATCTCAACTATGTAGCCCTCGATGGCAATATCGGCTGCATGGTCAACGGTGCGGGCCTGGCGATGGGCACCATGGACATAGTGCAGCTGTTTGGTGGTAGCCCGGCAAATTTTCTGGATGTGGGTGGTGGCGCCACCAAGGAACGAGTTTCAGAGGCATTCAAGATAATTTTGTCAGATGAAAATGTCAGTGCCGTTTTGGTTAATATCTTCGGCGGCATCGTACGCTGTGACCTGATAGCGGAAGGAGTTGTCGGTGCGGTACAGGAAATTGGAGTTGCGGTCCCGGTAATAGTGAGGCTGGAAGGCAATAACGCCGAATTGGGCCGGGAAGTATTGCAGAAGAGCGGCGTTAATATCATCGCCGCCAGCAGCCTTGCAGACGCTGCGGAAAAAGTTGTATCGGCAGCTGGAGGTGCGCAATGAGTATTTTGGTTGATAAGAACACGCGGGTCATCTGTCAAGGTTTTACTGGGGCCCAGGGCACATTTCACTCCGAGCAGGCGATTGCCTATGGCACCCAAATGGTCGGTGGTGTGACTCCCGGCAAGGGCGGTCAGGTGCATCTGGATTTACCTGTTTTCAACACCGTCACAGAAGCATTTGCCGAAACGGCAGCCGATGCTTCGGTTATCTATGTACCGGCCCCGTACTGCAAGGACTCGATATTGGAAGCGGTGGATGCAGGAATAAAGCTAATCGTTTGTATAACCGAGGGCATTCCAACCCTGGACATGCTGGTGGCAAAGGAAAAATGTGATCAGGCTGGTGTACGCTTGATCGGTCCGAATTGCCCGGGCGTGATTACCCCTGGCGAATGCAAAATTGGCATCATGCCTGGACACATCCATCTCCCTGGCAAAGTCGGCATCATCTCCAGGTCAGGTACTCTTACCTACGAGGCGGTGAAGCAGACAACCGACGGCGGCTTCGGTCAGTCTTCCTGTGTAGGCATAGGCGGTGATCCTATTCCCGGCTCAAACTTCATCGATATCCTCGGCTTGTTTGAAGAGGATGGGCAAACTGAAGCGATAGTAATGATAGGCGAAATTGGTGGTACTGCAGAGGAAGAAGCGGCGGCATTCATTAAGGCCAATGTATCCAAGCCTGTCGTAGCCTATATTGCCGGAGTGACAGCACCTGCCGGAAAACGCATGGGACACGCCGGTGCGATTATTTCCGGCGGCAAGGGCACCGCGGAAGAAAAATTCAGTGCACTGCAGGATGCCGGGGTGAAAACTGTTAGAAGTCTCGCCGATATTGGCAGTGGTCTGAGCGAAATAACGGGTTGGTAGAGTTGCTCCAGCCCATTTTATTGATAAACTCCCAATCTGTTCTTCAATGACCATGTTCTCATCTAAAAAGGTTCTTAAATTTCAATGTAGTGTGATAGTCTGGTTCGAAAATTTGGCCGGAAACGCCGAATTTAAAGAACTATCTACCATAACTATAGGATGGCACATGGATAACCGTCGAATTACTGGCATGAGCAAGTTTGCACTAGCATTTCTCATGTCCTGCACCCTGAGTGTTGCACAGGCTGCCGAGATACTTATAGACAGCAGTCTTCTGGACCAGGCAATGGATGTCATTGGACAGAAATACAGCGCTTCTGCCGAAACTCAGGTAGAAATCAATCGCCTGGCAAATTCCACCAGTTCAACGTTCGAAGCATTCAAGCGCTCCAACGATGCGCTGGAAGCGATGCTGGTGTTGAATGCCGGTTACAGGAAGACGATATCGATTCAGGAAGAGAATATTGCTGCTCTGGATGTGTCAATTGCGAATGTAGAAGTCGTGACGCGAGAGATTCCACTGTTGATGGAAAAGATGCTCTCGAGTATCGAGCAGTTTATCGAATTGGATTACCCCTTCCACGTCAGTGAGAGAGCCGCGAGGATTGCCTTCGCCAGAGCTGCCATTGACAACCCGGATGTGTCTATCGCAGAAAAATTCAGACAGGTTCTGGTGATGTATCAAACCGAGTCTTCCTACGGCCGGACCATCGAAACCTATTCGGACAGCATCACTCTGGGCGGTGTCGAACGTGACGTTAATATTGCCCGCATCGGTCGTATTACGTTGATGTATCAGACTGTCGATCGCCAATCCACCGGGGCCTGGGACAATAGCGCCCGCGCCTGGGTTGAGCTCCCTGCCGGCGAATACAGAACTGCGGCACAGGCTGCGATTCGCGTCGCATCCCAGTTGGACTCAGCAAGAATTATTGATCTGCCAATTATGGCTCCGGAGGCAGCACAATGAACACATTAATTAAAACTACGAGCCTGGCAGTTGCCGGGCTGCTATTTGTGTCTTCGACGCAATTGATGGCGCAGCAAGCGAACAATCTGAGTGACTTACTGGATTTAGTAGAAGGTGATCGCGTCGCCGAAACTGAAGATTATCGTCAAAGGCTGCAGAATTTTGAGCAAAATGCGACTCGACAGCAAGAGATTCTTGATACCTCGGAGTCTCGAGTCGTTGAACAAGAGCAAACGCAAACGCAGCTCAGTGATAATTTTGAAGCCAACGAGGTCATCATTCGGGACAAGCGCGAAACCCTACGGGATCGTCGCGGTGACCTAAATGAATTATTTGGCACGCTGCAAGGTGTTGCTGGAGACTTTCTCAGCACTTTCCAGAACTCACTGATTAGTGCTCAGTATTCCGGTCGCAGCGCAGCTATCGAAAGCTTCATTGAGAAAGCGGGTAGTACAATTAATCAATTGGAAATCGCTGAAATAGAACGCTTCTGGTTTTTCATGCAGCAGGAAATGACAGAGTCGGCCAGGGTTGTTAGTTATAACGCCGATGTCACATTGCCCAGCGGTGAGACGGCTAATCGTCGTATCACCCGCGTAGGATCTTTCCAGGCTATGTCTGATGGCGATTACCTGAGTTACTCCGGTGCAATTGGCCATCTGCAGGTGCTACCCAAGCAACCGAATGCCGGCGTGGTCGCGTCAGCGGTCGCACTGGAAAGCGCTAGCTCTGGATTAATTAAGGTAGGCATTGACCCAACGGGTGGTGTTGGCGGGCAGGTAATGGCGAATCTGGTGAATTTCCCCAGCGCGGAAGAGCAAGTTAGGGCTAACGCCGGAGTAATCGGTAACATCATCATTGTCGTTGGTGTGATTGGTATTCTGTTGGGCTTCTACCGCTTGCTGATTCTGACCCTAGTTTCTATCAAGGTGCGCTCGCAGTTAAAGAAAGACAAAGCCATGAAGAATAATCCGCTGGGTAGAGTGTTAATGGTTGCGGAGTCAAACCCCAACGCAGATACAGAAACTCTCGAATTAAAGCTCGGAGAGGCTATCCTGCACGAAACACCGCCATTGGAGAGCTTGCTGACTTTAATCAAGATGATCGCAACCATCGCACCACTGGGCGGACTGCTCGGTACTGTTACCGGTATGATCGTGGTGTTCCAGCAGATTACTGTATACGGAGCGGGCGACCCGACCATTATGGCAGGAGGTATTTCTTCCGCCTTGATGACTACGGTATTGGGTATCGTCGTGGCGATTCCTACAATCTTTATGCACACCGTGGTTAAGAGCCGAAGTGACACTATCATCCATATTCTGGAAGAGCAGGCCACGGGCATGATAGCCGCGAAAGCCGAACGAATGGCAGCGGGTTAAGCGGGAATTCCAGAGGAAGCAATTATGTATTTTACGTTTCTGGACATGCTCGATTCGATTAACATCTTCATGATACGAGGAGGGCCGGTGCTGTGGATTATTGCCTGGCTCCTGCTCGTCAAGTGGTCGCTAATCTTCGAACGAATCTGGTTTATCAATACTACCCACGCCGCCAATGTGAAGAACACATTGGCGGCGTGGAATGCACGCACGGACACCAAGTCCTGGAGCGCGCATCAGATCCGCACCATGATGATCTCCAAAATATCGCTGGACGTGAGAAGCACACTGCCGATTATCGAAGTGCTGGTAACTATTTGTCCCTTACTGGGATTGATAGGTACGGTTACCGGTATGATCGAGGTGTTCTTCATCATGGCAGTGACCGGCGGTGGCGATGCTAAATCCATGGCTGGTGGTGTATCCAAGGCCACCATACCGACTATGGCTGGTATGGTTGGCGCAATTTCCGGAATTTTCGCATCCAACTATTTGAAGGCGAAAACTAACCGTGATTTAGAACTTTTGGAAGACCACTTGCCCCTCAGCAGTTAAATTGCGCGAGCCGGTGAATGGTTAGCCATTGAGTGTAAGTTTTACTTAGGGTACAAAAACAATGCAATCAGTTTTGATTAAAAAGGCGGCTGCCGAAGAAGCGGGTGAGATAGATCTCACTCCAATGCTCGATGTGGTATTCATTCTATTGATCTTCTTTATCGTGACGTCGGTATTTGTGACAGAGGCGGGCATCGAAGTGAGCAGGCCGGAAGCTTCGCTTGTGGATGACACCTCGGGCGACCTCATCTTGATTGCGATAGGTCCGGCGGGCGATATCTGGATGGACGGCGATCAGATCGATCCCCGCTTTATCCGCACCCGATTCGAGTTACGGCTTGCTGATGCTCCAAATTCATCCCTGGTCATTCAGGCTGACCGAAATGCGACTAATGAGCGGGTGATGCTGATTCTGGAAGCAGCCAGAGAAGCAAATATTGACGACGTTTCAATTGCAGCGGAGGCATAGGCTATGATTCTAATTAGATGGGCCCTATCCATGGTTATGGCAGGCGGAATTACGCTGGGGCTGTTCTATTTCATGCAGGCATTGATAGCCACTGGCGACCAATTCGATGAACGGATATCTGTTGTCAAAATTGTCGATGCAACTATGCCGGAGATTGCTCTGGAAGTTATCGAGGAAATGGATAAACCGGAGCCAATTGCAGAAGTAGCGGACGAGACCCCTGATACCCCGGATAAACAGATAACGCTGTCTGACGGCCCTTCGCTCAACATCGAGCGGGTTTCTCTGGATCTGGATAGCGGGCTCGAGCTTAGCAATGCTTCAATATCTGCCACCGACGGCGATTTTCTGCCTCTGGTGGCGATTGCACCGCAGTATCCAAATCGAGCTGCCCAGCGCGGCATTACTGGTTGGTGCCTAGTAAGTTTTACTGTGGACAGGATGGGCAACGTGGACGAGGACAGTATCGAAGTAGTTGACGCAGAGCCTCCGAATGTTTTCAATCGCTCGTCACAACGAGCGGCAGCACGCTTCAAATTCCAACCCCGTGTTGTGGATGGTGTCGGTATAGATGTGCCAGGCGTGCAGTATCTGTTTACCTACGTGCTTGAGGATTAAACCTAATGATATTAAGCAAAATACTTAAGCTGGGATTTCTGATATCTGTACTTGCTATGCCGATGTGGTCAGCACAAATTGCATTGGCTGGAGAGGAGCAAAGAGCGCCACCATCGGCGAGAACTGCAGGCACTCTGGGACCCCGGGTTATGCGAGCTATCACCAGCATTCAGGAGCTTATGACGCCTGAAGATGAAGATGTTGAGCCGGACCTGGAGCGCGCCAAGGAAGAACTGGATCGACTCTACGAGCGTCGCTTCGAGCGCATGAATGATTTTGAGAAACAGACAACCCTGAGCTTTTTTACCAACTACTACCTCACTCTGGAACAGTTTCCAGAGGCGATTGATATCTTCGAGCAATTATTATTGCTGGAGTCGTTGCGTGAGGACGTTCAATTGCGCACGCTGCGTACGCTAGGTCAGTTACACGCCGTCCAAGAAGAATGGGAGCAATCTATTGATGCCTATCAAACCTGGCGTGAGGTTTCACTGGAAGAAGACGACATCGTCTATCGCGGCTTGTCCTATGCGCATTATTCGCTGGAGCAATATAGCGAAGCAGAGCCGTACTGGATTAACTACATGGAATTCTTGCTGGCCGAAGGTGATACTCTGGACCGGGATGATTACAACTACTTGAACGGCCTCTATTTTGTTGAGGAAGATTATGAGAAAGCCCTGGAACTGACCAAAACCATGATAATACTGTTTAACAATCAAACGGACTGGCTCAACCTCAGTGCTGTCTATGCCAGTCTCGATGACGAAGAAAGGCGTATTCGCTCAATGAATTTAGCTTATCTGCTAGACTTCATCGAAGACGATACCCGCTTTTTAAACCTGGGACAGTCTATGGCTGGCTTGGAAATTTCATACAGTGGAGCTCAAATAATCACCCATGGCATGGATTTGGGTGCCATAGAGGGTGATGTCGATACCTTCACTACCCTGGCACAAATGAATCTTGTCGCCAGTGAATACGAAAAGGCACTAGCACCCGCGAAACAGGCTGCGGAACTTGATGAGACAGGCAATGGCTATGATACCTATGGCTACATCCATTACATTATTCATAACTATGAAGCGGCAGTAGAAGCCTTTCGCGAAGCGCTGGACAGAGGTGGTTTAGAAAATTCTGCAGATACCCTGTTATTTCTTTCGCGGTCCCTGGTGGAGTTGGATGATTTTGAAGGCGCATCTGAAGCAGCCAATGAAGCGGCCGAAGCGGGTGATCGTGAGGATCAGGAGTCTGCCAGTAATTACCTGAAATTTATAACAAGCACCAAAGCGCGCTTCGATGTACTGGCAGAACGTCGTAACGATGCTATCGATTTTTACCAACCCTACCCGCCTCTACAATAGTGTAAACCGCAGGTTTTTGGGCGCATGCGCTTGAAAATTTACGACTAGCCCCCATAAAAAGCCCAACTACAGCAATGTGGTTGGGCTTTTTAGTTCGAATATTCAAGACGATAGATTAATTGAGTGGAGTGAGATCGATGGCTGCAAAACCAAAAGCGGAAACAAGGGGATTTGAAACCGAAGCAAAACAATTGCTTCACCTGATGATCCATTCCCTGTACAGCAATAAAGAGATATTTTTACGAGAGCTGATTTCCAATGCATCCGATGCAATTGATAAGCTGCGCTTCGAAGCATTGTCGAGTTCTGAGCTCTTGGCCGAGGACTCGGAGTTAAAAGTACAAATCGATTTTGACGAAAAGAAAAAGACGATAACTATAGCTGACAATGGCATCGGCATGACAAGGGAAGAGGTCATCACGAATTTGGGCACGATCGCCAAATCAGGAACGGTACAGTTTCTGGAGTCATTAACCGGGGATCAAAAGAAAGACTCTCAACTCATTGGACGCTTCGGTGTGGGTTTCTATTCGGCATTTATCGTCGCCGATGAGGTAGAAGTCCTCACTCGCAAGGCCGGCACTGGTGAAGCTGAAGCGACGCTGTGGAAGTCCAGCGGCGAGGCTGATTACACTATCGCTACGGCTAAAAAAGCCGACCGTGGCACCCGTATCGTGCTGCATCTGAAGAAAGCTGAAAAAGAGTTTGCCGAGAGTTTTCGTTTGCGAAATATTGTCAAAAAGTATGCAGATCATATTTCAATTCCTGTGCTCATGGAGAAGCAGGATTTCTCCGTCCCTGATGAGGAGGTGGATGCAGATGCAGACAGCAAGAAGAAGAGCAAGAAAAAGCTGGCGGAGTATGAAGCGGTTAATGACGCCAAAGCCTTATGGTTACGATCGAGAAAAGACGTTAAGGACGATGAATACAAAGAATTTTATAAACACGTAAGCCATGACTTCGAAGACCCCCTGCTTTGGAGTCACAACAAGGTGGAAGGGAAACTGGAATATACAAGCTTGCTCTACCTTCCCAACCGAGCGCCTTATGACTTGTGGAATCGAGACGCCGCCCGCGGCTTGAAGCTCTACGTCCAACGCATTTTTATAATGGATGATGCTGATCAGTTTTTGCCTTTGTATTTACGTTTCGTTAAAGGTGTTGTCGATTCCAATGACATTTCGCTGAACGTCTCCCGAGAGATTTTGCAACAAGATCCGGTGGTCGATTCTATGCGCAGCGCACTGACAAAACGTGCGCTCGATATGTTGAGCAAACTGCGCAAGAAGGAGCGGGAGGGATATAACAAATTCTGGCTGGAATTCGGGCAAGTGCTGAAAGAAGGACCGGGGGAAGATTCCTCCAATAGCGAAAAAATAGCCAAGTTACTGCAGTTCACTACTACGGAGTCCAAAGCTGATGCGCAGGATCAGGGTTTTGAAGACTACGTGGGTAGAATGCAAGATGGGCAAGAGAAGATTTATTACCTGGTTGCCGAGTCTGTCAAGGCCGGCCGCAGCAGCCCTCACCTGGAGATATTCCGCAAAAAAGGCATCGAAGTTATTCTAATGCACGACAGGATTGATGAATGGCTGATGAGTCAACTGCAGCAATTCGACGGCAAACAATTTCAGGATATTGCCAGAGGGGAGCTCGATCTTGGTAAGTTGGAAAACGAAGAAGACAAAGAACAACAGGAAAAGTCGGAAAAAGAATACGAGGATCTGGTCGCGCGTATAAAAACACAACTGGAAGATCGCGTGAAAGAAGTGCGGGTAACTCACCGACTTACTGATTCTCCTGCCTGCCTTGCGGTCGATGATCACGATATGGGCGCGCAGATGCGGAAAATAATGGCAGCGTCCGGACAAGCGGTGCCTGAGACCAAACCCATCTTCGAAGTTAACCCGGAGCATCCCCTGGTGGCAAAACTGGATAAGGAAGGCGACGAGGAGCGCTTCGAGGACCTGGTGGTCATACTCTTCGGTCAGGCGAGTCTGGCTGACGGTGTGGAACTATCAGACCCTGCTGACTTTAGTAGGCGTCTGAACAAGTTATTGTTAGAAAGCCTGTAAGTAGGTCGGCTATAACTACATCTGTTCCAGGGTTTCGATTCCTAGTAAGTCGAGGCCTTGTTGCAGTGTATCTGCGGTCAAGGCTGCCAGTGACAACCGTGAGTTCTTCAGCGTCGTCTCGGCTTTCAGAATGGGGCAGGTCTCATAGAAGCGCATGAAGTGGCCCGCCAGTTCATAGAGGTAATTGCAGAGCAGATTTGGATAGCAGTCTGCAGCGACTGAATCGATGATTTCTGGCAGTTGTAAGATTTTTATCAGCAAACTCCGCTCTTCCTGAGAGTCGATTGTGGTAATCCTGTACGCCTCCAGAGCGGCATCCTGCTTTCTTAAGATGCTTTTGATTCGAGCATAGGCGTACATTAAATAAGGCGCGGTATTGCCTTCGAAACTGAGCATGGTGGACCAGTCGAAGATGTAGTCGCTGCTGCGGTTCTTTGATAAATCCGCATACTTGACGGCCGCTATCCCCACCTTGTCGGCGATTGCGCGTCGGCCTTCCTCCTCCAGTTCCGGGTTTTTCTCAGACACCAGATCGAAGGCTCTACGAACCGCCTCATCGAGCAATTCAACCAATTTTATAGTGTCACCGGATCGGGTTTGGAATGGTTTGCCATCTTTTCCCATCATGGTGCCGTAGGCGATATGCTCCAGGGAAATGTGTGCAGATGCCAGCCCGGCGGCCTTAGCCACCGCGAAGACTTGCTGAAAATGCAGCGACTGCCGCGCATCAACGACGTACAGGGAGCGATCGGCATGCAGGGTAAAGGAACGGTACTGAACGGCGGCCAAATCGGTGGTGGCGTACAGATAACCACCGTCAGATTTTCTAATAATTACCGGCAGCGGCTCTCCTTCCTTGCCGATGAATTCAGGCAGAAAAACACACTGGGCACCGGCGGATAAGGACAGCAAATTTTTCTCCTCCAGCGCCGTAACTATGTTGCCTAATTCATTGTTATAAAAGCTTTCAGCCTTTAAATCCTCCCTGCGTAAAGTGATGTGCAAGCGGTCATAAACAGACTGGCAGTGGCGTAAGGATTCTTCAATAAACTGCTGCCAGATCTGCCGGTACTCAGGGTCACCACCTTGCAACTTGACCACACTCTGACGAGAAGTTTCGGCGAAAACCGGGTCAGCATCAAAACGCGTCCTGGCCGCGCGATAAAATGTTTCCAGATCAGACAATTGGGAGGACAGGTCGCCGAAGGCTTTTCCCTGCTGTGTTTTTCGTTGCCCTGCTTGTTCGATTTCCTTCATGTACGCGATCAGCATACCAAATTGGGTGCCCCAGTCGCCGACGTGATTCTGTCGAATTACTTTATGGCCCTGTCGCTCCAGGATCCTGGCCAGGCAGTCGCCGATAATGGTGCCTCGCAGATGTCCGACGTGCATTTCCTTGGCGAGATTCGGCGATGAATAGTCCACCACAATGCTCAGAGCCTCGGTCGACTTTGGAATCAGTGCCTGTGGTTGTAGCTGTACCAGTTCAGCCCTGCGCAGTAGCTCGGCTTTATCGAGGTGGATGTTAATGAAACCCGGCCCTGCGATTTCAACCCGCTCGATGAGCTCATCTTCGGTGGCGCTGATTAGCGCGGCGACTTTTTGTGCCAGTTGTCGTGGATTGGTCCTTAATTGCTTGGCCGTCGCCATCACGCCATTTGCCTGATAGTCACCAAACTCCGGTTTGGATGCGGTTATTACATTGGCGTTGCTGTCCGCTACTGCAGAAGCTTCTGACAGGCTTTTGCTAATTAGTGTACTGAGGTGCTGCTTGAGGCTTTGCATGGATTCTGCTTGGGTCAAAAAAGAGAGGATTGTACACCAATAAGTAGACCACGGAATGATGTAAAATGCGCTTGCAGGGGTTTTTCAACCATTTTGATTATCGAGGGAATTGTGAGTAAGGGCGCAGTGGACAAATTAGAGCGGGCGGGCAGTGCTGAGTACGGGAAATCCGCGGACAACTCAAAGGTACAGTTGCAGAAGGTCGGGCAGGCTCAAGACGGTCAAAGGCTGGATAATTTCCTGATTCGCCGTATGAAAGGGGTGCCCCGATCTCGACTATATCGATTAATCCGGCGCGGTGAAGTGCGGGTTAACAAGAAACGCTGCAAGGCGGAGTACAAGCTACTGCTGGGGGATGAGGTGAGAATCCCTCCGTTCTTCGGCAGCGCCGAGCCCAGGCCAGGGAAAGTAGGGCCCGGTTTACATGAGCTGCTTCTAAATAATGTGCTGTATGAAGATGAGCAGTTGCTGGTGATTAATAAGCCCGCCGGGCTGGTAGTTCACGGTGGTACCGGAATTCGATTGGGTCTGATCGAGGCGCTGCGACAGATGCGGCCCGAGTGGCTGCAGTTGGAGCTGGCTCACCGCCTCGATCGAGATACTTCCGGTTGTCTGGTTATTGCTAAAAATACTATATTTTTAAAGTACATACAGAATGAATTTAAAGTAAGAAATGTAAAAAAACTCTACCTGGCTCTGGTGCATGGGCGGTGGCCGCAAGACTTAGACCAGATCGATGCAGCTCTGCAGAAAAATGTTATCAGCTCTGGTGAACGCATCGTTAGGGTAGACACCGCCGGCAAGCCCTCACGCACGCTCTTCAAGTTAAGCCAGCGCTTTGAAAACGCCTCATTACTGGAGGTAAGGCCTGAGTCTGGCCGTACCCACCAGATCCGAGTTCATTGCCAGCACGCTGGGCATGCGATAGTAGGGGATAACAAGTACACCTCCAGGGTTGCAGATCAGGGCTTGTCAAAGGTGAAAAAATTGTGCCTGCATGCCTGGGAAATTGAATTTTCAGTACCGAATTCAGAGCAACTCATCCGAGTGCGGGCACCGGTGGATAAATACATGCAGGGTCTAATCGATAGCTTGAAAAAAAGTCATAAATAACAATAAGATAAAGCGATTACGTAGGCCTATAATAATTACATAAACCTTTGACAGAGCGGACCCAGCCCCCTATCATGCGCGCCTATGGTGAATACCCCGTTGCAGCCCCTGCTTCCAAGCTACGTTGACGCTCGAAAAGTATTCCAGCAACAGGAAAATATTAGTGGTTCGATTGGCCTGGAGAGATTACCGAGATTTCGTGACTGCCTGGTTGACGACGATGCTTCAATTCAGGTTCGACTAAGTTTTTCAATTACTGCATCCAGGCAGCACGTTATCACTGGGGCAATACAGGCATCGGTTCACGTAAGTTGTGAGCGCTGTCTGGAACCTTTAGCTATCGAGCTTACAGACGATATAAGGCTCGCCTTGCTTAAAACCGAAGCTGCGATTGAAGGGCTGGATGCGGGGTGGGATCCCTGGATCTGCCCTGACCACAAGCTGGTACTGGCTGAGGTGGTGGAGGAGCAATTGATGCTGTGTATGCCAATCGTTAGCTTGCATGAGTCTGGAGACTGTCTCGAAACAGTCAATTACAGCACAGTATCTGCAACCAGCCAGGGGACGACTGCTACAAAGCAAGAAGTATCACAAAATCCGTTTTCAGTTCTTAAGGAACTTAAAGGAAACAACGTAATAGACTGATTTTAATAGATTAGGAGATAGGACATGGCTGTACAAAAGAGTAAAGTTACCCGCTCCAGAAGGGGGCAGAGGCGTTCACATGACTCCTTGCCTGGACCTACATTGTCCACCGACAAGACCACAGGCGAAGTGCATAGAAGACATCATATGACGGCGGATGGTTTTTACAAAGGCGAAAAGGTTCTGGATCTCGGCGAAGACTAAACCTTGATTGCCAAGAAGAGCATAGCTATTGACGCTATGGGCGGTGACGGCGGTATAGACATCACGCTGCCCGCCACCCTGCAAGTCCTCGAAAATACCCCCGATCTATCAGTAATTCTGGTTGGTGATGAAAGCCGGATGGGTGGCGCTGTGTCTGGCGCCAGCGCAGAGGTAAGGGCTCGACTTAGTTTTGTCCACACCGAGGCTGTCATCAGTGATGAGGACAGGCCCGAGAATGTACTCCGAAGCGGCAAAAAGTCTTCAATGTATGTGGCGGTAGAGCTGGTCAAGAACGGCACTGCGCAAGCGATGGTGAGCGCTGGCAATACCGGTGCATTGCTGATGATGGGGCGGCACCTGTTAAAAACCATTCAAAGGATTCAGAAACCCGCTATTGTTACCACGATCCCCGGAGCATCCCGGCAGTCTTTACTGCTTGACGTCGGTGCTAATCCAGATTGCAGTGCCCATCAATTGTTTGAGTTCGCCGTCATGGGCTCTGTCCTCGCGCAATCTCTCAATGCCAAGGAGGCGGTGACTGTGGGCTTGCTAAACATCGGCTCTGAACAATATAAAGGTACGGAGGAGGTGCGCGCCGCCGCGGATCTCATGCAGCGCTGCCCAGCTCTGAACTATGTCGGTTTTATAGAAGCCAATGCGCTGTTCGAAGGTGCTGCGGATGTGGTCGTCTGCGACGGCTTTGTCGGGAATGTGATGATTAAAGCCAGTGCCGGTGTAGCAAACATGGTTAAAAACCTGATGGCAGAGCAAGTATCGAGGAATTTCCTGGCGCGACTCTCTGGCGCTTTCTCCGCTTCAGTGCTGGTCCACCTGAATGCGCAGATTAACCCTCATCGCTTTAATGGAGCGAGTTTGCTGGGATTGCAGGGTAGTATTATAAAGAGCCACGGCAACGCCACTGCCGAAGGCTTTGCCTATGCCATTCAGCAAGCGATATCCGAGATTGAGTATGCTGTGCCGCAATTGATTGCTAAAGAAGTTGCCGCCATTATGGAGGCTCATTGATGCTTGATATAACCACGATCAAGTCTTAAAAGTCACTCTGATCAGTGTTTTAAAATATAAATTAATTAGATAAATACAAAGTGTTATAAGAAATAACAAAAGTAAATAGTAATACTCAATAATGCAGGGACATGTAATGCAAAAATTTGCTCTGGTTTTCCCCGGACAGGGTTCTCAGAAGTTAGGCATGCTAAACAGTCTGGCCTCAAAACACCCGGTAGTACGGGAGACTTTTACAGCAGCAGCTGCCGTCATAGATCAGGATCTCTGGGAGATTTCACAGCACGATGGCGACAATAGCCTGGATCAGACTCACATCACGCAACCGGTGTTATTAGCCGCCTCGGTTGCAATCTGGCGGCTGTGGCAGCAGCGTGGCGGACGGCTACCCGCTGTCATGGCAGGACACAGCCTCGGTGAGTATTCAGCCCTGGTTTGTGCTGGCGTGCTGGAGTTTACAGATGCAATAAAACTCGTGCACCAGCGGGGACAATTAATGCAGTCCGTACTAGCACCCGGCCAGGGCAAGATGGCCGCTATAGTCGGTCTGGAAAATTATCAAATTAACGAGATCTGCGACCAGGCCGCATCCGGTCAAGTCGTTTCAGCCGCCAATTTTAATTGTCCTGGTCAGACCGTGATTGCAGGAGACATCGACGCTGTAGAGCGAGCTATGGTGCTGTGCAAGGAAGCGGGTGCCAAACGCGCCTTGTCCCTCCGCGTTAGTGTTCCCTCCCACTGTGCCTTAATGCTACCTGCCGCGGAAAAGCTGGCTTTGGAACTGGACCGGGTGAAGTTCTCGCCAGCCGCTATTCCCGTGGTTCAGAATGTTGTTGCCGAGCTATGCAAGGAGCCAGAAATAATAAAGCAGAACTTGATAAAGCAGCTGTACCACCCTGTTTTATGGGTAGATTCAGTTAGAATAATATATCAGGCTGGTATTAATAAAATAGTGGAATGCGGTCCCGGTAAGGTCCTCTGCGGACTGATTAAACGCATCGAGCCAGAACTACTGTGCTGCGGCAGCGACGACCCCCAGAGCCTGGAAAGCGCGATCGCGGAAGTATCCACTTGAGGCGGCGGTGTGGCTGGCGATCTGAATCGGTAGCACAAGGTAAAACAGAATCACAACAGGAAGTAGTCTATGAGCGACACTGAAGTAATTGCTTTGATAACTGGTGCCAGCAGAGGTATAGGCCGTGCAATCGCCACCGAATTGGGGAAGAACGCCTATACCGTGATTGGCACCGCCACCACCGCGGCAGGTGCCGACAGTATCAGCAGTTATCTGGAAAACAATGGTAGCAAGGGGGAGGGCTGGATCGTGGACGTCTCTTCCGATGATTCCGTCAGCAGCCTGGTTAACGGCATTAAAGAAAAATACGGCATGCCTGCAGTGTTGGTGAACAATGCAGGGATTACTCGGGATAATCTGCTGATGCGGATGAAGCCAGAGGAATGGTCGGCGGTGATAGATACCAATCTCGGATCAATGTATCGAGTCTGTAAAGCCTGTGTCAAAGGTATGACCAAAGCCCGCTGGGGTCGAATCATCAACATCAGCTCAGTAGTAGGTTCCAGTGGCAATGCCGGGCAGACCAACTACGCGGCATCGAAAGCCGGAATTGAAGGCTTCACTCGAGCGCTTGCCAAGGAAATCGGTTCCAGAGGTATTACAGTCAATGCCCTCGCTCCAGGCTTTATTGACACCGATATGACTCGTGATATGTCGGCACAACAAGCTGAGTACATGCTGGGCCAGATACCGCTGGCGCGGTTTGGCAGGCCCGAGGAAATCGCTTCGGTTGTAGCATTTCTGGCCTCAGAAAGTGCTGCCTATATCACTGGTGAGACGGTTCACGTCAATGGCGGCATGTACATGGGCTAGCAATAAATTGGCCTACATTATTGACATTTTGCAGGCTTTATTGTATTAGCCGAATTTTTTAATTTAAGCATTACATCGTAATCAAATAGGGGTAAACTTGCGTCTCTTAAAATCATGGTTGGATTATTTACGCCACACCATGAAAGAAGGCTGCAAGAAATGCCGCGTTATACATAGTATTAGGAGCTAATAATATATATGAGTAGCATAGAAGAGCGCGTTAAGAAGATTGTCTGCGAACAACTTGGCGTAAAGGAAGACGAGGTAAAACCTTCTGCTTCATTTGTGGAAGATTTAGGCGCTGATTCTTTAGATACCGTCGAGCTGGTCATGGCTTTAGAAGAAGAATTTGAAACAGAAATTCCTGATGATGAGGCGGAAAAGATTACAACAGTCCAACTGGCCTGCGACTACATCAATAAAACTCTGTAAGCCCCAACTGGCTTAAAAACTCGAAGCTACTCTGGAGTACTCTGGAGTAGCTTTTGTTTATTTGGCGACAAGCACTTTAAAGGGGGAGGGGGGCGAGACGCGATGAACAACAGAAGGGTAGTGATAACCGGACTTGGCTTGATTACTCCGATTGGGAATGAAGTCGACAGCGTCTGGGAAGCACTCAAGAATGGTCAAAGTGGCATTAACACTATTGAGCATTTCGATACCGCTGGATTCAGCACCCGTATTGGCGGTTCGATCAAAGAATTTAATTGTAGCCTCTATATGCAGCCAAAAGAAGCACGCCGCATGGATATTTTCATGCAATATGGGGTCGCGGCGGGAGTAATTGCGTTCACGGATTCCGGTCTTGGCGATTGCAACTGGAATCCCGAGCGAGCAGGGGTTGCTATAGGTTCTGGTATTGGTGGCATTACCGCCATTGAAGACAACGCGCTGCTGATTCGTGATGCGTCACCACGCAAGATTTCTCCCTTTTTCGTGCCGGGCTCAATTATCAATATGATAGCCGGCAATCTATCCATTCGCTTTGGCTTCAAAGGACCGAACATCGCCGTGGTCACAGCTTGTACTACGGGCACTCACAACATCGGCCTGGCGGCAAACATGATAAGCAATAATCAGGCTGATGTGATGATGGCTGGGGGCGCTGAATACGCCACCTCACCGGTAGGACTTGGCGGCTTTTGTGCTGCCCGGGCTTTATCTACCAGGAATGAGGATCCCCAACGCGCCAGCCGACCCTGGGACAGAGACCGTGATGGTTTTGTTCTCAGCGATGGGGCCGGCATCATGGTGTTAGAAGAACTGGAGCATGCGAAGCAGCGGGGCGCGACAATCTACGCCGAATTAACCGGTTTCGGTATGAGCGGTGATGCCTACCACATGACATCGCCTTCAGAAGGTGGTGAGGGCGCCGCGCTGTGCATGCGTAATGCCCTGGCCAGTGCCCAATTGAACCCGGAATCGATTGACTACATTAATGCGCATGGCACATCCACACTGGCCGGCGATGTGGCCGAAACCCAGGCGATTAAGTCTGTGTTTGCCGACCATGCCCCGAAACTCTGTGTCAGCTCCAGTAAATCCATGATCGGGCATTTGCTGGGCGCCTCTGGAGCCGTCGAAGCAATTGTTTGCGTATTGACACTACGGGATCAGGTCATCACGCCAACTATAAATCTCGACAATCCGGACGCGGCATGTGATTTGGACTACGTGCCCAACACCAGCAGAGAACAGCTAGTGACAACGGTGCTGACCAACTCGTTTGGTTTCGGCGGCACCAATGGAAGTCTTATATTTTCCCGGTTTAATTCCTAAGCCGAAGCTGGTCCTTATAGCAAGCCGCTAGTTTACGCCTCCCGGCACATTCGCTGTCTTGTCGATGCTAAAGCTGGCGGAAAATGCTACTGTAATTCTCTTGTCAGCAGCTTCAATAACTCGACAGGCGATACTCTTCAGAATGAAGTTCCTAACTCTGCCAAGCAAGCAGCCATTGAAAGCTGGATTGATCGCTGCTTGCATGCTGATCGTAGTTGCCAGCACGGTTTTCTTGTTGAACATTCGCAGCCTGTATTCAGCAATTCCTGATCTCAACGAATCCACCGGTTTCGAAATCTCTGCCGGCAGTTCTTTAAGCCTTGTCGTCAATGAGCTGAATCTGGCCGGAGTGATTCAGCATCCACAGTTGTTCAAACTGTTGGCGCTCTGGCGCGGTGTTGACGATCAGATCAAAGTCGGAGAATACAATTTACAGCCCGGATTAACCCCAGCCGCTTTGCTTGAAAAAATGGTGGAGGGCGACACCATTCAATATCGGCTTACCCTGGTAGAAGGCTGGACGTTCAAACAAGCCCTGGAGGCGATATGGAGCAGCGACAAGATTGAAGTGCAATTGCAATCTTTCAGCGCTCCCCAGCTGTCCGAACTACTGGGCATTGATTATCAAAATCCCGAAGGTCAACTTTTTCCGGACACGTATTTTTATAGCGCAGGAACCAGTGATATAGAGATTATTCGCAGGGCCCATACGCGGCTGCAACAAATACTCAGTACGGCATGGGAGACAAGATTGGGCGCTCTGCCTTTTGATGATGCCTACCAAGCCTTGATACTCGCGTCCATAATCGAGAAAGAATCTGCGCTGGGAAGCGATCGGGGACAGATCTCCGGCGTGTTCATCAGGCGCCTGGAGTTAGGCATGCGTTTACAGTCAGACCCCACGGTAATCTACGGCATGGGCGAAAACTATACCGGTGATATTCGTCGCTCAGACCTGCTGGCAGATACTGACTACAATACTTACAGAATAGCAGGTTTGCCGCCCACGCCCATTGCTCTGGCAGGCCTGGAATCCATAACGGCCAGCCTCAATCCGGTGGCGTCAGATTATCTGTATTTTGTCGCCAGGGGCGATGGTAGCCATGAATTTTCGATCAGCTTGTCGGAGCACAATGACGCGGTGAATCGTTATCAGCGACAGAGTGTTAGGCAATGAGAGAGTGGAATGGTTATGAGCAGCGTTAAGACAATGTTTTTAACTGTTGAGGGCGTTGAAGGTGTGGGTAAGAGCACCAACATCGAGACAATAAGAGACTTTCTAAGTTCGCAGAATATTGACTATATCCTCACCAGAGAACCTGGTGGCACCGTGGTGGCAGAGCAAATTAGAGAGTTGCTGCTGGCAGTGAACGAAAATGACCCGCTCTGTGAATTGAGCGAATTATTACTGGTGTTTGCGGCCAGAGCGCAGCATTTAGAAAAAGTTATCAAGCCCGCTTTGACTCAGGGCAAGTGGGTAATATGCGATCGCTTCACCGACGCCACTTATGCCTATCAGGGTGGTGGGCGCGGCCTAAATCGATCTACCATCTCCGAATTGGAGTCTCTGGTGCAGGGAGAATTAAGGCCAGACCTTACCATCATTCTGGATCTGGATCCTCGCATTGGTCTGCGACGCGTGAGTGCGCGCGGCGAACTGGACAGGTTCGAGCTGGAAAAATTGGAATTTTTCGACAAGGTAAGACAGACCTACCTTGATATAGCGGCCGCTGATCCACAGCGTTATGTAGTGATAGATGCGGCGAGGGATCTGGAAACTGTAAAATCAAATCTGGTAGAGGTCCTAACGACCGTGTTGATGACGAATGCTTGAAAATACACAAGACATCGAATTGCTATCCGCCGTGCCCTTGCCATGGCAACGCCAGCAATGGCAGCAAATGCTGCAGCAGTTTCAGCAGCAGCGACTGGCTCACTGCTTTCTGGTATGTGGCGAATCGGGTCTTGGGAAATCTGCGTTTGTTACAATGCTGGCACGTTATATGTTGTGTCAGCAGCCGACGACTGACAGCGCTTGTGGTAGCTGTAAAAGCTGCTTGTTAACTCAGAGCAATAGTCACCCGGATCTTCATGTGCTCGCCGTCGAGGCCGGTAGCAAGGAAATAAAGGTTGAACAGATCAGGGCGCTAACCAGCTTTGTTCATCGCAGTAGTCACGCAGGTATTGCCAAAATTGCACTATTGAGCCAGGCCCACAAGCTCAATATAAACTCCGCTAATGCCTTGTTGAAGACTCTCGAAGAGCCTAGTCCAAATACCTATCTGTTTTTGATCACCGATATTCCGGGGCAACTTAAACCGACTATTCGCAGTCGTTGTCAGCGTTTGCAGTTTGCTGCACCTGCCACCGCCAATTGCAAACGCTGGTTGTTTGAAATGCTGGGTGCGGAAGTTCCCGCTGATGTGCTATCGGCAGCAGCTAACAGACCACTGCTGGCGCTGGAGCTGGTCGCTAGTGGAGCGATAGCTCAGCGACAGGAGTTTATAGAGACATTAACAGCTTTAAGCCAAAGCCGGGTGTCGATTCTTGCCTCTGTAAATTTCGCGAATAAAGTAGGAGATATTGCCACGATTGAGTACTTGTGGTGGATTTCGTCTATATTGATTAAGTGCATTTTGAGCGCGCAGGTTCCGACTGCGAGCGAGCAGACGGTCGAGCAACTATGGTCGCTATTTGCTGTGGCTCAATCGCCTGGCCGAGATCAGGTTCTGGCTTTGTTAAATTATCAGCACGAAATTTCCAGGGCGAGGAACCAGTTACTGAGTGCTTCTAATCCTAATCCACAATTACTAATAGAGTCATTGCTTTGGCAGTGGAGCGAACTCTGCAGACAAACTCTTGGCTGCAGCTAAGGCATAAACAGCCTCGTCGAAGGGGAGTGAACCGATGGTCCCGCAGCGGCAGCTTTTTTCCCTTGTTATTAAAGACGAACTGATTCTGCACAAGACCTATATGGCATTCCTGAAAAATGGAGGCTTGTTTATCCCCTGCGAGCACTCTCTGAAAATTGGTGAAAAAGTATTTCTACTGCTGCGGTTAATTAATCTCTCAGAGCAGATTCCAATAGCGGCGAAAGTAGTGTGGGTTACATTCGCCGGCGCTACGAGCAACCGAGCCGCGGGAGTGGGTGTTCAATTTGAAGATCAGGACAGCGAGGCGAAAATTCAAATTGAGAATATATTGGCCGGCAGGCTGGATATTGACGCCGCCACTCTTACTATGTAGAGGAGGAGCTCAGGCATAATTGCTTGCTACTGGCGATTA
>Ga0115002_10001312_pt1 | contig 34213 bp, 23 predicted proteins | sample ArcticOcean_MG_C_8_FD_89576 | JGI IMG/M metagenome (GOLD analysis project Ga0115002, IMG submission 89576) | Marine microbial communities from western Arctic Ocean - ArcticOcean_MG_CB11_86 | ecosystem: Environmental > Aquatic > Marine > Oceanic | place: Arctic Ocean: Canada Basin | collected... | reverse complement strand
CGAGGAGATCTTCGCTGCGCTGAAGCGGCGCGAAGTCTACGCCAGCACGGGACCTCGCATCACGGTTAGGTTCTTCGGTGGCTGGCGATTCTCCGAGGCTGATGCCGATGCACCCGATGTTGCTAACGTTGGCTATGCCAACGGCGTGCCGATGGGCGGCGAAATGACTGCGGCGCCAGCCGCCGCGGCGCCCACATTTCTAATCCGAGCAGCCAAGGATCTGGACGGCGCCAACCTGGACCGCATCCAAGTCGTCAAAGGCTGGTTAAACACCAGGGGTGCGCAGTTCGAACGGGTATATAACGTTGCTGCGTCAGATGCGCGCAGCATTCGCCGTAACGAGCTAGTTCCGGTAGGTTCAACGGTAGATATCGCAAACGCGAGTTACCGCAATTCGATCGGCGATCCTGAACTTAGCGTCGTGTGGCAGGACCCCAATTTTGACGATCGGCAACCGGCCTTCTACTATTTGCGAGTACTTGAGATCCCGACGCCGCGATGGACCGCGTACGATGCCATGCGCTTTAGTCTCCAAAATGTTCCATCCGAAGTACCGATGGTGAGCCAGGAGCGAGCCTACAGCTCGCCGATTTGGTATCATCTTTAGACCACCCTTCCTAGTAGTAGTGAGCAACCGATGAGCGCGACGCAACAAACTGACGAACTCACAGTCCGGCCACTAACCGGCGCGGGTGGCGCGGCAGTGTGGGGGATCGATATCGCCAATCCGGACGCAACCGGTATCGAGCACATCAACGATCTGATACTGCAATACGGCGCGATTGCGCTACATGGTCAAGCCCATGCAACAGTCGAGCACCTAAGACAATTCGGCATGCGTTTTGGCAATCTGGATGTTCACGGCTTCTCGCCTACGTCTGGCGGACATAACGACGTCATGGCGATCGGCCAGCTGCGGCGTGAAGCGTGGCACTCGGACGTCACATGGAAGGAAATTACACCAAAATACTCCATGCTGCTGGCCCGCAAAGTCCCGACCCTTGGCGGTGGGACCCTCTATGCGAATCAGTGCCAGGCATATGCGGACTTATCGGATCACATGCGAGCCTTGCTGGACCCGTTGGATGCCGAGCACGATGGACGCCAATTTGACCTGACGCTGTCAAAGCACCCAGTCTCGCACCCAGTCGTCATCACTCATCCTGAAACTAATCGACGGGCGCTGTACGTCAACCGCAATTTCACCCAGCGCATAACCGGCCTACATCCTCACGAGAGCAAGGCAGTATTGGAGTTTCTTTTTGCCCACTGCAGTAAGGAGCGCTACCAGTTCCGGATTGACTACAAACCGGGCACCCTTGCCATATGGGATAACCGTTGCGTTCAGCATTCGGCGTGCCCCGACTACGCCACAAGTGAGGTGCGCGCAATGCAGCGCGTCACGGTCTTGTGCGATCAGCGTCCAGTACGCTAAAACCGGGGCACAGTGACCGGTCCCTCCCGCGAACACTGGTGCTGGCGAAAAAACGGGTGATATTTCCGCACACCACGACCCGCATTGCTGGCACCTTCTAACCCAAGGCTTCACACTGAACATGCTTAGAGACAGTCTATAGTTTTGGAGGAAACGTGTCGGACACATTGCAAGATAGAGTCGCCATCGTCACCGGTGGCGCTGGTGGTATCGGCAGCAGAATCGCCAGAGAGTTCGCGAGAAACGGTGCCAACGTGGTTGTGGCAAGTCGCAGTCAGGCGAAACTCGACAAGATTGCCGACGAGGTTCGGTCAATTGGTAGCAAGTCTCTAGCCATAGCGACGGACGTCACCGACCCCGAGCAGGTTGATCGCATGATCAACCAAACCGTGGCCGAGTTCGGCAAGGTGGACATCATGGTCAACAATGCCGGCGGCGCAATGTTCATTAAACCGCCGGAAAAACTGGAACCCGCAGAGTGGAACGCAGCAATCGCATTAAACCTAACCAGCGTGTTCTTGTGTAGCGCCGCCGCTGGGAAGGTCATGATGGAACATGGTGGTGGCCGCATCATCAATATTTCATCTGTGGCGGGCATGCGGCTGTCCCCGGCATTCGTTCACTACGGTGCCGCAAAAGCCGGCGTCATCAACCTCACGAAGTCGCTAGCTGTCTGCTGGGGCCCGCATGATATCAATGTGAATTGCATTGCGCCTGGCCTTACGGCAACGGAAGGTGTGGCCGACTGGTTGCCACCCAAAACACAAAAAGATGGCTCGCCCGTGCCGCCACTGCAGTTCCCGCCGGACCCTGAACACGTCGCCCAACTCGCTGTATTCCTCGCGTCCGAGGCATCAGCGCGAATAAGCGGAGAGCTGTTTCCAATCCGCGCACTCACTGAATTGGCCTGATACAAAAAACTACCGGAGAAGTAAAATGTACGTTATCGACATGTCTGGGCTGCAGAAAGAAGGTGAATTCGGCTCCAAGGAATGGGGCGAAGCCTGTGCTGCAGCCTCGGTCAAGATTCTCGAAGCGGCAAATCTGCCCGAGGGTTTCGAATGGGCGTTTACCGAGTGTTATAGCCACCCACCGGCCCGGCTTATGCAAGGCGGCCGCGAAAAGGCGGGCTACTACATATTAGTCAAAGACGGAAAAATAACTGGCGGCGATGGCGAACCCGAAGAGGCGTTAGCCGTCCGTGGTTTTCATATTCGCGCACGCTGGGCTGGGATATGCAATCAATCAGGCGCATTCTACGGCCAAGAAGGCGGCGCGAAACGTAGGGAAGGGGAAGCGGTGTTACGCGAAGCCGTTGGGAAATACGTTGGCCGGGAAAACCCATACGCTGAGGCCCAACCATCAGAAATGTACTGGCCGGACACCGTTAGCGGCCCCCTGATGGCTGGCTCCGAGGAAGGTAATGGGCTGCACAACATCGCCGCGACGATGCAGACCCAGTCTCCAGAGTTCGTCGACTATCCGGTGACGGAGATGCGCGTACCAATCTTTGACGAAATGACCGAAGAGCAGAAGCAGGGTTTCATCAAGCTCTTGGCTATTGATATGTAACACGGTCTTGGGTGAAATCCACAGACCAGGACGCAGCGAAAGCTTGGGCGCAAATCTCACACCGTGTACCTTTGCGCCCATGATAATAAGAGGTGGAGCTCATGTTTAGTTTTGATGGATATAAGCCGGTGGATTTGAGCCCCCGGTTGAGCGCACGCGTCTATCGCGTGGATGGGTCGATAGAGGAAGGCAACACCGATCCGTACGGTAAACCTTGGGTCATGCAGGAAGGCCGATTCGCCGGCGACAATTCCCTCTACACGTTGTATTCGGCCCCCGTCACTGGCGACCCGACCTGGCATAAAGAACGTATGACCTCACATCACGGATCGCACGTGCAAGGAGGTGGCGGACACATCAGCCACTGGGCAGGCGCGGCCGAAGGCATGCAAGGCGTGTGGGAGATGCCGCTTGAAACATTTATGGGCGAAGCCGCGGTCTGTAACCTCACCGACCTTACGCCTCAGCCTATGAAAGAGCCTGGCGAGTATCCCCTCGGACAGGGCTACAACATGCGAGGCAAGGAGGGTGACGTTCGCGGCCAAGAAATCAAGCCGGAGCATCTATCGAATATCGAGGAGGGCGACATTGTCCTCATGACGAGCCCTTTCACTGGCTTGGAGCAGCCCTGGTTGTCCAAACCAACCTGTGAGTGGCTTATCAACGACCGTAAGATCAAGATGCTGGGCATCGGCGTACCCGGCATTGAATGGCAATACGACCTGAAGATCGCTGCCCCAAATAACTCGCCAATCCGACGCATGCTGCTCGGCGCAAATATCCCCATAGCACACCCGTTGGTCAACATCGAAACACTGACCAAGGACCGCGTCTTCTACGTGGGTATGCCGTTGCGAACAGAAAAAATGGAAGCCAGTTTCATCAGGGCGCTTGCCCTGGAAGAAGAGTAGGGAACAGACAATGATCAGTCTAAAAGGACACAGAATCGTAGATTTAAGCGCGCAACTCGTCTCTCGCATCACGCGCTTGGACACCTCAATCGAAGAAGGCAAACGGGATGTTTACAACATGCCCTGGATTGTCGAAGAAACCGTCAACGACAAAGACGGTACGATCGAGCACCTCGTCGCCTGCAACGTTGGAACCGTGGCGGAATGGCCTATCGGCGGCGTGAGTGGACATATGGGTTCGCACGTGCAACTCGGTATTGGACACAACGACAATTGGTCGGGTCTGCCCGATGGCATGCTCGGTATTTGGGATATGCCAGCCGATGCTTACTACGGCGAAGCTGCAGTGTGCATCCTGGATGATCTCAAGGGCGAACCGATCCTTCCGGAACATCTATCGAACGTCAGAGAAGGCGACATCGTATTGATGGGCAGCCGCAATACCGGCAAGGACACGCCATGGATCGATGGCGACACCGCCTATTGGCTGGCCGAAGAGATGAAGATCAAGATGCTGTCTGTTGGCGTGCCGGGCATTGGCTGGGAAACGAAAGCGCTAGACCCGGAACCGCACAACTGTCCGACACACCGTGCAATGACCGGTAACAATATTCCGATCACTTATCCGTTGAGCAACGTTGAAACCCTCACCCAGGATCGTTGTTTTTTCATGAGTATGCCGTTGAACGTAGAGCGCATGGAAGGCACCTGGGTGCGAGCGTTCGCGGTCGAAGAGGAATAGGCGGCAATCTGTGATAGGGGTCGGGAAGGCTCTCGCCTGCCCGACCTCCGAACCGGACGTGCGTTATGTTGCACACGCCTATCGCTTCCTTGTATCAGTACTATGAGGGTTCTGACTCGTCACCCAACGACGCTTGAGGGCTCCCTGCTTATCTTACTTTAACTTCCAACCGTTCCATCCCCAACCACGCACAAGACCGATGCGTCGTTTAACACCCGTTAACACACATCACGAGTTTCGGGCTTCGCCACCTCCCAGCGGGCTCGCCGTCCTTGCACGCCGAATCGGGTTCGTCATCCTACGGACCGGTTGCTTTCCACCCCGGCCTCACGGCCAACGCAGTTTCCTTTGGTGACCGGGTTCTGGCTTACCCTGACATGGACTTTCACCATGCTGATAAAGCACCGCCACAGACGCACTAGGAGCGGCTTCAGCCGCGACTCTTGGGAAATTGGGTGATGTCCACAAACCACCTACTTATGCAATCTGACACACTATAGGCATAATCGATGGTCACGGATCTATCTCACATCCATATGTTTAGGAGCCGCATTGAGCGATCTCAGCCTGATCGATGACTACGACAGCACGTTGCTAGTCGATACTCCGCCTGAGATGAGCTTTCGCAAAATGTTGCGGCTGGCACTGCGCACCTGGCCCTTCATGCGACCGATGTTCAAGCATTTGATCACTCTGTTGTTGTTGGGCTTTTGGGGCTACATTATTGCTTTCGGTAGCGCTTTTGTAGGTACCGATCTCATGATCAATAAGGTCGTGGTGGGCGATAAACTGCAACCCATTCAGGCGATGGTGCTGTTCGTCGGTGACGAATACGTTACGACAGATCCGGAGAAACTCGGCAAAGGTGCAGGCCCGAAGGCAGCGGGCCCGGGAGCAAAAGGCGTACAAGCCCAAACGAACCCAGCACTGAATGATATCGAGCCTGAACTGACTCCGGAGCAACGCAGGAGTGTACGCAACCGTCTGCTCATCTGGACCGCACTGGGCGGCGCTTTCATTGCCCTCGTCACTTCAGCGGCTTACTACTACAGTCTCTGGATATGGCAAAGCATCAATCAGAACCTACGGGTCGCGATGGTGGACCGCGCGGAGTCTTTGTCGCTGAAGTACCACGATAGCAGTCGCGTGGGTGACGCGATCTTCCGCGTCTATCAAGACAGTTCGATGATCGTCAATGTGATTCTCAGTGGCATCCTTTATCCAGTATTGGGCGCTTGGGGCGTACTCGTCGGCCTTGCCGTGATTGCCGCATTCGACCCCTTGTTCGCAGCTATCGTGGTCGCAGTAGCCATCCCAATAGGCTGGGTCTTTCGAATATCAACCCCAAGAATCCGTCAGCGCGCACTCGCCAGCCGTATCGCCAATAGCAACCTTCTGTCGCGCTTGCAGGAATCGTTTGCCGCCATCAAGGTCGTCAAAGCCAACGGCGCAGAGAGGCGCGTATACGATCAGTTCGACCGAGACTCGATAGGCGCCCTCAATGCAGCCTATTCTCTGCGCCTAGACATGACGCGGCTGACCTTAATCGTGGCGATATTAAGTGGTGCGGTGCTCATCGGCTCTGAATACATCATGGTGACCTGGGTCATTGAGTCGCGGGACACCTTCCTCGGCGCGTTGGTGGCTTCATTCATTGGGTTTGTGGCCTGGAACTACGGCGCATTCCTGATCGCGCGCAGTCGTATCGGTAGCCTTGGTACGGGAGCCCACGGCCTGCTCGGCATGTGGATGCGGATGCAAGATCTGTACATTGCATTAGAACGGGCTTTCTTTTTGCTTGACCTGGAACCGGAGGTCACCGACCCCGACAATCCCGTGTCATATCCCACGCCAATCGAACAGGTTGCCTGGCGCGATGTGCAGTTTGCCTACGATGAGGACAACGAGGTTCTGCAAGGCATCAATCTCACCGCTCATGCTGGCACAGTCACGGCAATCGTCGGCACAACGGGATCAGGCAAATCGACGTTGCTGTCTTTGTTATTACGCCTCTATGACCCGACCGATGGTAGCGTGGAAGTGAATGGCGTGGACCTGCGCAAAATGACGCTGGCGGATACTCGCGGCCATTGCGCCATCGCACTGCAGAAGAACGTGCTGTTTGCCGACACGGTTGCCAACAATATCAGTTTTGGTGCGTTGAATCCGGCTAGAGCCGCTATCGAAGAAGCGGCGCGAATCGCCTGCGCCGACGATTTCGTCACCCAGATGACAGAGGGTTACGATACCGAACTGGGTGAACGCGGGGGCAAGCTGTCCGCCGGCCAACGCCAGCGCCTCTCCATCGCACGGGCCGTCGTGCGCGACACTCCCATCCTGATTCTCGATGAGCCCACCGCGTCGCTCGATGCTCGTACTGAACAGGCAGTCCTAAAGAACCTTTCCGAGTGGGGTGCCGGCAAGGTAATTTTTCTCATCACGCATCGTCTTTCGACAATCAAGAGCGCCCACCAAATCGCATTGTTGGAAAACGGCCGGATAGTTGAGCACGGTAAACACGATGAATTAATCGCCCGGGCGGATGGACGCTATAAAGCGTTTGTCGACGCTGAAGTCGCTGGACTCTTGTCACAAAACGAGGCGGATGAAGCAGGCACAGCCCGTGAGTGAACAAGCGATATCCGATGACACCCGCAAAGGCACCTCGCTCCTCCAAGAGGTACTTGGCAAAAACGCCTTTGACGACCGGATCGACACCCAGCCCGACATCGGCGGGCGCGAAGCATTTAGAGTGGTCTGCCGCTGTGTCGCGCTCTTTAGTCAGGCCAAGGGGCTATTCACAATCAAGGTGCTCCTCCAGTTGGGCTTGGTCATTTGGGGATTGTTCCTGCCGTGGATGGCCAAAATAGTCATCGACAACGTCGTGCTGCAACAGCCTTTCGGCACCACGGACGTGCGCTACCCGCCTTTCATGGACCCGATTCTGAGCTTGGTCGAAGGCCGTGACCCCCTGGGCATCATGCTGGTGTTGACTACCATCTATCTAATCGGCCTCGTAATTCTCGGCAGTCGTTCCAGCGGGGCGAGCGCAGTTCTACCCCAAGGCACCGACGCCGCAACCCAGGCCGACAACTCTATCAATCAGGGAGGCAGCAAAGGCGGCAGCGTTTGGGGGTTGATTGAATTCATGGTGAACGTGAGGCTAAGTCAAAGGTTGAGCAATCGGTTGCGTTCGCGACTCTTCGACCGCCTCACTCGTCTTCCGATGACCGTGCTAGACGACCAGCGTACGGGCGATAGCGTCTTTCGAGTTCTCTACGATGCACCGGAAGCGCCAGATTTGGCCTATAAGCTGACATTGGTACCGTTTTTCTTCGCACTGGCAGCGGTCCTCAATCTCTACGTATTGCAATACTCCTACGGCCAGGTGTCACCGGAGTTGATCTACATTGCATGGACCATAGTCCCGGTGGTAATGCTGCTGGGCCTGCCATTCTCAGGCGCTTTGCGGCGCACCAATCAAAACAAGCGTGCAGCCGGATCGGCCACAACCAACGCCATGGAAGAGTCCATGAGCAATATTGCCGCAGTGCAGAGTCTCGGCGCCGGTAAGCAGGAAAAGGACCGTTTCGCGGCACGCAGCGACCAGACCTTTTTGCGCGAGCGGTACGCAATGGCAGTGATCATCGTCGCAGGTCTTGCGCTTGGCGGCGTGTTTGCTATGGCGACCTTTTACGTCACGATCCTGATAACGGACCGCATCATTGATGGTTCCATGTCGGCGGGCGATTTTGCTGCGTTGCTCGGCATTTTCGCGAGCATAGCTCAACCAGCCGCTTTCTTTGCTCTCATATGGCTAAAATTGCAGGAGCACATTGCCGGTGTGCGTCGGGTGTTCTTCTTCCTCGACTACGAATCCGAAGAAGATCGCAAAGGCAGCCTACGCATAGATGATGTTAAACAAGGCGCCACGCTTGAAGACGTCAGCTTCAGCTATCCGGATGGCAAACAAGCGCTCCAGAACTTAAGCCTTGAGCTGAATATTGGTGAACTCGTGGCCATCGTCGGCCCGACCGGTGCGGGCAAGACAACGCTCGCATATCTTCTCCCGTCGCTAATCGTGCCATCATCGGGTCGAGTATTGATCGATGGCGTCGACGCTTTGGAGATCGATATTGAAAGTCTCCGCCAACAGACGAGTTACGTCTTCCAGGAACACGTTCTACTATCGGAATCGATTCGCGAGAACTTGCTGCTGGCCAACCCGGACGCTACCGAACATGAGATGTTCACAGCATTGACTACTGCTGGGTGTATGGAATTCGTAGACAACCTGCCAGACGAACTGGATACAGTGCTCGGTCGCTCGGGCGACACCCTATCCGTCGGCCAGCAACAGCGATTATCCATTGCGCGAGGACTGGTGCGCGACAGCAAGATATTGATTCTGGATGAACCGACCGCGGCGCTCGATCCACAGACAGAAAACCAATTGGTTGCTTCCCTGCAAGCGGTCGCGAAGGATCGGCTCGTTATTGTCATTGCCCACCGCCTGTCCACCATTCGCAACGCCGACAGGATCGTCTTTCTTGAGGAGGGCGAACTGCGCGACGTAGGCAGCCATGCAGAACTGATGGCCAATCCGGAGAGCGCGTATCGTGAGTTTGTAGAACTGCAGTCGGGTTGACCGTGCGGGTACAAGAGATCGCGGCTAAAGCCGCTCTCACAATGGATATCCGTGTGGGAGCGGCTTCAGCCACGATCTTTAAACCAATACATATGTAGCCGTGTCAGAAACATCGCACATCGTCGAAACCGCCATTGCTGAGATTGCCGACCAAGGCTACGCGATCGTCCGCGACCTAATCAGCGGCGAACGCCTCGAGCAGCTGCAGCGCGACGCCGAACAACTACTGCATGAGATTCCTGCCAAAGGTATCGATGGCAAACAGATAGCGGGGCGCATGCACAAAGGTACGTTCGCAGTCAGCCGCGCGTTTGACGATGTGATTATCCACCCCACTCTGTTGGCTATCGTGCGCGGGGTTTTGGATGATTCGAAAGCGGATAACTACCCGCACGTTGCGCAGATGAACGAATACATCAGCCAGTTAGATACGGCCGAGCAGGGCATCAAGTGCAATATCATGATCAAAGATGCAGTGCCGCGCGCGGACATCCGCGCATTGCACCAGGACATACGGGTGCCCGTACCACGCCCGCACCGTCCGCTCGTCGTCAACTCGTTGCTCGCCCTCGACCCCTATACCGAACACAGCGGCGCGACGTGTGTCGTGCCCGGCAGCCACAAATGGGACAAGCCGGTGGAGCCTGATACCCCAACCATTCCGGTCGAGATGGAGGCAGGATCGATCGTGATTTTTGACGGCATGCTCTGGCACGGTCACGGGCCCAACTACACGCATGACCAGAACCGCCGCTGCCTCAACCTGAATTACCATTACCGGTGGATTCAGAACTTTCCGACCCAACGTCCGCCCGAGAACCAATGGAACGACCTCCCCGCTGCGCTACGCGCAATGCAATGACCAATCACTCTAGGAACTAGCCTTGGATATATACGAACGCCATGCCATCGAGCACGAATGCGAAAAACTGATCAATCGCTACTACCACTTTGCCAATGTCGATATGGGGCAAACGGTGGATCTCTTTGCCACTGATGGCTATCTACAATGGCCGTCAAAAAAAGTCGGTCCCGGTCACGAAGACATGCGGACATTTCTGCACCGCGCGAGCAAGAACATGTTGGATGGTGTCGAGGTCGTGATGAACACCGTGAGCAACATTGTGATCGACGTCATCGATGAAACATCCGCAAAGGGCGTCTCGTACGACACGTTCTGGGAGCACGGTTACTACGATGGCGACCTGCAGGGACGACCCGCGCCAATTACTTCACCGATCGGACTACAAACGTGGGACGACGAGTTTCGATTGGAACACGGCGAGTGGAAATTCCAGTCACGCAAAATGACGTTTGTGTTCAACAACAAATTCTGGAAGCTTCAGCGCGTAGGACGCAGCTAACAACCCATCAATCGAGTGCGGAGCCCTGGAGTAGAGATCAACCGCGATATCCAAGAATCGGCGGAAGATTCGGATCAGGTGCGGTGTGGTGGCGGTCGCATAACGTGGCCGATCCGCTTAGCCGACTGGCACTACGCGTTAAGTCGCGAAAGAAGTTGTTCGAGACGATCTAGACGCTCGAAATAGCATCAAGCGCGAACCGATGGTCCGCGCCTGATGATAATCGCCGTCCGGTTAACCGCCGAGCGAGTGAACCAGCTCGAGGCCATACCGGACGGGTTGGTTCCAGTACTCGCGAGAGAAAACCGCGTTGTCATCACCACCTTTGGAGTACGTGTATTCGCGATCGAGCAGGTTGTTGCTCCAAAACGACATCGCGGTCTTGCCGTTGCGCCAGGCCCAGGTGATTCGCGCATCGGCCAAGCCATACTTAGCCTGCCGTGAACTCGGGTGCGAGTCGAGATCGAAGAATTGCCGTCCGCGGAACGCCCACCCGAGCTGCGCGACCACAGAATCGCCACTATCGAAAAACATCTGTTTCGCGACGCTAAGGCTGTAGGTATAGGGTGATCCGCGAATGACATCGGTGTCGGAAATGTCGCGAAGCACAACCGTCTCTACCAGCTGCGGCGGCGGTCCGAATTCGACGTCCCTAACATTGAACTCGTCGTATTCGCCGTGCACGTAGCCGTACGTGCCAGTGAACGTCCACCCGCGGCCCGGCGCGTAAACCAGGTCAGCTTCGACGCCGTAGAGCGTGGCTTCCTGTGCGTTCAGGATCGCGACGACCGGCTGATTGTCGATGATACGCCCAACCGACTGCTGCTGGTTCTTATAGGTGTTGTAGAACGTCGTCATGTTCAAACGCAGGCGGTTGTCGAGAAGATCCGACTTGAAGCCAAATTCCCAGTTCTCAGACGTTTCGGGCAGGTAGGTTTCAAGCCGCGGGGTCTGGTTCAACCCGCCGCTCGAGTAGCCCTTGCTCCAACCGCCATAGATCATTACGTCGTCATTGACCTTATAGCTGAGGATCAGCCGGGGCGTCGTTTCGTCCTGTGTCGGTGCGGTGCGCGAGCACTTGTCGGCGACCGGTATGGAACCGTCCGGACATCTCAAACCCAGATCCGGCGAGTTGTCTAGCAGCGTCTGTGTGAGCGACAGTGCGCGGTCGTCCTCGGTGTAGCGGATGCCCGCAGTCAGCGACAGCCGATCGTTGAAACGATAGGTCCCTTCGGCAAACACCGCCTGGGACTCATTCGTCGCGTCGTAATTGAGGTTATTGCTCGCGCCGTACTGTACGCCAAGCGCGATGGCGCCGAGCGTCAGGCCGCCACCGATGTCGATGCAGAACTGCGGCACGTCCGCACAGTCCGGGGCAACCATGTTGCGAAAGAGCGGCACCCCAATGTGCGGGCGCGCATCCTCCGAGAAGGCATAGATACCGGCGACCCAGTCGAGATTGTCATCAAACGCCGTTCCGGCCAAGCGGAATTCCTGCGACCACTGGGAGAACTCGTTCGTCGTCCCTGCCGGTTGCTGGATCTCGAGCACGTTGCCCGCGGTGGAGTCGCTGAGGAAACCCCAAGAGCCGTTGTTCTCGTCCATGTCGCGAACCGACGAGACCGAGGTGAATTCGCCGATACCCGTCTCCCAACGCAAGGTGAGCGACAACCCACCCGAGTCTATTGTGGAGTTGTTGTCCGGGTCATCCTCGTAGCCGACATAGCGCGTCTGCGCCCGGCAGTTGTCCCGGACGTCATCATAGGTCCCGAAGAACCATGCGATCCCTTCCAGACCTCCTGCCGTGGCCCCGTTCTCGGGACCGACGAACCTGCACGTCCCGAGCGACGGCAATTCGTCGATTTTTTGATAGTCAAAGCTCGCCACCGCCTCGAAGTTGTCAGCCGTCGTCCATAAGGCAGTGACCCGCGCGCTCGAACGGTTCTCGTCGTTCCACAACGTACCGTCGTAGGCGTTCTTGATGTAGCCATCCGACTCACGATGCTGGACTGCGGCGCGCACCGCGAACCGGTCCGTCAGCGGTCCATTGATCATCCCGGCGGCGACGAGCTGGCCGTCGTTACCCCCACCGATCCGAGCCATCGCATCAAACTCGTGATTTGGCTCTCGCGTGATGACGTGGATGAGCCCCGCCGTGGTGTTGCGTCCGAAAAGCGTGCCTTGCGGACCGCGCAAAACCTCGACCCGCTGGATGTCGAGCAGATCGAACAGACCCCCCTGTGGGCGGCCCATGTAGACACCGTTCACGTAGGTGCCAACTTTCGGGTCCTGGGCAGGCCCCCAGTTTACCTGACCGATCCCACGCAGGAAGATATTCGCGCTATTTTTCGCTACAACCGAGTTGCGCAGCGACAAGTTCGGCGTGATGCGCTCCAGGTCGCGCATGCTGAACGCAACGCGATCCTCGAGCTCCTGGCCTGTCACCGCGGTAATCGGAATCGGCACGTCCTGAGCGGTCTCTTCCCGGCGGCGTGCCGTGACGACCAGTTCCTCGATGGCGTATCCGCTGTCTTCGTCTACACCATATCCGCGTTTAACCTATTGAACAATCAAATCTGGCCGCCAAATTTTTTACGTGTGGACTACCCTAACAGGGCGTGGTTATCCCAATCCGGTGCCGGCGAGTGGAATGTCGCCGCGATCACTAGTTGTGATTGGTTGATTTTGGCCAAGCAAGCCGCTCATGGACTGCCCTACTATGCCGTCTCAACAGACTTTTAGTCACGAGCCGGGCCGGATACCATCTCGATCCATGACAACGACGTTTTCCCTCAACGGGCTTGATCAAACCGTGGATGTCGATCCGGACACGCCGCTCATTTACGTGCTGCGCAACGATCTCCAATTGCACGGCGCCAAATTCGGTTGTGGTTTGGAGCAATGCGGCGCGTGCCTTGTCCACATTGACCACGAACCGACCTACGCGTGCACCACCCTATTGCGTGATGTGGGCGGCAAGGCGGTTCGTACCATCGAGGGTCTCGCTGACGAGTCCGGCAACCTGGATCCGATCCAACTAGCCTTCGTCGATCTGAATGCAGCTCAATGTGGCTACTGTACCGCAGGGATCGTGATGCGGGTAAAAGCATTGCTCGACAAACAGCCCGAGCCATCTCGCGCGCAAATCTGCGAGGCACTCGACGGTCACCTATGTCGATGCGGTGCTCAACCACGGATTCTTGCAGCGGTCGAACGGGCCATCGCCATCAAGCGCACGGAGGAAATGTGACCATCCCCGCGGCAATCAAACGCAGCCCTCGACTGGATGATTGGATCGCTTTCGGCTCCGACGGATCCATTACGATCAATACCGGCAAGGTCGAAATCGGTCAAGGCATCAAAACCGCACTTGCCATGATTGCTGCCGAGGAGTTGGACGTCGAAATCGATCGAATTCGGATCCAGACGGCCGATACCGAGATCACACCGAACGAATTTGTGACTGCGGGCAGCATGTCAGTCGAGGACAGCGGCAGCGCGGTGCGGGTTTTTAGCGCTACGGCTCGGGATGTGCTTTTGATGTTAGCCGCCGCAGAATTAGGCGTGAGCCCATCATCCTTATCGGTCGACAATGGCATCATCCAATCCTCGGACTCTAACGAGCAAACTGATTATTGGACTCTGCAGAGCGGGCGATTTTTTGACGTCACGATGGTCGAGACGCCGCCATTGAAACAACCATCCGAATATCGGGTTGTGGGCCATCCAGCCAAGCGCGTCGACATTCGCGACAAGGCGGTGGGTAACGCTGCGTTCGGCCATGACATGCAGCTGCCACGAATGCGCTATGGCCGCTTGGTCAAGCCACCAACCCCGACTGCCGAACTGATTAGTCTTCGCGATGGCTTCGAGATTGCAGGCGTCGATCTGGTGCGCGATGGCCGGTTTCTTGGCGTAGTAGCCAATCGCGAAGAACTTGCAGTTCAAGCGGCGCAGCAGCTCGCACTCGCATGTGAATGGTCGACCACTTCCAAATTGCCCGCTCGGCAAGACATTCGCCAATACCTGCGGCAGAACATCACGGCAAGCTTGGCGGTCGAAAACGGCATGCCTACGCAAGACTCGGTTGCGCAGACACCTCTGCCAGACGACGCGGTCAACACGCAGGCGGCAACTTACTACCGTCCTTATCAGATGCATGCCGCGTTAGGACCATCCAGCGCGATTGCTCAATACATGAACGGCAAACTCACCGTCTATTCGCATAGTCAGGGCGTAGAGGTATTAAAGCTCGCACTCGCTGACGCGTTGGATTTACCGCTCGACGAAGTACATGTAATTCATGCTGAAGGGTCCGGGTGCTATGGCCATAACGGCGCAGACGACGTGGCATTGGACGCAGCAATTCTAGCGATTGCTGCAGAACCCGACCCGGTAAAGGTGCAATGGTCACGCGCCGATGAGCACGGCTTCGAACCGTACGGACCCGCTACTTTGGTTGACATGCAGGCAAGCCTCGACGCCGACGGACGGATAATCCAATGGCGACACGAGAGTATCGGCTTTTCCCATGGCGGCCGTCCGCGCCCGATTCCGGGCTTTTCGAATCTGCAATCGAGCTGGTGGCGCGCTGCGGCGAAAGCGCCTGCACCGAGGCAACCTGCCCTCGCGGCTGAAGTCGGCATCCACCGCAACATGGAACCGATCTATGCGTTCGCAAGCAAGCACCTCGTCAAACACTTGGTGGCGGACAGTCCACTCCGAACATCTTCACTTAGGAGCCTTGGCGCATTTAGTAATGTGTTCGCGATCGAATCATTCATGGATGAATTGGCACACCTAGCAGGGCGAGACCCTTTTGATATGCGGCTTGCGCACCTCGAAGACCGTCGCGCGATCGCAGTGTTGGAAACTCTAAGGCTCCACGCACCGACTCCGCGCATACGGGACAACGCAGGCCGTGGCGTTGCGATGGCTCGATATAAAAACCGGCAAGCTTGGTGCGCGATCCTCGTAGACTTACATGTCACCCATGATGCGCGGGTTGTGCTAGACGAAGTAATCATTACGGCTGATGCCGGACTGGTCATAGATCCTGATGGGTTGCGCAACCAGTTGGAGGGCGGTTTTATTCAAGCTGCAAGCTGGACGCTCAAAGAAGCGGTCGACTGGGACGAGCAAGGTGTGACGAGTAGGGATTGGGAAAGCTATCCCATTCTCAAATTCAGCGAGGTGCCGGTGATCGGAACTTACCTGATGGAGCGTGACCGAGACCCAGCATTGGGTGCGGGCGAGGCAAGCACCGGCCCTACGCCCGCCGCAATTGCGAACGCCATCTTCGATGCCACCGGATTACGCCTGCGTGACATTCCGTTCACGCCGCACTGCCGGCGTACTGCAGCGGCCACAAGCTTGGAGTAGCCCGTCTAACCGCTCCTACAGGTGATCACCAGCGTCGAACAGCCGTCGATTGTCTTAATCTGCCTGGTGTGCCAGGGTACGGCCTTTAAGCGGAGACCCACAATGAAACGTCAATTATTGATCACGTTGCTCGTATGTACTCCCTTATGCGGAATATCGTGTCAAGCCGCAGAACAAGAAGAAGCTAGCACGCCGGATGCTTTGTTATTTTTAGATACACCGACCCGACTAAAACGATTCAGGAACATGGCGGACACCTACCCAACGCGGGTAGTCAGACGCAGCGCCACGCCTTATCCCCTACCGTCGGCACTGAGAGACTTTTCAACGCTTAACTACCGCGCACCTTCATCTGACGACGCGCTCAGTCTTTCCGACTTCATTGCGCACAATAAGGTGGCCGGCCTGCTCATCCTCAAAGACGGCAAGATCTTGCTCGAGCAATACGCGATGGGCAATGACGATTCCTCATTATGGGTTTCATTTTCGGTTGCAAAATCAGTGACTTCCTTACTATACGGAGCCGCGATCAAAGACGGCTATATCAAAAGCGTCGACGAGAAGGTGACGGCGTACCTGCCAAGGCTCAAGGGCAGTAGCTATGACGAGGTTTCCATACGCCACGTGTTACAGATGGCATCGGGCGTTGCCTGGGACGAAACCTATGACGACCCTAATTCCGACGTCAATAGCACATCTGGTGACTATCTAAACCTAGTGGCTACGCTCGCGACCAAACCCCGGGTCGCGCCGGCTGGCACAAAATTCAACTACAACACGGGTGAGACCAATCTTGCCGGCGCCATTCTCCGGGCGGCTATTGGTAACAATCTATCCACTTACCTGGAAGCAAAGATCTGGCAACGCTTTGGCATGGGGAGTGATGCCAACTGGCTGTTGGATGCACGCGCCGGTGGCGAATTAGGCGGCTGCTGCATTAGCGCAACGTTAAGAGACTATGGACGGATCGGCTTGTACGCATTGAAAGCATCCAAAGGCAATATCGACCAATTGCCGCAAGATTGGATCGGTCAATCCACCACGCCTTCGCAAGGCGCTGCGTATTATGGTTATCTGTAGTGGCTCACGAGTCCCGGTGCATTTACCGCGCTGGGCATCTACGGACAGACGATCCACGTCGTGCCCGAAGATAACTTAGTCATCATTACTCATGGTCTCTGGGACACGGCCGTGGGACAACAATACTCGGCTCACCAGGGACAGTTTTTTGAAGCCGTTATAGCGTTTACGCGGTAAGAGTAGTGCCAGGTGTTAACCCGTCAACTTTTCAGAATCGACCACTTGGGCAAAAAAAGTGTTTTGCAACGCCCTCTTTAGCCACGATTTTCGTCTCTCCCGGCCAAGATCGCGGCCCCACAGACACCCACCGTGTTCAGTCCCCAAGAAGATCAATTGACGATTCCGCGGAATCGCGCGTTGTTAGATATACCGCCCGTAGCTGACTTTCTTCGCCCGGTCAAAGAACTCTGTCCACTCTTCGTCTGAGAGTAGTTTGGGTTCTCCGAGTTGGCGTGCCAGCACATATTGGCGGCACATAATTTCCAATCGATGTGCTAGATCCACAGTTGATTTGATGTTGCGGCCTCGTGCGATCATGCCGTGATTGCCAAGCAAGCACGCGGACCGGGCGGTCAACGCCTCGGCGGCGTCGTCACCTAGGGATTGGGTGCCAAAGGTCGAGTACGGCACGCAGGGCACATCGTTACCCCCAAACGATCCCACCAGGTAGTGGAAACCCGGCAACGGGAGTAAGTGACAAGCCAGCGCCACGCAATAGTCCGAATGGGTGTGCACGACGGCCTGAGTTTTTTCGTGTCGCTGATAGATCGCGGCATGCATGCGCCATTCTGACGACGGTTTGCGATCGCCCTCCCACTCACCATCCAAGCTCACTTCAACTAGCGTGTCCGCCGCAATATTCTCGGCGGTCGCGCCTGACGGGGAAATCAACATATTCTCGCCAAGTCGTACACTTAAGTTTCCGGAGGCCAATTCGTTGAGCCCGATCCGCTCCACGTACATGTACTGCTCAACGAGCTGCTCTCGCAACGTTGCTTCATCCACTGCATCTACCATTAGAGTCTCCGATTATTGTCGCGCATTGAATCTGAACAGATCATGCCGCATCCGCAGCACGCATCCGTTCAAGCGCGGTAAAGAAAAATTGATCATCGCCCAGAGCGCCTGCTTTGAGCACCAATGATAAAGGATCAGGACCCGCTGCATGGCAGTAGCCGCCACCGAGGTTGTCGAAGGACGATACCTGCACTTGTTGCACACCCAGTGTGCCGATCACCTGCCCTGAGGTCTCGCCACCTGCAACCACGAACTTCCGCACGCCCCGCTCGTGCAACGCCTGCGCCGAACGACCCAATATGTTGTCAGCGAGCGTTGCGGCCCCGTCTCGCCCGAGCTTTTCTTGGGCACGCTTTACACCCTCGACGTCGGCTGATGTTGTCACACAAACTGGGCCATCAGCTAGATGGTCATCTGCCCACGCCGCGATCTTTTCGACAATGTTCGAATCATCCGCTGCGTCGAGCAAATCAACCTGATACACAGGATGCTTTTCTGCAAACGCCACAACCTGACGAAGCGTCGCGGGCGCACAACTACCAGCGATCACTGCCGTATGACCCGGCGCCGGTGGTAGTACGGTTGTGTGGGCTACCTCGCCCTGCTCAGCCATCCAGGTTCGCGCGAGAAACATAGGTAGCGCATCCGCACCCGTGGTGAGCGGCCACTGGGTCGTCAACTGCGCGATCCGGGTGACGTCTTCATTATCCGCTGCGTCCACTACAAACAAGTGGGCGCCTTTGTCGATCTGCGCCTGCACATGAGCCTCGGCCGCAGTCATTCCGCGAGCCAATACGCCATGAGGCAGCAAGCCAACTTTGCCTTCGCATTGCGCCTGCAGCACCTCGACCAAATTCGAATTGGTCATTGGCGTAACCGGATCGTATTGCTTCATCGAGTCGCCAAGCATGGTGTTTCCCAAAAACATGCGACCCTCGAAAATTGTGACCGTATATTCCGGAAACGCAGGACAGAAAATCACCCGATCGGTCTTCGTCGTCTGCATTAAGCCTTCGCCAATAGGACCGATGTTGCCTTCATCGGTCGAGTCAAACGTCGCACAATATTTGTAATAAATCCTTTTCGCGTCGTGGTCGAGGAAAGCTTGAGCCGATCGTTGTGCATCAGCCACCGCTTCATTCGCGGGAATTAATCTGATCTTTCTACCAATCACCACGGCGTCTGCGCTGTCCGGCAAGTCGGCCATCGCTTCAACCGACGTGATCAGCGGGCAGTTCACCCCTTCACGTTCCAGCAGACTGGCTACCATCATGCCACCCGTAAGATCATCGGCAATTACGCCAAGCTCGAGCATAGGTTTGTCTCCATATCGATTCGCGACGCACACTCGCGCCTAGCAGCTTGTTGAAAAATGGGTCTAAGGAACAGTATTCCATCACTTGATCCTCGCTTGCAGTCCCATTCAATCGGAATTCACCCATTCCGCCTACTGGAAATTGGGTGGATGGGTCAACCGTCACGTAGCACGCCCACGGTATATCTGCGAAAATCGCCCATTCCATCGATATGCGAGATCGCGCCTTCACCTCGGCGCCTACTAGATAGCCATGACGTCGACCTACACACTCCCCCTCGACACCAACGACAATGGACTCGAGGTTATTGGGGGTAAGGGACGATCGCTATCCCGCCTAATCCATGCGGGATTCGATGTGCCAGGTGGATTCCACGTGCCGACGTCTGCGTACCGAACCTTTATTGGCGAACATGCGCTGCAAGCAAGATTACTCGATCTGACTAAGCCCGCGATTGTAGATGGGATCGCGTCGTTCGAACAGGCAGCACAAAGAATTCGTCAGGTCTTTGACGACCTCGAGCTCACTGGCGAGATCGCCGATCAAATCCGCGCGGCTTACGATGCGCTGGAGGATAATTCCGCCGTGGCCGTTCGTTCGTCAGCCAATGCGGAAGACTTACCAGATCTGTCCTTCGCCGGACAGCAAGATACATACCTTAATGTGAATGGCGTGGAAGCGACTATTGCGGCAGTCAAAAACTGTTGGGCTTCACTATGGAATGCACAGGCCATCAACTACCGGCACGAAATGGGGGTCGATCAAAGCATTGTCGCAATGGCGGTAGTTATCCAAACTATGGTTCAAGCGGATACCGCAGGCATCCTGTTTACCGCAAACCCCGCAAACGGCGAGCGCTCAGAGATGATCGTCAATGCGAGCTTTGGGCTCGGCGAGGCCGTGGTGAGCGGTCAGGTGACGGCGGATACATATATTGTCGACCGAGCTAGTTTGCAGGCAAAAGAGTCGATCATCGGCACCAAGACACAAATCATTGTGGCCGATCCAGATTCGGGAACCCGAACGGACAAGATTGATGCAGATCGCCAGTCGCTGTCGTCTTTATCCGATGTCCAGATTAGAGATCTCGCAAAGGTTGCTATAGAGATAGAAGGATGTTTTGACGATGTTCCTCAGGATATCGAATGGGCTTTTAGCGGTGACCCATCCGATATGAAACTGTGGTTGTTGCAAGCTCGTCCAATTACAAATCTGTTACCGCCGCCCCCTCAAGATGTGACATGGCCGGAAATACCGGGCGCTCAGTTGATGAAGCGCCAGGTGGCCGAGAACATGCCGGACCCGTTGTCCCCGCTATTTGAGGACCTCTACCTTCGCGGGATCTACGACACGCAAAAATGGCCTGACGACTGGGAATGGAACGGACGTTTGACGAAGAACTGGATGAAGAATTTTGTGGTCTCTACCGTTAACGGCTACGCCTACCAAGCCATCTACAATCTCGGTGGCGAAGACTGGCAAAAGTACATGGCAGACCACAAAAAAGAGCAAACCAAACTCCCTTGGTATGCCAACCTCAAACGCGCGTTTTCAATGCATCACTACTACCTTGAGGAAATGAAAGGCGGGCCGCTTCATCCGATCTATCTTTTGGCGAGCACGTTTCGGATATTTAGGAAGTACCCGGCGCTGATCACTTGGGAGGTGCAGCAACTACCCGACTATCTCGCTGCGATTGAGCGGTGGCGAACACTCGATCCAGGACAATCCACCGATACTGAACTATTGAACGGCATCAAAGCGTTGACCAAAGCGGAAGCTGCATATTGGCACGCCCTGCGAAGCGTCATCGGCACAGCCAAAATCACCGACGGAGGATTTCAGACCTTTCTCGAAACCAATTCGCCGGACGAAGGCTTCATCAGTGGCAGCTTCTTGTCAGGGTTTGCATCGCGCACGCTGGACGCGGAATTCGCGATGCGTGCGATCGCTGATCAAATACGCAGTGACTCTGACCTGTGTGAACTTGTGTTGGGCACGCCCGTTCGTCGTGTACTCAATGAGATTGCAAACCACGAAAACGGGGCCACGGTACGCAAGGCGGTCGATGACTATCTGCATGAATACGGTAGACAGGTCTTCAACCTCGACTTCGTCGAGCCAACCCTCGCGGAGCAACCGGTCCCCTTTGTAATGAGCTTGCAAGCCTTGGTTCGGAACCCTGGTTTCAACCTAAGGGAGCGACAAAGGAATGTGGCTCACACGAGGCGAGCCAAATTTGTTCAAGCCCTCAAATTCTTCAAGGGTAAGATGCGTTCCGAGTTTCTGCGGTTCTATTTCACCGCGCGGGTCAACTACCCGACCCGGGAAGCGGCGTTGTTCTATATGGGGTTGGCTTGGTCGACTTTACGTCCATGGGCCCTCGAACTGGGCAAGCGGCTTGTGGCAAGTGGATCCCTGAGTGTGGCCGACGATGTTTTCTACCTAACGAGCGAGAAGTTGACGCAAGCGATTCAGGCACGTGCGGAACTAAAAGCGCAGCCGGATCTCGTACAAGATGCGCGCGCGCAGAGAGAATTACGCGCGCAGCGCTTCCGCATGAATCAGCCGCAAGCTATCCCGCCACTCAAAAATGATAAGAGTCCGCTTGCAACTCTGCGCAACAATGACGATGACGCGAGCACCTTGCGCGGGTTTGCCGTATCGCCGGGGACGGTGACCGGCATCGCGAGCGTCGTGATGACCCCCAACGATTTCGATCAGATGAAGCCCGGCACAATTCTAGTCTGCCCGCTAACGACCCCTGCGTGGACCCAACTGTTTCCGCATGCCACCGGACTTGTGACCGACATTGGTAGCATACTCGCGCATGGATCCATCGTTGCCAGGGAATACGGCATACCTGCAGTGCTCGGTATCGGCGATGTGACGCAACGAGTCAAAAGTGGTCAGACTATCACTGTGGACGGGAATCGGGGCACGGTTGTCATCGCGGATGATCCTGCTGAGAAGCCAATTGCGGCTAAAGCCGCAACCGCTGCCTGACAATACCCAATGTAGGAGGGCCCTCAGGCCCGATTCCCATCGCGGCGAAAGCCGCCCCTACAAGCGCGACGAGTGTTTCAACGCTTGCTGACTACCACCTCTGCAAAACGCACGCTGACCGAGCCATCCAACAATTCGGTTTCATCATGTACCAGGCTCACTTGGTCGGCCTTCAACAATGCGCGATCCTTTTCCGATAGCTTGCTCATTGCGCGTTGCAACACAGCCGCCAAATCACACTCTCCATACTTGTCCCCAAGCAACGCCTCTACCCGACCGCGCGTGGTTTCGCGGACCATTTCCCGTACAAACGCAGCGCTTAATTCCGGGTCGTTCAGAATCTCGGCCTGCAACACCTGTTGCGCCGCGACAGAAGTTTCGTACTCTGGATGCAACAACATTTGATAATTGGGGCCCTTGCCTTGGGGCTTGGCTTTTGCGGTCGCGAACGCCTTTTCAATTTCGGCATCCGACATGCCTTTGGCTTGCATTGCCGCACGCAGCTCGCCGGTCTTCTTTGCCTTCGCCGGGGTAACTGCCATCAGTACTTCAAGCGTCTGGGCATCGGGCACCGAGATCGGCGTGATCTCAACGTCAAATTCCAAATTAACTTTGAACTTCACCGGTACACTGCTCATATTCCTTTCCCTAATTCAATCCAGGATTTCAACGATGCCGGCGTCGCCGTCAACAGAGATCCGCTGGCCACTCTTCAAGCGCTGCGTCACGTTACCAAGGCCCAAAACTGCCGGTATGCCAAACTCCCGCGCAACGATGGACCCATGGGCCAGAATGCTTCCAATGTCGGTAACGAGCGCGGTCGCATGCGAAAACAATTGCGTCCACGCGGGCGTCGTCATCGGGCAAACCAATATGGTGCCAGGTTTCATCTTGTCGAATTCGCTAGGCGACAAAATGACACTCACTTCACCTTCGATCTTCCCAGGACTGACCGCAAAACCACTCATAACATTGCTGTCGGCGAGATTGAGCTTCTGCGTTGCGGCACCACTTGCGTGCTGGTCGATGGGTATGGCGCCAGGCGGATGCACGCGTTTACGTGCAGCACGTAGTTCTCGCGCGCCAGCGGCTTTTTTCCCCAACTCTGGCAAGGCAGTTCCCGCTGCACGCGCGGCGATGGCCTTCTCGATATCGGCGGTCCGCAGAAAATACAGGTCCTCCGGGACATCAAAACTGCCGACATCCACCATCCGTTGACCGAGTTCGGCCGCCAATCGCCGCAAGGCTGGCCAACCGGCGCCTAGCCAGAACACAACCTCTTCGCGATGCGGATAGAAGTGTCTAGCTTTCCACAGGTGCCAGCGGAAGACGTTCATCGCATCGGGACTGAGCACTTGCCGAATCTCTCGCAACGCGGCTTTACGCTTTTCATTAACCTGGGTGTGATGCGTCGCAGGATCGTAGTCGTCATCCTGCACTTGGGATTTGAGCGCGACCATCAAGGGGACAGGGTCCTCAGCCGCTGTCGGTTCGACGAAATCTAGAGAGTAGATCTGATGGCCGTACGTCTGATTATATCGCTCGATAGCGGCGACAACGGCACCGCCCGCAGCATGATGCTGCAATACGCTGGGTAAGTGCCGCGGGGTTGCCGCCCTAACTGCTTGGGTCAAAGACTCATTTACACGAATGAGCTTAGCCATCTCCCAAATGTCGAGTTGCGCTCGTAAGGTTCGGGACGTGAATCCAGACAGGACCATACCGCTCGTGAAATTTTGATCCGGTGCTGCTGATTTAAGAAATCCCTGCAGTTGCTCGTCGGTCACCTTGGCCGTCGCAAAGACTTTCGAAGACTCCTCCCAATAGTATGCATCTTCGTCGGCCAGCGCCTTGATGCCCTCTAGCAATTCGCTATCGGACGCCTCAGGGGCATCCATTTGATTCATCTTCTGGATGAATGCTTGGTACGACGGCAGCCAATCATCTCGCCAAAGATCGACGAGTTTGGTCCACCACTCCACCTGGCCTTTAACCTGAAAGTCGGCCATCACCTTTTTATCAACACCTTCGACGGCTTTGAAATCCCTGCGTTGGTACGCATAGCCGTTGACGGTTAGATGAACGTTACCATTGGTCATGTCCTCAATGGTGTGGGGCGCACCCATTCTCGCTAGACTGCGATTCATGCCTTGCTGCAAGCCGACGTCCAGATAGAGCTCGTCGAACAATGGCGACAGCGGGTCCGGCATGTTTTCAACGATCTGCCGGCGCAACAGCGTCACGCCGGGCGCTGGCGGTTCCCACACGAGGTCTTTCAGTGGGGCCGGAGGAAGGTTCGTGATGGGACGCGACTGCAGGAGAAACAGGACGTCGTCTTTAACAGCCCACTCAACATCCTGAGGGACACCATCAAAGTGAGCCTCCAACTTGAGCGCCAGTTCCGCGAGGCCTGACAAATGGTGTTCTACAAGGCAAGCGCACTCACGCTTCAACCTTGCGACTTCCTGCCAGATCGTCCCGCCCTCGCCGTCGGAAATGATCATCTGCTCCTTTGTGCCGATGAGGGTTTCCTTGACTGTCATTTCGTCCCGATCAAAGACGTAGGTATCCGGCGTCACCTGGCCACTAACCACCGCTTCGCCTAGACCGTAGCTCGCATTCGCTATGATTTCCGTGCGTTCTCCTGTCGCGGGGTTTGCCGTGAAGAGAATGCCCGAGACATCAGACTCAACCATGCTCTGAACCACAACCGCCATGGCGACCTGGTCATGCTCGATGCCCATCCGTTCACGGTAGGTGATCGCACGCGGCGTCCATAGCGATGCCCAGCAGTCACGAATGGCGGTGAGCAACGCCTCAATGCCAATGACATTGAGATAGGTATCCTGCTGTCCGGCGAAGGACATGTCCGGCAAGTCCTCGGCATTAGCTGAAGAGCGCACCGCGACGGGCGCTGCATCCCCGAGGTCGGCATAGGCCGTGGTTATCTCTGCGGCGGCCTCAGAGGAGATGTCGATCGCGGAGAACAGCTTCGCAATGTTGTCTGCCGCTGTTGCTGCACCTGCAGTGCTCGCCGTCTGGTCGAGGATGCGTAATTGCAGATCATTGTCACGTACAAAGCCACGATAGGCCTCGGTGATGATATGGAAGCCGCCTGGCACCGGCAAGCCGGCGCGAGTCATCTGGCTGAGGGAGCGGCCTTTGCCGCCAACGACCTCGAGCACCGCGGCATCCGTATCGAATGGGAGAATAATACTAGGCATGGTCATCTCGCTGATCGCGGCTGAAGCCGCTCCTACTGGGGCAGGATTGTGGGAGCGGCTTCAGCCGCGATCTTCCACTTTCCACTTTTCACTACTGCCAAAACCGCTCCGATTTGAGCCACGCACGGATAGGAAATTGCTCACCCGTTATTGCGTCCGAGGCGGGGGACGCGAGAAACAACGCCAGATCCGCGACGTTTTCAGGATCCGGCGTTAACTCTAATCGTGGTACCGGATTGCCTTCTTTGTCCACAGCGGATGGAATGATGTTATAGCCCTTCAACTCTTCGGTCGCGATCAACCCCGGCAAAATGCAATTGACGTTAATGTTGTGCTTGGCCCACATGTACGCGAGATTATTGGACAGGCTTAGCACCCCTGCTTTGGCCGCCGAATAGTGTAATTGTCCAGGATTGCCTTTACTCCCGGCGGTCGACGAGATGTTAATGACCTTGCCGCTTTGCTGCTTGATCATTTGTTTACCCGCTGCCAAACAAGGCAGAAAACAGCCGGTCAAATTCACATCAATGATGCGCTGCCATTCGTCCAGCGGCGTGTCTTCAGCAAGTTGGCTTTTACCCCAACGTCCAGCGTTGTTGACGATCACATCCACAGCGCCAAAAGCGTCCACGGTTTTTGCAATCATTGCGTCCACTTGATCGGCGTCGGTGATGTCGACCTGTACCGCCAATGCACTTTGGCCTTTCTCCTTTATCGCGGCCGCGACAGCATCGATGTTCTCTTGGTTGCGGCTCGCTACGACCACGTTCGCGCCCGCTTCAGCATAGGCATTCACCATCGCGCGACCCAGCCCACCGGCACCACCCGTGACTATCGCGGTTTTTCCATCCAGCCTGAAATTCGACATAAACCATCCTCAAAATAGATTAATTCGCACACTCAATGTTAGAGCCTGGCGTTCAAGCAGATACTACGGCTTCAATCAGTAGGCGACGAGTCAGGCGGCGATGACTTCCCCCCAAATAGCTAACCGCATGATGCGCCTTTGAAAGGTATTGAGGTCCGCTATCGGCTATCTATCCGGCGGGCCAACACCGCCGCAGCGACCGCTGTTGTTCGTCGAATCACCACACAAACTTGGGTCGTCGAATCGATCGGTCGGAAAACCCCCTAGACCTGGTCGCTGAAAGCTGGGCCGGAACCCCGCAGATTTCGCCTCAGCGAAATCAAAGCTCTCTGTGAATCGAATGCCATCGGTCGCGATTGGCTTGCCTTCCTCAAAACGAGGGGCGAAGCGATACTGCCGAATCATCTCTAACGCGGATTTGTCGAAAACCGCGTTGGAAGACTGAGAAACTACAGCATTGCGAACAAACCCATTCTCATCAATGGTAAATGCGAGTACAACGTCACCCGACAGCTCTGCCTCGACAGCCTCTCGCGGGTATTGGGCTTGTTTTCCAAACACCGGCGCGGGCGGCAGCACCCAATCTTGGCTCGCACCCAGAGCCACACAATGTTCTGTTGACGCATCGCTCAACCCCATCGCTTCGTAGGTTTCTACAAGACGGTAGCGCACAGTCCGTTCCAGATCTCCCATCTGCCCGTCGTCAGTCTCGAACGCGGTCAGGGACACCCCAAGAAAGTCTACGGCTGAGTCATGTTGTTGCCTACCCATCGCCCACATTGCCATTTGATACGACGTCAGTCCGAGGCGCACGTCGGTTGGCTGTAATCGCACAGCATAGACCGCGTGCGCTCGCTTTATGAACGTCTCACTACCCATATAGTTGCCGCCTGACATCAGCGCTGACGCGATGTCAGAATTTCGCTGGGCAGGATATAGAGGGTTCTCATGAGCCTTAGCGAGGCTAGACGCACGATCAAAATAGTCGAGTCCGGCTTGCATCGATTTCGGGTTTATATTCGCACGGCCCAACTCCACAAGCAGAGGCACTAATTCCCCGGCTTCGCTTCCAAAGCGCTGTTCGAGCGTGTCGAGCTTACCTTTTAGGGCCTTCTTCGCCTTTTTCAATTCACCCGCGTCGTTCAGGAGGGTTGCATAGTTGATTGCTAAGTTAGCCGTGTTGACGCTCGACTTGCCAAAGAGCTTTGCCCCCGCCTGGTAGGCTGTTTTTGCTGAACGAAGTGCTTGCGCCTTATCATTTGCTTCGAAGTGCTGCTGATATGCCTGATAAGCACTTTTGAACTTCTCCTCGTTCGTCGCTGCAGTCGCCGCAAAATGAACAAGTAGCAGTGAACTGAAAATGATTGATCTGAATACTAGCGACAAATATCGCATGACCGTTCCTCCCGGCTGGAATTTCAATTAAATATATCATCGGTACATCGTCGGCTGAAGCGCCGCATAGGCCATTCCCCCAGATCCCACTACCTTGGGGGTTGGCGACCAAGCAATTTCGCGCACTAACGAGACCGCTCGATCGTCAATACGGTTTGTCGCCACAAATTGTAATCCGCTCGACCAGACGGCGCCCCGGGTGAAAATCAGCCAACGCGTAGTGTTGCGTACAACGGTTGTCCCAAAAAGCGACGGAGTCAACTTGCCATCTGAATCGACATTGGTACTCGGGCACACGTGCTTGGCTGTACAAAACCGCTAGTAATTCGCCGCTCTCCTCTCGATCCATCCCGTCAATATGCGTCGTGAATGCCGCATTGACGAAAAGCCCTTGCTTGCCAGTCTGTGGGTGCCTGCGGACGACTGGGTGATGAGCCGGTGGGAAGCGCGCTTTGAATTCGTCGATTTCGTCTTCTGGTACGCCGCGCGCACGTAAGCCACGACGGAAACCGCGAAAGTCATGCACCGCGACCGCGCCGTCGATACGCGACTTCGTGGATTCATCTAAGCCCTCGTAGGCCGCATACATATCCGCGAACATCGTGTCACCGCCAACTTCAGGAACGACACGCGCTCGCAGTATCGATCCAAGCGGCGGCGTTTGTTTAAAGGTCACATCCGAATGCCAAATGTCGTTGCCAGCCCGACGTTCGGCATCTTCCTCAATCCGGATTAACTCTGCCCCTTCCTGATCTGGAGACGTCAATGGATGCACTTCCAGATCTCCGAACCATCTCGCAAAACGCATCTGGTCGGGCACCTCGATGCGTTGGTCGCGAAAAAACAACACCTTGTAATCCAACAACGCTTGCTGGATTTCTTGCATCGTTGCCTGTGATTGCTCACGGGTCAAATCTATGCCAGACACTTCAGCGCCTATGGCGGGTGTCAAAGGACTTAGACTAATCGAGGTCATAATCGGCCACTGCTACTGTATGTGTCGCAAAGTACCTGAATTATCGCTCGGCACAGCACCGTCGGCAAACCCCATCAAGAGGATGTCGTAAATCTGTGTGGGAACTGCTTTAGAGGGTGTCACAAAACACCCTCTAAAGCACTTTTTCCCACTTCGCTGCGGTCCGCACTCGCACATCCATGTACTCATTTGGCCAGAACTCAGATGCTGTTTTACAATAGCCTCTTTAGCCGCGACTCTTAAGCCAGAATCTAGCTGAGGGCCCCGCTCTGCAGGCAGGCTAAAGCCCCTCCTCCAACGGACCCAGTTTTTGGGGAAGTGGCATGAAACCACGAGGAATCTAACCAGCGCACGCATCCACACAAATGCTATATTCATGAAAAACCTATAAAGAGGGCTAGGCAATGTCGTACATCACGCTAACGTTTAGATCAGTTGCTTGCGTTGCACTCTTACTTGCACCCATGACAGCTGCAGCGGCAACCAGCGAAGAAAAGTTCAAGAGCGCCTACGCGGCATATCAGCAACACATCGCCGCCAACGAAACAAAACAGGCTCGGGCGTCCGCTAAAGTCGCGTATCAGGTCGGCACCAAACTGTTTGGCAAAACCAGTGTCAATTCAGCCAACCTCGCCAACAACTATGCGGCCTTGCTCAACGATACCGGCGAGTTCAAGAAAGCGCGCAAGACACTCAAGGGGCAGTTGCAGATTCTCGAGCAGCGATACGGTTCCTCTGCCACCCAACTGGTGCCAATGCTCTTCGAACTAGGCCGCGCAAATTTCGACGCCAAGGCACCGCCGATATCGCTTGCCTCTTTTTACCGGGCGGCGACTCTGGCCGAAAACCATGACAACCCGATCTACGCAGCTAAACGCAACTTTGATATCGCCACGACGATATTGAACCTTGGCTACTATCCAGGTAGCGAACCATTCATGCGGCGCGCCCACGAGATCTACTCAGAGCACGTCGAGCCCAGTGATTTTCGCCTCGGCCTGACGTCCTATCAAATGGCAATTTGGGCAATGACTAGGCAGCAGAATGAACAAGCCATTGCGTACTTGAACGGGTCTTTGACCTCGTTCAGGACAAACGACGGTAACATGGGCGATCTGGAGCGAACGGTACGGTATCGTTTGGTGGAAACATACGAACGTATGGGCCTGCGGGACGCTGCGACCGAACACTGTCTCGCGCTCGGCGCTAGTCAGGCATGGAGCCTGCCACCCGCACCGGTGTTCGGTACGAAAGCCGCGTACCCACAAGCTGCTATCGACAACAAGCTCTCTGGCGAGGTGCAGCTGGCTTTCACAATCGACGAGAACGGTTATGTAAACAACCCGACCGTGGCTGAATCCTCCGATGCCGTCTTTGACGAATCCGCACTCGAGATGATTCGCCAACATCGCTTCGCGCCGCGCTTTGAGAATGGCGAACCGGTGGCAACTGCTGGAGTTCAGGTCACGGCAACCTTTGATATTGGGGCAATAAATAGCGGCGGATTGAGGGCAAACTTTCAACGCCCCCCCGAACGAGGCTTTCTGCATCCCGACCTCAACGACCCAAGCGTCTGTGGCGACCCGAATGACGCTATTAACGCCAGTCGCTGCAGTGGCTTTGGCGGCGCTCCTAGTAAATAGGCTGGGAATTCACGGCCAGCTATTGTGCAATGCGCCCTAACAACAGCGGTTCGCCGTCGTGCCAGAGCCCTTCGCTAGCCACGCCGTCCGGCGTCATACATCGTGCCTTCGCCATTTGGCTTGTTGTTCTGCCATTGACCCACGTAGCAGCTACCGTCCTTGAAATAATAGGTGCCTTCACCCTGTTTCAGTCCGTTAACGTATTCGCCGACGTAGCGTTCCCCATCGGCATACAAGTACGTGCCGGTGCCGTGCTTGCGGTGATTTTCGTAATCCCCGCTATAGCGATCGCCGTTCGCGAAGTAGTACATGCCTAGCCCATTGCGCTCGTCGTTCGCGAATTGACCGACGAAGCGATCACCATCGGTGAAGTAGACAATTGCTTCGCCGTGGCGCAGATCGGCTTTCCATGTCCCTTCGTGGCGCAGATCGGCTTTCCATGTCCCTTCGTGGCGCACACCGTTAACAAACAACATCTTGCCTGTGCCATCGCGTTTGCCGTTCTTCCATTGGCCATTGTAACGGCTGCCATCAGCGTATCGCTGAACGCCAGCGCCATTCGGAAGGTCGTCTTGCCATTGGCCTTCATAACGATGGCCTTGTGGATAGGTGACCTTGCCATAACCGCTGCGCTGGCCCGCTACCCAACCGCCCTTGTAACGCCCGCCATGGGCATAGTTCACCGTGCCTTGCCCGTCGCGGCGACCCAAGCGCCACGTGCCGCTGTAGCGATCGCCGTCGGCGTCGCTAGATTTACCTTTGCCGTGGGGCATATCGCCTTCCCAAAGGCCTTTGTAGGTAAGTCCCGCGGGATGGTTGAACGTCCCGCGACCATGCCGCACGTCATCGCGCCACGCGCCTTGGTAACGGCTGCCATCGGCAGTTTGGAAAACGCCTTTGCCATGTCGTTTGCCATTCTTCCAATGCCCCTCGTAGCGCCCTCCCGCGGTATCGCCTGCATAAACAAAGGTGCCGACCCCATCGACGCAATTGCCCTGGATGCAGGCTGCTTCATCGGCAATCGCCATGGTTGCCGAAAAGCCTACCGCTAATAGGAAAAACTGGCGCATTCTGACCACCTTCGCTGGAGTGGAGCTAGGTCTATTGTAGCGTTTGTGCAATGCAGGGGTCACGGTTGCGGCTCGCCAAACCACGATTGGCGCAGGCCATCTTCTTTCCAACGGTTTCTTCTAAGGCGTCGCGGTGCCGCTGAAGAAGGTAGTCGCTTCGTCGAATGCATCGGTACCGATTTCGATACCGATCAAACGGCCGGGAAGGTCGTCGGGCGGAGGGTGTATACCACCCCAGATGCGCGACAGGCTGCATTGGTCGGATGCATCGCGGTACGTGGCCCACTCCAGCGTCATACTGGCGGACGGTCCGTCTTCGAACACCAGGAACTCATCCTGGGTGATCTCAAAACCGCTCATCCCACCGGGAAAGAACGGATCGCCCGTCAGTGCGGTCAACACTTCGGCGGCCGCGCGTGAGTAAGTCGAATGACCCGACACATAGCCTGCAAACGGCGGCGTGACGAAGCTCGGCCGCTGGTACGGCCACCAGTGCTCTGCCAGGATCCAACCCACCCCGGCTTCGTCAGTGTCCGGATTGGCAATGTAGTCGGGACCGCGCCACGCCAGCACTTTGATCTTGCCAACGTGCTCGTCACTGGCACCCGCCAGCGGATCGCCGCTCTCAACCAATTCAATGTAGCCCGGCTCCAGCCCAATGCCGTCCACATGATAGGATGCCAAACTCGGATCGTTACTCTGTCCCCGGTCCGCCATGGCACGAATGGACGAGATCGGACGAATGTAGTCATACCAACCCTTGATGCCCCAGGCCGTGACCGCCGAGTCGTGCATCGCGCCGCCCAAGGTGAAGTAGGTTTTGACCTCCCATTCGAGCTGGTCCAATTCCTGGCCAGCGCCGCCCATGCGTCGCTCCAACAACGGATGGTCGTTCACCCCGTTTGCGATCACGAACCAGTGTCCCGGCGGCGTTTCCGAGTCGGGGCCATCCGCCCAGAATTCTGCGAGTACCCGCCCGTAATCGCCGCGTGGCACGAGTTGCTCCGTGTACGGCAAGCCCGTCACAGGGTTCGCGGCATAACCGGCACTGCCGTCGCCACCCTGCAGAGTGTTGTAAAACGTATCGTAGTCCGTGAAATCGGTCGGGTAGGACGTGATATTGCCGAGGCTTGCCGGTGAGATATCGATCATGACCCCGTCACTGGGATCCAGGTGTGACGACCAGATCGACACCAACGAAAACGCCCATTTGTAATTGTCTGCGAGTACACCATCAAAGGTCGGTGGCGGGCCCGGGTCGTGGTATACGATGTAATCGAAACCGTCGCGTTGATACGTCGTCAGATCGTCCGTCGACAGCGCAAACGGCACCACTTGACCCCATTCGGGGCCGAGGAACTCGGGCGTGTCGTTGATCGGATTGCCGGACTGATCGATGAACTCGACCAGCGACAGGGGCTGCCAGCGGTTTAGATCGCCATCCACACCCGCAAGGTTTGGGTTACCCGGCTCCGCCGGCTCCAACGGCTCATTCACCGGCAGGTAAAACTGATTGACGTAGTCATCCGCTTCGTTGGCGCCATCGGCATAGCCGAAGTCGATGTAACACTGAGCGATATGGTTGCCGAGCGCCGCTGCAGAGCCGCTCGCGTAGTCGCTGTCCTCGTCACCCACGTCAAGGCCCAGCGCCCCCATCAACGCCTTGGCGTCACGACTGATGGTTCTCGCTCCCGGCGAGTTCGCAAATCGATGGCGGATGAGGCGATAGGTCGCATAGCTCAGCGCCGTACTGCGCGATGCCTCGACGTCCGCAGGCTCCGGTATCTCGGCAAAATCACAGGTGACGCCCGCGCGCGTACGACCCAGCAACCACGGCACCTCCACGCTAGCATAGGCGCTCCATGCGTCGTACATCGCGGACGACGTATGAAACAGGTTACGTGCATGCACGGTGGGTCGGGCAAAGTCATTGCGGATCGCTTGCAGCAACACCTCATTCCAACGCCGTGCGACCGACACGTCGGCGCCGGGCGCGACGCCCGGTACATAATTCGCCGTGATCGTGACGGTTCCGCCCGGCATGATGAATTGCGTATCAGCCCTCGTCGCATCAGCAAATGTGCCGCCGCCTTCACTGCTCCAGTGCGAAAAGTAATACCCTTCGCCCGGCTCATTGGCTTGCACGGGCACTGTGTCGCCAATGTCGTATACGCCACCGCCCGCACCTTGTGTCACAACCAAATTCAGATTGACACCGCCTTGCTCAATCTCAACCCGTTGGTCGACGTTGACGTTTTCCACACGACTGACGACTGAGCCAGGGCCAGGCCAGGCAATCTCGATCGACTCGATCTGGTCGTCGACCCCCAGCCCGAAGTGCAGGGTCGACGGTGCTTGCGACAGATATGCAGTGCCGAGATAGACCTCCTGCACCTGACTGCCCGACTGAGTTGTTACCGTTACGCGCGCGCCGACGGCCTCGGAATTGGCGTCGGTGCCAACCAGGTCGATGGCGATAAAGTGGTTACCGTTGTCGACCTCGTTCCTGAAGATCGTGGGCGATGTGCCGTTGTTGGCGATGAATATGTCGACCTTGCCATCAT